>Ga0207105_1254_pt1 | contig 11718 bp, 10 predicted proteins | sample Alteio_BWMinHeat_77_FD_153569 | JGI IMG/M metagenome (GOLD analysis project Ga0207105, IMG submission 153569) | Enriched cells from forest soil in Barre Woods Harvard Forest LTER site, Petersham, Massachusetts, United States -... | ecosystem: Environmental > Terrestrial > Soil > Temperate forest >... | reverse complement strand
ACCCTCTCTGAACGGCGACCAAACTGATTTCGGCAGCCATTACCTCGCAGCGATTGCCATCACTTAGCAGAGAGCGATAAAACCGCCCAGACATTTCTCGGAATTATTCATGTTCGGTTGCCTAACGCGTTCACTTGCCCGTTGCTGCCGGGCCGTCTCCATCGGAAAGAACGCCTCCCATCCGCGTTCACCCGCGCGAAATACGGAGACACTACGGTAATAAGCCTATGATGGCTATCACTGCAAACAATTCTATCAATGCAAAGCTTAAGGGTGCGGGTTACGACTTGCGGATTCATGGTCGCGGATTTTAATTGAACAGTGGAACCGATGAGATGAGTGTACCCGGCTGTCTCGAATTGAAAATGGAATGTTGTTGCATTTCCAACTATTAATTGCCTTACAGAACATTTCATTCGGGTCGAGCGATCCGGTGGGTCGCGCGCTACCAGCCGCGCGATTTCGCGCGTGAATTCAGTGGTCAGGTCCTAAAAGTTCAATCGTCCTGGATGGTGAAGTTATGATAATGGCCTGCCGCGTTCTTTTCGCAGAGATTCGTCAACTTGACCGCCTTTACGTGGCCATCGCAATAGAGCACATTGATGGTATCCAGGTGTCGCGCCGTGATCGCTGATGTGCCGATATCAGTGGCGTCGGTCCCATTGAAGATCAGGCCAGTGGAATCGAAGCCGGTTTGGTTTTCGGATTTCCAGTTAATCGCGTAAGTAACGCTGGGGTACCCGACCTCGCTGAGCTCATAGGAATCCATGACCCAGGCCGTTGTCGCGGACACGGCGACCTGCGATTCGGCGACGAGATAATTGAGGGCAGTATACGGAGTTCCATTTCCGTTATAAATAATATCCGCCGCGGGAGGAGAAAGCGAAGTACTAAGGGCCGGGCCGTAAGCCATATTAATGGCGTAATTGCCCGTGCTGCCCACGAGGGGGGTGGGGTTCACGAGCGAGCCGAGCCCCGGGTATACATACGCGTTGTTGTTGGGGTAAACCGTGGGATTTGGGCTCGTGGCCGGGAGGCCGGCGAGCGTGTAGCTGGGACAGCTAAATACCTGGGAATTCTTGATATAGGGGTAAGCCAGATCTTCCCAACGGGTATAAGTAGCGCCGCCATCCCCGGTCATTTGACCGGCAATAAGATAACCATTGTTATCCTGCGTGTACATGATGAGGCCGATGCCGATTTGCTTAAGATTGCTCTGGCAGGTCGCCCGCCGCGCGTTCTCCCGCGCCCGCGCGAACACCGGGAACAAAATCGCCGCCAGCAACGCTATAATGGCGACGACGACCAAAAGTTCAATCAGTGTAAATCCCTGCCGTTTGCTGGACATGGTGGCTCCGTTCAAGCTGGCGTTATAATCCCTGCTCTAGTTATACCCTCTCTGAACGGCGACCAAACTGATTTCGGCAGCCATTACCTCGCAGCGATTGCCATCACTTACCAATTATTGCCAATTCTGTATGTTTAGATATCGACCAGGGGTTCATACCTCATTTTCGCGCTTGCCACGCAGGGCGCTGGGCGGGGAGCCGGTGTGCCGCGAAAAGGCGCGGCTGAACTCATTGGGCCTGGCATAACCTACCAACCTGCCGATTTCCGCGATCGGCAATCCACTGTGTTGCAGATAGAAATGTGCCGATTCCATGCGTCGCTGCAACACGAAGCGCATTACGGGAACGTTTGCCCGGCTGTTAAAGATGCGGATGAGGGTGCGCGGGGAGACGCAGGCATGTACCGCTATTTCGTCGAGTGTTATTTCCTCGTGCAAGTGCGCCTGGATATAGCTGCAGGCGCGATTAAAAACGGTTTCGGGAGCCAGCGAAGCGTTTCCGACCTCAACCTTTACCTCCTCTTCCTTAAGAAACAAACGAAGCTCGTTTCCGGTGACCACTCCCGACGGCGAGGTCAGCGACCGGTGCACGCTCAACATGAGCGCCGAGAGGTAATGCTGCGCCAGGTCCATGGAGTGGAGTTGACGGGCCCGCAACTCTTCGATGAGAAACTCCGCCAACGCGAGCGCGCGCGTATCGCGAGCCAACAACCAACCGCCGCGAAGGTGTTTGAGGCCCGCCGTGGAGCACATGTGGCAGACGATACCCTCCGGTATGAATTTCATGGAGAAAAGGTCGCTGTTGGCCCGTTCCGGGTGAGGGCGAAACCAATGGGCTTGACCGGTATCCTGGAGCACGCCGGCGGGAATCGCAAGCACGGTCCCTGCCGAGAGGGCCGACATCAAGCATATGGTGCTGCCACGTGGTGTTCTCCCTCGTGGTCCTTCGGATGTCCGTTGAGGGGGCGTCCCTGGGCCGGCGCTGCCGCCAACGGCACCGAATCGAAAATCCGCTTCGCCTTTGAGGACGACATGAAGACTTGGAAAACGCGCTTCATTCATATTTATCTCGGGCCACGACTCGACGACGAAATAAGTGCGTCCATATCCGGTGCGACGCAGCGGTGGAATCGGGTAAGGCTCAACTTGCACGCCCGCCGGCACGCGCAATGGCAGTTGCGCCAGAATGAGCCGCTTCGAAAGGTCGTCTTGCACCAAAGGAATCAGCCTGGTTTGCACGATCTGGCGAAATTCCTTCTGGAGCTGAGTGTGCGATTTGGGCTTTAGCGTCATGCGGTGGCTATTGCTATATCTTCATCCGGATTTCACGGTAGGTCGAAAGACATTGTTGATCGGTAAAAAGGCGGGAAGTACCGAAAAGGCGGATAACACTGTCATGATGGCCAGCAATAGAAAGTCCGCCTGTGTCCAAATGCCGCCATTCGGTAGGTAGACATACGGGAAAGTGTACCAGCATGTCGATGTGAACCGGGGACTCAACTAATGACGGGCCGCCACCGCTCACCCATTTGTTTTTTTCGCCAGAATTGTTGTCAAGGTAACCAAGCTCGCGCGACAGCTTGCCAAAAACCAGTTACAATGGGCCATAGACTTATCCGAGTACCGCGACGCTATCAGTGGACGTGTTTCCACACAGTTATCGAAAAGTAATCGCCGCTGGGAATTGGTTGATCTCAACAACAACCGCGCAAATCCCCAAGGAATTCTCGAAATGAGCACCCCAAAATATGAACTCGAACATTCATTGACCATCGCCGAGCGAGATCGGTTGATGGAAGATTTGGATCGTGACGGATTTATTATCCTGCCCCAAACATTGCCGCAATGGGTGATTGAAGAAACCAATCAGGCGCTCGATCGCATCGTGGCGGACGATCGCAAGTTCGATCCCGGCCGGTTGGTCTTCTCGCGCACCAATATTATCGAACTGGATCCGATGTTCCGCTGGTTGATGATGTACAAACCGGCACTGCAAATGACGTACGATTGCCTGGGGCCGGAGTTCGTTTTGAGCCAGGATAAGTTCATGGTAAAGTTCCAGCACAACCCCGAAGGACCACGATCCGGCGCGGCCATCAGTTGGCATTCCGACGGGCCCGGCAACTTCCCCATGGTGGATGGACGTTGCCCGTTGCACACGTTACGTTTCGGCTTCACTTTGTCGGACAGCACAGCGGAGGAATGCGGCGGGATCGATTTGATTCGCGGCTCACATAAATTCCGGAATCTGCACGCGCGAGACACGCTGCACTGGCAGCCGAACGCCAAATCGCGCGAAGAAGATTTTACTAAAGGCCTGGTGCGCCTTCGCGTTCCCATGGGCGCCATCTACGCTTTCCACAATGGCCTGTGGCACAGTGCGCAGCCGAATCGCACCTCGATCACTCGACGCATCGTCTACTTGCAATACACGCCGGCCTGGATGCGACCGCACCACCGCGCCGATCCCACGATGCACGACCTGCAAGCTTACACGCCGGAGGAGCGTTGGCTGTTGTGCGAACCACGACGCCCCAATAGCTGGATGGTGGGCGACGCGCAAGATCACAGCCGCTTGGCGCGCTTCAGCCGCGATGCGGAATAACCACGCCCACGGGTACAACCTATGGGTTGCGCGGCATCAATTCATCGATGCGTCTCAACTCGTCCTCGGTGAAATCCAGCTTGCCCAAAGCGGCGACGTTCTCCTCGATCTGGCGAACCGAGGAAGCTCCAATTAATGCGCTGGTGACCGCGGGTAATCGCAGCACCCAGGCAAGAGCCATTTGAGCCAGCGATTGGCCCCGGGCGAGCGCCATTTCATTCAACGATACGAGAGCGGGACGCAGAGTTTCGTTCAAGGCCTTCTCGACCCACTCTTTTCCCAACAACTGGGCGGCACGGCTCTGTGGCGGTATATCGCCACGGAGGTACTTGTCGCTCAATAAGCCCCCGGCAAGAGCGCCAAAAGCCATGACTCCCGACCCGGCACGCTCGGTTTGAGGCAGCAAATCCCACTCGATGCCGCGGCTCCGTAAATTGTAGCGTGGCTGCACAACGGTAATGGGCGCCAGTCCGTGCCGCTCGCAAACCTGCGTCGCCTGGGCGAACTGTGACCCACTATAGTTGCTGATACCGATATAGAGCGCCTTACCCTGGCAAACCAGGAGGTCCAAAGCGCCGAGCGTTTCTTCCAGCGGCGTCTCCGAATCAGGTCGATGATGATAAAAAATGTCGAAGTATTCCAGGCCCATGCGCTTGAGCGATTGATCGCAACTCGCGATAATATATTTCTTGGAACCGCCATCCCCGTATGGGCCGGGCCACATGGTGTAACCGGCTTTGCTGGAAATGATAAGCTCATCGCGCGGCATCTCCTTGATGATGGAACCGCAAACGGTCTCGGCATTGCCGGGCGGTCGACCGTAGTTGTTGGCAAAATCGAAATGAGTGATGCCCATATCGAACGCGCGAAACAGGCAGTCTCGCGCCACTCCGGCATCTCGGTAGCCGCCGAACGTCTGATGGGCGCCGAGAGAGATTAGCGGCAACAGCAATCCGCTGCGCCCGCAGCGTCGATGGGACATGGCATCATATCGGCTTGCTGAAAATTCGTGGGACATGGTATTTCCTTTGCGATAGGAGCTTTCTCGACGGAGCCGCCCATTTTCCATCCAAAACGACAGAGTCTTGGCCAATATCGTTGCCATGATGGCCGCCACCCAATTCGCCTGTGCGTAGCTTCGGTTTGCGGTGGAATCTGGGCACCACCAAGCGCACGATCCAGTTTTTTCTGTATTGGAATACCGGCCATTAAGCTCTGATCGGGTTCCGGCGACAGTGTAACAATATGCTGGTAAAAATCAGTCGTTGACGAACTGACGGTGTAGTCGTATCGCTCATTGATTTGTTGTTTTCGCCAATAAGTTTTACAATGGTCACTTGTACGGCACATGTTCTCCTTGTATTTGCTGCCTAGAATCGGCAAGATAGCAGGTAGAAAGAGCCTCACGAGCAGCACTCAGGATATTCGATGCTCACTCAAGTGACGCACAGGAGACAATCATAAAAAAACGGATCATGGTGGCGATGGCCCACGCGGACGATATGGAGTACTACGTCGGAGGCACCATACCCAAATTCGTGGATCAGGGTTACGAAGCCATCCTGCTGATGCTCAGTAATAATATGGCAGGCGGCAAGATAAAGACCGACGGCGGCTATTTGACCAATCTCCCCGAGGATCTTATGCCGGTGCGCGAGGCGGAGATGAGAGCCGGGGCCGAGATATTGGGCGTCAAGACGATCGAGACTGTCGGCTTCAAGAACGGTCTCTACTTCACCGGTGAAAAAGTGGCCTGGATCGGCGATCCGGAATACGATGTGCACCATCCGGCAGGTCGAGAACCGATGGAAGCGGCTGACCTCAATCAACGATGTATCAATTTGATCCAGGGTTACCTCGAAAAATACGAACCGGAAATTGTGGTCACCCATAATTTCAGCAGCGGTTTCGAGCATACAGCGTCCGCGCATTTGGTAAATCAGGCCTTCGGCCAGGCTGCCAAGGCGGGCGCGGCGGTGGGATCGCTCTGGATACCGGCACACGTGCGGCACTGCGCGTGGGAATCGGACGTTCGCCTCTTCCCCTCCCCTAACGTACTTATTGATATATCGGATTACTGGGAGCGCAAGCTTGCCGCTCTGCGGGCGCACGTGAGTCAAAGGGTGGAAGGAACCATCGCCAATATCGAAACCATCGATCGCTATTGGGGCATTGCGCGCAATTGTAAATACGCCGAGCCATTTTTTACCATTCATGATGCGCGCTATAAATGAGTGTTCGGGCATGGGTTCGCGATTCACCTGCCGTGGAAGCCAATGATGCCAATAGGCGACATCGTAGAGCGATTGGGGATAGAAAATAGCCGGTCCATCCTGGGAGAGGGTTGGGAAGAGTCGCAGCAAAATGTGCCCGACGGCACGTTGTTTTTTCTGGACCGGCAATTCATCAACGATACCTGTGCATATCTGTCGCTACCGCCAGAATTAGCGGCGTCTGCTGTTGATGCAGGTAAACGCATCAGTGACGATGCCGCGCTCAGAGCCCTCGCCTGGCATGCACACCATCGGATGTTTGAACAGAGCAAAAAAATCGCGAACTGGCCGGCATTGTACGAAGCATTGGGTGAAGACGCCGGTTTGTTCTACTTGCTGGTGTTGATCTCCGGACTTCCTCAATTGTTGGAGCATTACGATTTACGCGCCATTCCCGAAGAAGTAAGGCGCGATACGCTCGCCGACCTGCTGCTCTACATACACCAATACCATAAAAGGCACGGACGTTGGGGTCTCGATAGCCTGTATGGCGGCGGTTGGCTGGCTCGACATTTTCGCGGCCAAATTTATCAACTTGGCCGCTTGCAATTCGGCTATCGAAGTTTTCCCGGACGCTTCAGAGCTTTTCGGAATCATAAAAGCGGGGCCGTCACGGTCGTGGCGGAATCGGGGAGCGAGTTCCGTTCCGACGGTCAACTCAATGGCGCCGGCGGCGTTGCCAAAAGTAGCGGCACCTGGATTTCGCGACTTAGCGAAAATGCCACGGAAGTGGTGGGAAGCCCGATCGATCCCGCCACAGGATGTGCTCAAAAACTTCCCCGTCATCTGAATATCAATGAATGGGAGCCTGTGTTGATGCCCGGTGATCCCTGTCTCGATATTCATATTCCCCAGGGACCCGCCATCACGGCCGAGCGCTGTCGTAGTTCGTTTGAAGCCGCTGTTGAATTCTTTCCAAAGCATTATCCCGAAAAGCCATTCAAAGCTTTCCTTTGCAACTCCTGGCTGTGCGATCCTCAGCTTGCCAGTTATTTGGAACCGGATTCGAACATCGTTCGCTTTCAGCGTGAATTTTACTTGCTACCCACCGATTCGGACGCCTGGAGTGCGGTGCGATACGTGTTCGGAATCGATATACCGTATGGTTCAATTGAGCGCTTGGATACGAATGCTTTGCCGCGTAACAACTCCTTGCAACGGGCCTTGATAGAACATCTCGAAGCGGGCGGCCACTGGCGAAAGGCCGAGGCGTTGCTGCTGCTTGAAGACTTCAACCGGTGGGGAACGCACCCCTATGGCAACCAGGCTCCACAATGAATGATGTCTCATCCCTGGAGTTCCCTTGTGTATCGCAATTCAAGTCCATAAAATTCGGTGCCGGGTTAATGCAGTACCTGCAAGATTACGACAATTTTCTGATTCCCTACACGTACATCTCACTCCTATCGACAACAACCGCCATAATCGAGAGGATGGGCTGCAGCCTTATGTCAAGAGCTAGCAAGTCTTCCATTGTCCTGACGATATCAGTGGGCGCACAATAATGCTATGCGAAAGCCGGATCGAAAGAAGCATCGGGACGCGTCGGCCATGCCCGATGCCGCTCAACTCAAGGACGCCGTTTTAGATGAGTTGAGAGGGAGACTGATACCTTGGGCCGAGGAACACGGGGGCAGCCGCATAGCATTGGCGGAACTGCCACTTAACTTGCCGCCCGGCCTCCAAAGCGTTCCACATCCGCTACCCCTATTTGCGGAGACCCGTGAATCCTCGAACTACCTGGTTTCCCACGTGTGGCTCGACACACAGATGAAGGCGTTTCGTATGCCTTATCTTGGCTTCGTACTCGATGGCGAGGCCGATCTGCGCGTGGGAATTCGCGAGGCCGATCGCGTTGAGCGCAATCTGCCACTGAAAGTCAACTGCGAGGTTATTAGCCTTCCCGCCGGTTATTTGTGGGTAGTGCCTCCTTGCGTACCCAACGATGCGGCCCTGCCGCACTGGTGGCGTCCCCACCCCGAACAGGCGTATGCCCGCATTTTTTGGTTGATGGCGATCCCCTCCGGCGCGTTCTGCCATTTCTGCCTGACCCGCGGCAAAGAACATCCCCCGCAACCCACCGTGGTACTCACCGATCCCAAACTGTATGAGCTGACACTCATGCTTATCGAAGAGCTCAGGGACCGGCCATTGCGTCACGATACGGCCACCAAGGGAATCCTGATGCTGATCCTTGCCCGGGTAGAACGCGCAGTGGCGACGAAGGCATTCGCCGGAGTCACCCAAATGCTGGATCCTCAAAGAACCGAATTTCGCATGGAGAGCAACGTTCTCAAGCGTGCCTGCGACTTCATCCAAGCCCATTTGTGCGAGGCGCTTTCGCCCGCCGTTATCGCACGTCATACGCTGATATCACCGACGCATTTGAATCGCATTTTTCGCGCCGATCTTGAATGTTCGGTGATGCAATACGTGGCGCAATGCCGCATAGCGTCGGCCAAATTCTTGCTCGATAGCACGGACATGCCGATTCACCTGATCGGTTCCGAAATAGGACAGCGCGACCGCGCCCACTTCACTCGCTTGTTCACCCAGGCAACCGGCCAATCGCCTCGGGCTTATCGAGCGCGGCGGCGCGGCGGCGGCGATTTGGATTTGCCGTAATCGGTTGGCCATCCTCACGGTCAACACATTGAATTCACTGAAAAATAGATTGCAAAAGACCCTAAAGTAGTGTTTAGGAGATATAAACGCACTCCGATTCAGTTAGAGTCGAACCAATAGAGGGTATATTGACATATAAGGTGTTCGAAGTATGGAAAACATTGCCGATTCGGCAACGTCGAACCGCCGGCAGGTAACCGAGCGCAAACGCGGTTTCACACTCATTGAACTTTTGGTCGTCATAGCCATTATCGCGTTGTTGGCGGCGATCCTATTTCCGGTTTTCGCGCGGGCGCGCGAGAACGGCCGACGCGCATCCTGCCAGAGTAACCTCAAGCAAATCGGCATCGCCATCGCACAATATGTACAGGATCACGACGAGTATTATATGTTCAATCAGGGTGACAACGGTGATCTGTACGAGTGCGGACCTACCGGAAACCTTACTTGCATCGCTCCTTGTTGGAGCGACAACATCCAGCCCTACTTGAAAAGCACGCAGGTGTTATGGTGCCCTTCCTATGCTGACGGCAGCATTTGGGCTTATATTGTATCCATCCCACGGGTTTACGCCATGTCGCTATTTTCGATTCCGCAGAACCCCAGCATCACATCCAACCAAACGTCGCGCCACATCGCGCAAATCAATTATCCGTCAGAGACGATGATCGTGACCGAAAAGCAACCCGGTGTCGTCAAGAGCAACGGCAATTATTGGCCCTGGGAATATGCATTTCCCTACGCCTGCGGCGATACCAGCGACGGCGAAATGGTGAGCTCGCAACATTTCAACGGGCAAAACAATCTCTTCTTCGATGGCCACGTGAAGTGGCAATCCAAAGCGGCCGAGTGCGGGCTAACCGCTCAATCCCCTTGCAGCCGTTATTGGTGCTATAACGCCTCGTGAAACCAGAAATCCCGGCCATACACCACTTGAACCAACCGCTTCTACAAAAATGGCTCGGCTCAATCGTCGCATCGGCGGGGAATTTCATCAATGGGCTGGGGATGACCTTTTAGTAGCGTTTAGGAGATAAAACAACGCTTCTTTTCCGTTAGGAACGACTCGATAGGGGGTATATAAAAGGTGACCGACAATCATAGGAGGTTCAAAGTGAATTACATCATTGATTTCTCAACTCCAAAGCGCCGGCCGATGGACCGGAAAGAGCACGGTTTCACCTTGATCGAGCTATTAGTTGTCATTGCAATTATTGCACTGTTAGCGGCGATTTTGTTTCCCGTGTTCGCGCGGGCTCGGGAGAACGCGCGGCGCGCAACTTGCCAGAGCAACCTCAAGCAAATTGGCATTGGCTTGATTCAGTACACACAGGATAACGACGGTTATCTCGTAGCGGCGCTAATGAAGGATCCCACAAACCACTACTGGCGTTGGATGGATGTAGCCTATCCGTATATTAAGAATACACAGGTTTTTAGCTGTCCCAGCGATTCCAACAACGAAGCAGGCGGCAACAACCCCAATAATAACGCGTATGTTTATCCCTCAACCATGCCCGGTGGCAATATCCACGGCGGCTACAGCACGGGTAATTACGCGATTAATAATGCTTACGAAGTGGGCCAGCCTTTGTCAACGACATCGCCTTCGGCATTTATGTACTTCGATCCTAGCGGGAACCCGCAGCGTCCACCGAACGACCCGGCACCCTCATACTATTATCAAGTTCATGAATCGCAATTGCAGGTTCCGGCAACGACCGCATGGGTCATGGATAGTAACGATGCCTTTGACGGCATCGCCGCGAATACCAATCAGTTCTCAATTACATGGGCTACGGACACCAACGTCGCCGTGGATTCCACCGGGCTTCGTTTCACCAGCACCGACCCCCAAACCGGCGGATCGGGCATCATTGCACGCCATTTGGATACGATCAATGCGCTCTATTGCGACGGTCACGTGAAAGCAGTAAAAGTGTCGGCGCTCTGCGTCCAGAACGCCGCCGGCCACTATCCCAATTTCACGATTCAGGACGATTAAGGGTGGTGAGGAAAATTACGGTCTGCACCTACCAACGAATCCTTCGATCTTGTATCCCACCACCAGTATTCTGTATCTTGTATTCATGTCCATCAGACCTGTAGCACCGTACAGTACCTCACAGCTCAGAAAGGAACTGTTGCGTGAATTGCGCGAAAAAGTAATCCCCTGGATACAAGCTGAAGGTGTTAAACCGATGGGTATTGCCCAGCGGCCACTGCGCCTCCCACCCGGAGTGGAGTCGCGACCCTATTCCATGGAACCGTTGCCGGCAATCCGGTCCGGTTGGACCGTTGATCGTCAAGCAGTGTGGCCGGATCATGGCATGAAGACGATTCGGCATCCTTTCATGGGTTTCGTGCTCGAAGGCGAAGCCGACTTCCGCCTGGCGATCACGCAAAAAATGGTTGAAATGGATCCCAGCCTCGGCGCCGGCAAAGATGGCGGCTGTCGGTTGGCGACGTTGCGCGAGGGCAATTCCTTGCTATTTCCACCGGGTGTACCCCACGATGACCATCGCAGCCATTGGTTCCGTCCCCATCTAGAGCGCGCCTATTCGCGGATCCTCTGGATCCAGGCAATTGAGTCGGGAGGTTATTGTCATATCTGCGTTACGCGTGGTGCCGATCACCCCACACAGCCTTTCGCATTTGTGTTCGATCCCCACTTGAATCCGCTTGCCACTTTGCTCATCGATGAGTTGAACGAACGGCTCTTAGGCTATGAACGGGCTGCCCAGGGATTGTTGCTGACACTCGTGACGCGTATGGAACGTGCCCTCGCGACATCCCAAATTTATCTGTTGCACGACGCGGGCGCGGATTTGCCGGTTTCCGCGGTCGGGCCGGAAACGGCGCCGCGA
>Ga0207105_1253_pt1 | contig 11813 bp, 11 predicted proteins | sample Alteio_BWMinHeat_77_FD_153569 | JGI IMG/M metagenome (GOLD analysis project Ga0207105, IMG submission 153569) | Enriched cells from forest soil in Barre Woods Harvard Forest LTER site, Petersham, Massachusetts, United States -... | ecosystem: Environmental > Terrestrial > Soil > Temperate forest >... | reverse complement strand
CACCACGGCACTTCGCGAAGCTAAAGAAGAATCCCGCGCTGTGTTAGGCCAAGATAATCCCATTTATGATCCGGCAGCATTTCCTCTTGATCAAACTATCGTTACCGAGCATTACAACTTTAAATATTTTCAGTTAATGGCCCCTGTCGCATGGGATCCAGAGGTTACTGAGCGTTTTCAAAAAATCTACTCGGAAGATCCACATGTCATGGAAAAACTTGAGGTAAGATGGGTGGCTTTTGAGGAACTGTACAAAGCTCTTCAGGAAGCTCATGATGCCAGCGTTGAACAGAAGTGCTTGCCTAACCAGATCAATCGCATTCTTCATGTAAAAGATGGCAACGACTACTTGCCATTAGCTAGGGATTTTGTGGAAACGCTTACAATTAATTATCGCAATCCAAATGATTCAATTCACCTCTTAGCTAAAAACGTTGCGCCTATTCCAACTTCTTTTTCAACCGATACCGATCTGATTGAAGTAAAATAACAATCCCATAAGAAATGCAGAAACTCTGTTTCTGCATTTCTTATCAAACGATTAAATACCGAAAAACTTTCAGAAATCCAAATTTTGAATATGTTTCGGCATATCTAGATAGCAATCCATTTTAAAACAACTTTCTTGTTTCTTGTTGGGAAAGATGATATATATGTTCCCTTTATTAAAGCTCAGGTAACTATAATGAATATTCCCCCGCTTAGGCTTCCCACCCTCTGTAACGAAACAATTGTACAAGCACCGTCGACAAGAAGAGCGAAAGTATCCCTCTTTTTAAAAAAGATCTGGAACGTCGTGAAGGAAATTTTCAAAGTTAGTCTCGGTGTTTTTCTCTTTGCTATCAACCCCACCCTCTTTGCCGTGGGAACTATCTGTGGAGTTATTTGGGATCGCAAAGTTCAAGAAGTCGTAGAAAAAATCAAATTGATCGTAAAAAAACTTCCTTGGCAAGCTCTGGCTTTGATAGGATTAGCGGCTTTTTTTGCACTGCCTGTTGTCATTGGAGCCGGCTCTTTGCTGGGTGGCGCATATCTTGGAAGCAATATGTCTGTTTGGGCCCAAGATAAAGACAAAAACAGCCCCTCACATTTTGCCGCTCCTGCTGCTTAGTACACTCAGTGAGTTTAGGTTAGTTTCTTGGGTGAAAAGCTTGAAAAGCCTCGTGCAGATGCGACCTGCTGATATGCGTGTAACGCTCTGTGCTAATGATGTTGCTATGGCCCAGCATATCTTGGATAATGCGCAAGTCAGCGCCATTATCCAAAAGATGGGTTGCAAAGGAATGGCGCAAAGTATGCGGAGAGATATTTTTGGCAATACCCGCTTTTTTTCCATAAGTTTTAATCATCCTCCACACTTTAATCCGATCAAGAGGACGGCCAGTCTTTGTCACAAATAAGGCCTGTTGGCGATCACTGTCATGAGCATCTCGATAATTCGCTAGGTACAAATCAACGGCTTCTAAAGCTTTTTTGCCAATGGGCACAACTCTTTCTTTTTTCCCCTTTCCCATTACTCTTACAAAGGTGTCATCGACAGAATAAATCCCTAAGGAACACACCTCAGAAACACGCAAGCCGCTGGCATACAACACCTCCAAAATGGCGCGATCTCTTGCTCCTATAGCTGTGCTCGGATCAGGCTGAGCTAGCAAGAGTTCAACTTCTTCGTGAGTTAAAACTTCCGGGATGATCTGCCAAAGCTTGGGAGTTTCCAAATAATAGGCGACATTATCGGAGATTACCCCTTCGCGCTTAAGAAAGCGAAATAACACTTTAAGAGCAATTAAAGCTCTGCAAACTGAACTTGCGGCATATTGAGCTGCATTAAGACGGTATAGGAAATCGATTAAATGCTGTTGCTGAACTTGCGAAAAAGAAGTAATGCCTTTGTTTTGAATGGAAGTAAAAAAAGACTCGATGTCGCGCCCATAAGCTTCGATAGTATTATTTGATAAGCCTTTTTCTGCGACCAAATAGTTTAGAAACTCATGGAGTTGTTCTTTCATTCTTTTCCGCTTAACTTCTTTGCAAGCTCTCGCTGCACCTTATCGATTTGAAGAGCGGAAAGAGGCACCTTTTTCACACAAAGCATCTCTTCTGTTTCAGCTACTTCATAAAGATTCATAGAGTGTCCTTCCTGCTCGATTTCACGCCTGAAAAATAAAAGACGCTTTCTTTCCAAATAAATTGCTAAAACAAAGGCTTGAATGCTTTCTTCTTCTAGATTACTCACCAGGGCTTGCTTAAGCAAAATAAACGCTCTTTCATCCCGACTCTCTGTCGTAAAAAATCGGCTCTTTCTTTGTTGCGACCTTGGCTTTCCAGTGCGTATGCAGCTGTCCGGACAACTTATCCTGTCGCACCATTTCCCAGCATGCGAGGCAATAATCCTCTCTTGAATATTTTTCCTCTTCTCCCTTTGTCAACACGGAATAATATTCTACACCAGGATTTAGCGGTTCTTGCGCTTTAAAGCAGACAGAACTGCGCCTTGGTATATCAATAAGAAATCCCCACTTTGTCATAGATGCGCTTCTCTAATAAATTGTTACGATATACTGCGGCCGGCTTGTAACTTGGATTTAGACCGCAGTATACAAAAAAAAGAATTTTAACGCAGATGTACAAAGAAATCACTCTAAAAAACGCTATGCCCAAGTTCCTTGGGTATAAACATAAAAAAAAATCAAGATTAAATACAATTTAACATTCACTTAAACAAAAAAATATAGTAGAATTACCCTTAATTTATTCAAATAGGATAAATAAATGAATTCAATATTATATGTAGTTGCAGCCTCTAGTTTTACAGCTTTATCAAATCTCTTTATACGAAAAAGCGTCGATACCAATCAGGAAACCTCCGGGGACCCCTTCCTAATGTACCGCCTTTTCGCATCAGCTCTTTGCATTTTGGGGATTATTTTCTTTAATAACGGCACAATCCCTTTCGATACAACTATGCTCTTTCTAGGATTCATTGCCGGCCTTGCACTTGGCGTCTTGATGTGGATCACAGGATTAAGTGTTCAAAAAGGCCCATCTGCTCTAAGTTTTGCCATTCTCAATTCTGCATGCATTCTTCCACCTCTTGTCATGGCTTTATTATTTGGCGCAGAGTTCGGCCATGCCTATTCTTGGAAACATGCCGCAGGCGCTCTACTGGTTGTCATTGGAATTTTTTGGATGAGCGCTCAAAATCAATCTCAAAAAACACAAAAAATTTGGTTTTTATTAATATCTATCACTTTTGTTATCCATGCTCTTTACCTAAGCTTTTTCCAATGGCGCGCTCTCCTCTTCAAAAATGATTTACCTGCTACAACTCTCATACCCACCCATTGCGACCCTGCACTCTCAGATTGCTTTACTTTGATGCTGTTCCTTACCGCAGCCTTATTTCAACTTTTTTTAGGCAAAAAAGACGCTCTATTTCCTAAATCATCGACAGGCTCCTTAGTCAAATATGGAATCGTTGGGGGTTTGATCAATGGCGTCGGAGGGTTATTCATGCTGCGAGCCACAGAATGCGCTGTCTCCTCTTCGGAAAAAGCGTTGCTATTTCCTCTTTACTGCGTGGGTTTAATTTCTCTTTGCAACTTTTGGGGAAAGTTTCTCTATAAGGAAAAAATCAATTGGCCGGCCAGTTTCCTGTGCTTTTTTGGTATCTTAATTAGCCTGTTTTTAGAAATTCAACGCTATCGATTATGTAAAAAATTAATTAACTATTTAATTGTGAGATGTAAAATAAATACTGTTAGCAAAGATTATTATCAATCAGCCATTGAATATACTATTCCTGTTCAAAATAAAGCTGCTACCAAAATTCAAGCTTTTTTTCGAGGAGAAAAAACCCGCCAGAGAACAGTTCTGCCAAATCAGCTACTTCCTTTTTTTAAAGAACAATTAATAACGAGGGACTTAGATGCTCTCGCTAAAGTTTTATGTCGAGAAATTAATTTAATCATTAACAACCCTCACATTTATCAAGGAAAAAGCTTCCAATTTACTCCACTTTTAAACGCGCAAAGTTTTCCTTCATTTAATTCAAAGCATACTCACATCGGCAAAGAAGATACCCCAATCCCCTATGAATGTTGGCTCGAATTATCTAGCAATGCAGAAAAAATAAATCTCTTGGTCATATCTAAGTATATTATTGGACTAGGAGGCTTTAAAAGGGTTAATGATTCACTGAGTATTTCTCTGGAATTTAAACTCGAACAAAAAAAACGCTTGGGAAGCATTGAACCTAGTGTTGTTTCTGAAGTCTCTAATCAAAAATTAGGAGATTTTCTTTTGAGAGGAATTGCAATCCAAAATAAAATTATTCAAGCATGTCCCGGAGCTAAGATTATATCGACTCCCATCCTTAAAAGTTTAGACGCTCAAAAAACCGACAGACCAGCTTTGAAGTTTTCTCAAGAATGGTATAATAGTGATTTTTACCATGCTCTACAAGCAGGCCATATTCCAAAAGATAAAACCAGTGCCGCAAAATTGCTAGATAACATGCTTTTCAAAGATCAAATGATTGCCCAAATCCAAAGCAACCCCTCAAAATTTTTACCTTTTACCTTAGCAAAACAATTAACGGTCATTTCCGAGGTCGCAAAATCCTTATCAATCATCCATGAAGCCGGTTTTGTACATAGAGATATTAAGGATTTAAATATTTTTATTAAATATAATCCAGACAATAGCGAGATTGAAGGGTTTCTTGCAGACTTTGATTTAGCCCAGGTCATTGGAGAAAGTATACACAGTTACCCACTGTATCCGATTTGGGACAAATGTAGTCAAAGTGGCATCGTCACTCCGTATTGTGATTTTTATGGTTTGGCAATGGTTTTAGGAAAATCAGTAATTCTTGATTTTGATATGGAACCCAATCTTTTGAAGACAACTACTCTACCGAATGCCGTTCATGCATATGTTTCGGATTGGCTAGAGAAGTACCCAAACATAATAGATATTCAGGGTCATTCAACCGATGAGGTCTGTGCGAAAATCGATAAGTTTATAAAGACTGAATCTCCGACTGATGAAGAGCAATTGTTACTTGAAAATTTAAAGAAAGAGGTAACAGTCATCGGTTCTGCGGTCGATATTATAGGAAAAGCCATTAACACTAGCGAAGAAATGAAAGAATATCTCGATAAAAACGAGGATTTGAAATTGGCTTTAACGAAGGGTACTAAAAAAGAAAAAAAAGAGGTTATGCGACAACTTTATATTAAATTTCCCTATATAAATAAATTCATATCGACTCTGGAATCACTTAAACAACTCTTTTAGCTTTTTGGCGCGTTCGGTACTAACACACACGTGTATAAAAACAACCTTACCGAACCGCTTTGTCGTTTTAACGCAGAGACAGGGAGCGAGGAGACGCAAGAGAGACCCTCTTCTTAGTAGTTCTTTTTAGATGCGCTTGAAAACCCAGTTTATGGAAGATAAAAAGGCTGAGATTGCTTGTGATATATATAAATGCCTAAGAGCCTTTTGCAAAGTCTTCTCATCGAAAAGAGTTTGATATTTCGTCAGGATGAGTCTATCTTCAAAAGCTTGTGATAAGTGGTTGTCGTTGTCGTCAAGAATCACGTACTGAATAATCTCTGGGTGTTGATTTAACCAATACTGAATTTCTGTGGCACGGCAAGATTCGAATTGATATTGACTTTTTGTATGGACTTCATCTCTACAGTAGAGTCGATTGGCCGTTGGGTTTAAGTCATCAGGTGTTTTACTGACAATATATTTTGAAAAATTGTGTTTACTAAACACCTCTTTGATTTCAGGAATATCTCGCTTGGTTCTCCATGCAGAAGAGAGAACAATCGATGCTACTTTAGTTTTTTCTATTTGGCAGATATATACGTTGAGATTTTCTATTGCCTTATTGTCAAAAAAATGAGTAGCGGCAATATCTAAAGACTTGCGACTATTAGGCTGGTTTGGGAATAACTCCAAGGCCTTTTTGCTAACGCCATCTTGATTAGGTCCATTATAAACAACACCATCGATATCCAGAAAAATGACAAATGGTGATCGAGTGCTTTGAACTTCAAAGCCCATGCCGACAACTCTTTATTTTTCCCAGGTTAAAAAATTTAATTAAAGAATCACCAAGGGGATACGACGTTCCCTCAACACCTTTTCTCTTAGCGGCAAAGCGTTCTATAAGCTTATTTGCCAAAACTTTTCCCAGTTGAACGCCTTCTTGGTCAAAGGAATTAATCCGCCAGATAAATCCTTGAAAAGCGACTTTGTGCTCATAGTAAGCCAGCAACGCCCCTAAAGCAAATGGGGTTAATTGCTTGCCGAGCAAAAGATGACTAGGCCTATTGCCCTCAAAGACTTGATTCGGATTATCGCTTTGCTGTCCCTTGGCCAGAGCTATCATCTGAGCAAAAAGATTCGCTAAAAGCTTTTCTTGAGAGGTCGTTTCTTTAACTTCCAGATCTTCCTGGAATTGGCTTTCTTTAAAGCCTATAAACTCCAGTGGAATGAGATCAGTGCCTTGATGAATCAACTGAAAATAGGAATGCTGGGCATTAGTTCCCGGCTCTCCCCAAATAATAGGACCGGTCAGAAAATCGACAGGATATCCCTTTTGATCGATGCGTTTGCCGTTGGATTCCATATCGAGTTGCTGAAGATGCGCTGAATAACGCAAAAGAGCGTTCGAGTAAGGAATCAAAGCTACGGTAGGATAACCCAAGAAATTGCGGTTCCAAATTCCAAGAAGAGCGCTTAATAGCGGAAGATTCGTCACAATACTTGGGGTAAGAGCAGCTTTGTCCATGGCATTGGCGCCTTTCAAAAACTCCCAAAAGACATCAATGCCAAAAGCATAGGCAAGAATAACTCCCCCAACCATTGAGGTTACTGAAAAACGTCCTCCAACCCAATCCCAAACATGAAAACAGGCAAGATATTTTTTAGGATCGTCCATGGGACTTTTCTCTGAAGTAACAGAGATAAAGTGCTCTTCCGGCTTAAGACCCATCTTAAGGAATCTGGCCTTCACAAGAGCTTCATTTGTTAACGATTCCAAGGTCGTACCGGTTTTGGAGACTACGACAACGAGAGCTTTTTTTAAGTCGATTCCTTTAAGATTTAAAGCTGCATCATCGGGATCGACATTACTAATAAAATGAACTTTGCGTCCTGGCTTTAGGTGTTTCTCTAAAGCAATGTAATGCGCCCTAGGGCCTAAATCCGAACCACCAATTCCTATGGCGATCAGATCGGTAAAACGACCTTCTTTGTCGATCTTTTCTAAGAAGGCTTTCAATTTATCGAGTTCTTGCCGAGATAATTTAGCCGCAGCAGCAGCCGGCTTGGCTTGATTAGGATGTTCAAAAAAATCTCGCGTGGCTGTGTGCAAGACAGTGCGATTTTCGCTAGGATAGCCTTCGATATGATTCATCACCTCGCCGCTTTGCATCTTTTCCATCTTTTCCAAGGCTTTGGCTTCGCCGGCAAGGTCGACAAGGGTGCGCATGACCTCTTCAGTCACACGTTCCGTGCCATATAAGAACTTATATCCGCAAGATTCTGCATAAAACTTGGCAAGGCGTTCGGGTGTAAGGTTGCCTTCCTTTGTCAAATCAAAGGGTTTTTCCGCTAATTTTTTAAGCTTTTGCGTTGAATTACTAGAAGAAAACTCAGAGTGTTTTCTCGTTTTCTCACTAACAAGCGTCATCTTTCCCTCCTTACATCCTATTAATAGCCAAAATGAGCAATCTAAGAATTTTTAAAAAGGGAAAAATAGGATCTTTATCCGATTTAGTGACAAATCCATTCATTAAAGGAAACTTCATTTGGCATGTCAAAGGAGTTACCGGTATAAACAATGCATCCACCAGCTGCGCAGAAGCCTTGCAATTTTCTTCTGCCTTGAGGTGTTACCCGGACAACAAGAAGATAATCAAGACCATCCCATTCGGTGATCAGATTAGCTTCTGAGACGATCCGATAGGAGATCCTAGACTCTGTTAAGCGTTGAATGATCAGCTCTAGCTTTTCATAATCACCAGCATGGTAATGCTCTGCAGGAAGGCAAATACCCACAGCACTCATCTCCGAGCTCTCGATAGGCATTAGTTTGCGGGAATAAAACCCCAGCAAACTGCGCCCTTCTTCCCAGGCTAAGTCTTGGATTAATGTTAGAGGTGAATTTTTTACGGCATAAAGAAATCGCTCATGAGCTTTAGTAAGTAACTGTGCTTGAAAAGCAAGGTTCTTGATAGATGCAGCATCGAATAATAAAAAAATCGTCAACCCATCCGGCAGCTTGGCTGTCAATAATTCCAGATATTCAAAAGCGGCATTGCGACAAAAAAGAGAAAGCAGACGTTTTCCATACTCGCTGCGTTTAAGAAAATCAGGGGTGATCTCTTGAAAAGAATTTAATGCCACAGCATTTTCTTCATTAAAACTTTCAATCAGATGAAAACGGTCTTGAATCCATCCTTGAATATTATGAACTTGCTCTTCATCCAAAGGAAAGCCGATTGAAAAATCAAGACTGCCTTGATAGATGCTAAGGCCAATAGTATGCTCGCGAAAATCTTTCCAAAGGGTATTCTGAAAATGCTCTAGAGCTAAATGAAGAGAGAGATATTGCGACTGATGCGATAAAGGAAACGCCAAGCGGGAAAAGAGGTCGAGATCAAGCTCCCATAAAAGAAACAATCCCTTTTTAACATATTCCTGCGCTGCTTTACTTGCTTCTCTCCAATCTAAATCAGCTTTTAAGCCCCCTTTTATCGCTATTTTTACGGCATTAAATCCAGCGGGAACTTCTTCGTTAAGCCCATAAGCTTCAAAGATCTTTGGAGTAAATACTTCCGTGCCCAAATAAAAATCCGGCTTATTCCAAATAAGTTGTAATTTTTCCATCGAATAATTCTTAATATCATTATTTTAAAAAGCAGTATAGATGCCCTTGACTTCGCCAATCAGCATGCTCTAAGAATGCTTGGATAAGGTTTTCTTGCGATGTTGCTTGGAAAGCATACCAATTTAATATGCGTTCTTGAAGCTTTTCTCTTGGATGTATGAGATTGTGCAGAAAATGCAAGGCTTGATGAGGCAGACCAAGGCTTTTGACACGTGATTTGATGACTTTGCGCTGCAGGTTATGCAAGCAATGCCTTACAAACCGATGTAAAGCCTCTATAGAGATGTCCTCATGGCATTCTTTGGAAGCAGCGTTTTGCCATTCTTGACTTAACCTTTCTAGTTCTAATCCTACCTCAGGAAAGATTTCCGTCCAATGCCGCGGAATAATATCCCAAGGATCTAAGTGGCATTTTTCTAACAATTGTGATGCATACGGGGATACCAAAGTAGCCGATAGCCGCGGGACAATCCATGGCATCGCAACACCATGCAAGCAATGATAGTCTTTGAGTTGCCGATAGTAAGCTAGCTCATTAGGACCTGCAACATAAGCCAATGTGGGTAAAAGCAGGCTTTGCAAAACAGGACGAGCTGCAACATTTGTACTAAAATTTTGCGGGTTTTCATCGATTAATTTTAATAGATCATTTTCAGAATATCGCTGAGAACCTACTAAAAAGCCATTATCGGAATAAACAATTTTTCTTCTAAAGCCATTGACTTTTAGAAAGAGATTAGTACCTTCATGCATTTTTAACAAAGGCACCCCGCCGGCGGCTTCATAGTCTTGCGTTGTCTTATTAATCGTTTGCTGTATTTGCCGACATTGTCGAACTTCTTTCTTAAAAAAAGGAGTGGCAAGAGAGCGCAGAAGATAGGGCTCTAAAAAAACTAAGCCTGTCCCAACGAATAAATCCGCCAAAAAACGAGCCATCAGCTTGGCATAGGAAGTTTCGCCTCTGTACAGAAGATTTGTTTTGCCTACCGTCTGCAAAAAAGAATCCATGACCTCAAAGTGCTGCGGCGTCAAAAAAAGATCCTCCACACAGCGGCCATCTTTAGGAAGAGTCAAATGAAACGATTTTAAATTGCCAAGAGAATCAATAAGGACCGCGTGGTCTATCTCAGCGACATCGTGATCCTCTGTGGCGAGCCAAAAAATTGGGATGGATTTAGTCTGACGGGCCAATAGCAAACAAGAAAGGGCTTTTAGAATTGTATAAGCAGGGCCGCCCATAAAGCCAAGCTGTTGTCCGGTAACGACACAAACGGCTTCAGGATCATTCAATTTTTCAATGTTGTGCAGGGCGGTGGAATCATTTCCGATGGCGACATTATAGCGATAAAGCTGCTCTGAAACATCCTTGCGAGGATATTGCTTGCCTTCCAGCTGTCGGCGAGCCCGTTTTTCTGCCTCAGGATCATAAGGAGGGATACTTAAAAAATCATCAAGAGGGCTTTTTGTATATAGCTTAGGATGATCTTGAATGTTAACTTTCATGGCTTCTTTGAAACCGATGATAACGAATTGACTTTCCTTTTTCACGCCACATCTCTTCAAAAAAGGAGGTTCCGTAGTTTTCACGTTCAGTGAGGTAATAAGGCTCAGGATAGGAGGAAACAAAACCGGGGTGCTTATGAAACTCTTCAATGACTTGTGCAGAGTAGTCGGGATCGTCTGTGACGATATTCACTGCATGGCCGATTTGCAAAGTACTCCAAAGCTGCTGAATAAAAGCCTGCTGAATCAAACGGTGCTTGGCATGCCTTGTTTTCGGCCAAGGATCGGGAAAATTGATGAATATCTCATTAACGGTTTGTGGAGGAAAATAATGCGCTGTCACTTTATAAGCCTCCCCGCATATCACTAAAAGATTATTCAATTCCGAATTTTTTAATTTAGACCAGATTTTTTTCGCCCGCTCAAATTTCTTCTCAACGGCAACCCAATTGATATTGGGATTTTCCATAGCTTTGGCTGCAATCCACGCTCCGTTTCCACTGCAGTACTCGACATAGACAGGATTGTCGTTGCCAAAGACATCGTGATGATTCCATCCAGGAAAAACAAAGTTATTGTAATGATCGTAATAATTGGGAAGGTACCACACTCGATCTTTAATGAGAATGCATCTCTCTTCCCAACGGAAAGGAACTTTTAAATCTTCAGGTTTCATCGTCAAAATATATTTAAAAGGGGCTCATTATAAGCTATTTGCTATTTCTCAAACTAGAAAAAACTCAATGTTGAAATTACCGGTTAGCTTGCAAGCCATCAACTTTAAAGAAATTATACAACTTTGCTAGCCTTCACTCGTTATGTTTTTAGATAAAAAAATGCCGTGAGAATCAGATGGCTGACCCGCACGGCTAATTTGCTTAAAGACACTTAGACTGCAAATAAAGAAAAGTAATTAACTACCGGCAATTTCAAGCTCATTATCGACGTCTTTAACGCCGTCGATTTGCTTTACTTTACTTTCGATGTCTTGCTTTTGCTTTGCTGTCTCAACTGTTCCTTCTAAGGTGATTTCACCGCTATCAGCTGAAATAGTAATCTTTTTTACCGCAGGAGCTAGTGTGCTATCGTCAGAAAGAGCTTTTTGAACTTTTTGTGTCAATTGTTGATCTTCTGGAGTAGGTGCTTGGTTATCCTCATCATCGGAAGTTGCATCCTTTGCATCGGATGTGTATGAGGATTTAGGTTGTGGATTTGTGTCTCTTTTTGGTTCTTTCTGCTCGCAAGCTGCCAATGCTAGGCAAGCAGCTGGCAGTAGCAATAATAATGTTTTTTTCATACTAGGATCTCCCCTTTTAGTTTTTGTCATCAATCAGAAAGTAAAAAAACATTGCTGTTGTGTCAAGGGATTTCTTGATCAAAAACCAACTTACCTTCT
>Ga0207105_1107_pt2 | contig 11842 bp, 11 predicted proteins | sample Alteio_BWMinHeat_77_FD_153569 | JGI IMG/M metagenome (GOLD analysis project Ga0207105, IMG submission 153569) | Enriched cells from forest soil in Barre Woods Harvard Forest LTER site, Petersham, Massachusetts, United States -... | ecosystem: Environmental > Terrestrial > Soil > Temperate forest >... | reverse complement strand
GGATCAGTTTAGCAGCCCCGCTATGAAGGAAGCAAAAGACGGGAATAGGTGATATCCGGAGCCGCTCGCTAATGGAAATGTCCTATCGTGTGTAGAAAAGTGAATTTTGAGATAAAATCTGGGTCTCCCTCCCCTCGCCCCGTTGTTGGGGAGAGGGGCCGGGGGTGAGGGCTGTGAACGGAGCGACCCTATATGTTGACTTTTTCTACACCATGTTAACTGTGGCTGTGCGCCTTGCGCGTAGCCCAGCCTTTTTTCGCGGCGGCCGAACGCGACGATGCCGGTCGGCCGGCGGAATGGGCGCCGCCGATGCGTCCGCCCTTGCGCGCCGGCGCCTTGTTGGTGGTCTTGCCGACCCCCGAACCCCTTTTACGGCCGCCGCCCGTCATCTTGTTGACCGTCGCCCAGGCGCGTCGCTCCGCTTCGCCCTCGGAAACCCCGCGCTCCTCGTACCCTTCCTCGATATGTTCCGCCTGCCGTTTTTGCTTATCGGTATACGCCGATTTATCTCCTCGTGGCATGGTGTCCTCCTGAGTTCAATGTAGGCTGAATCGCCTCCTATATACCGAGGCAAATACGAGGCCAATAAGGAGTGAGAATCGTTACATTTGCTCATGGCTCATGGCTCATGGCTCATGGCTCATGGCTTGGGATTAGGGGTTAACGAACCGATACTTCTTCAATACTGCTTTCGCCTCGTCGCTCTTGAGAAAATTCACCAGCGCACGCGCGGCGTCCGGATCGTGGCTGGCGGCGACCACGGCGGCGGGGTAATCGATGGGGCTGTGCCAGGCTTCGGGCGAAACCGCGACGACGCGCACCTTGTTGGTGATGGCGGCATCGGTGCTGTACACGATGCCTGCATCGACATTGCCGAGCTCCACCTGGGTCAGCACCGAGCGCACGTCCTTGCAGAGCACGGCGCCGTTCAACACGGCCCTCCAAATTTTGAGCCGGGTCAATACCTGCTGCGCATACTTGCCCGCCGGCACCGAAGCGGGGTCGCCGATGGCCACGTGGTTCACGAACGGCTTGGTCAGGTCGGGAAATCCGCCGATCGCCAGCTTGCTATCGGCCGGCACGATAAGCACCAGGCTGTTGCGCGCGATCACGCTGCGCGTCTCCTTGAGAATCAGGTTGCGCGATGCGAGGTCGTCCATCTGCTTATCGGCGGCCGAAACGAAGGCGTCCACCGGCGCGCCTTGCTCGATCTGCAATTCCAACGCGCCCGAAGCGCCGAAGTTGAAACGAACTTGTACACCAGGATGCCGATGCTCGAAATCGTGCCCGATTTCAGTGAGCGCGTCCCTCAAGCTGGCGGCAGCCGAAACGGTGAGGGTGCGCTGGGCGTGGGCGGGTGCGACTAACGACAACAGTGCGGCAAGCAGTAGGAGGTATCGGAATTGCTTCATGATTGCAAATTACCTTGTTTGAAATGTTCCGTATAATTAGTTCTGAATCGACATCGCTAACGGGTTTAACGCCTTGATATGCCCATCCTCGAGTCAATTTATTCTCAGCCCGGATTATTCATGAGTCCCAAAAAAGAGAACAGCATGCGGCCCCGTGATCCTGAACGAAACGAAGGTAACAGGCCCCTGACTCACAGGCCGAGATCTTTCGGTTCACTCAAGATGACGCCAGCGCTTTGGCCAAGAAGGACATCCTGTAAATCCTGTTCATCCTGTCTAAAAATTGTTCGTGAATAATCCGCCTTAGCGCCTCTGCGGTTGACGTGGTTCAGTAGCAACCGGATACATCGCCTCGATAATCTTCTTCGCGATCGGCGCCGCGTTCTCCGCGCCGTGGCCGGCGTTTTCCACCATCACCGCGATGGCGATGGTGGGGTGGTCGTACGGAGCGAAGCAGACGAACCAGGCGTGGGGCAGGTCGTGGTGCGAATCTTCGGCGGAGCCGGTCTTGCCGGCGATTTCGACGTTGGGCAGCGTCACTGCGTGGCCGGTACCCTCGACGACGCATTTGCGCATCGCCGCGCGCACGATATTCAGGTTTGCCTCGGAAATGCCGACGTTGGTGCCCTTGGAGCCTTCATATTTATATCCGCTGTCGGTCTGCACGCCGTGCAGCAAATGCGGCTGCCACAGCGTGCCGCCGTTGGCGACCGCCGCGGTAACCATCGCCATTTGCAGAGGAGTGACCAGTACATCGCCCTGGCCGATGGCCATGTTCAGCGTGTTACCGGGATACCAATGCATCAGGTCGGCGTTGCCGGCGTTCACCTTGCGGCGCCAGGCGGGGTCCGGGATGAGCCCGGCGCCATCGACGGGCAAGTCGATCCCGGTGCGGCTGCCCAACCCGAACTGTCGAGCGATGGTGGCCAGGTAGGTCGGGCCGCTGCCTTCGGGATCGCCCATGCGCAGCGCGGCCTGGTAGAAGAAGACATCGCACGACCGCGAAATGGCGGTCGCCAAATCCACATCGCCGTGCACCTGCCAGCAACCGAAGAAGCGCCCCAGGCGCAGGCCGCCCGCGCAATTGGTGACGGTCGACGTGCTGGTGGTGCCCTGCTGCAACCCGGCCGAGGCCGTCACCATTTTGAAGGTCGAGCCGGGCGGAAAGCGCGAGGTCACGGCGCGATCGATGAGCGGGTTGTTGGAGTCTTTCACCAGCGCCTGGTAGATGGGTTTGAACTGATCGCGCGGCAGCGAGAAGATGTTGGGGTCGTAGCCCGGCCGCGAGGCGAGTGCCAGCACTTCGCCGTTGCGTGGATCGATGGCCGCCACCGCGCCGTTGTTCGCGGCTGCGGCGAGCGCCTGCTCCGCCGCGGTTTGCAACCTGGCATCGATGCTCAGCATCACCGTTTGCCCCGGCGTTTCCTTCACCGTGCCTCGCAGGCGCAGCGGGTTCTGGCGCGCATCGACCTCGTAATCCTCGCTGCCCGGCTCGCCGCGCAGCAGGTTATCGTATTGGCGCTCGATGCCGCCCTTGCCGATGACGTCGTCGTAGCGCAGGGTGCGCAGCGAGGGGTCGCGGTTGGCATCCTGCGAAGCGGCGATATCTTCCTCGGTCACCGAACCGGTATAGCCCAGCACGTGCGCGGCCAGCGCGCCGTTGGGGTAGGAGCGCGCCAGGTCGTTGGTCACCAGCACCGCGGGGCCGAGCCGGTATTTGTTCTCTTCGATCAGCGTGATGGTTTTGAGATCGACGCCCTCGGCGATGCGCACGGGATCGTAAATCTGCGAATGCAGGTCGCGCGCTTCTTGCAGGGTCGCCTCAATGTCATCGACCGTGATGTGCAACAGAAACGCCAGGGTGCCGAGGATCGCCTGCCGGTCCGCCGGCGCCGTCCGTGCCGAGGGCAAAGCCGCCGGCACCAGCGCCACCGAATGCAGCGCCCGCGAGGTCGCCAGCACGACGCCGTGCCGATCGAGCACCAGCCCGCGCGGAGCGCGCAACGGCACGTGGCGCACTCGGTTGTGCTTCGCCTGAGCCAGCATTTCGGTGCCTTCCAGCACTTGCAAATACCAGAGCCGGCCCAGCAGCCCGCAGAAGGCGAGCGAAACCAACGCGACGCCAATGTAAGCGCGCCGCTTCACCCCGTTGGGATCGCCGACTCCCCACCCGGGGTGCGTCTGAATGTTGGGTTTGTTGATTACGGCCATTTAAGAGTTCTTCGTTCAATCCTCCAGCGGATCGAGCCGGGCATCGGCCGGCAGGTTGGTATCGTCCAGCGCATCTTCATCTAAGTCTTCAATATCCACTTCGCCCGGCGAGCTCAAATCGTCCAACTCGCCCGAGTGCACCCGCGAAGGCCCTCCACCATGCAAATCGCTGAAGGGCACTTCCATCGAGTCGTCGCCCTCGGCGTCGAATTCGCCGTCATCATCGATATCGGCTTCCAGCCCGGCCGTCAGCGCGTTCTTAAACCCGGCTTCATCGAGCGTCTCGTCATCGAGCCCGGCATCGATCGCCGAGGATGGCGAATCCGTGGGTGCGCCGGCCGTATCCGCGGCCGCGCGAGCCACCGATTCGAGAGTATCCGTATCGCTATGCACGACATCCTGCGTTAGTGGGTCCATACAGTACACCTCTCACCCTGCGGAGCAGGGAGCGTTCTCTTACGCTATACCTAGTATAGCCAATGAGGTGCCGAGGCGACCTTCTATTTCCTGCCCCTCATTCCATCCTCGGTTACAATGAAATCCGATGTTATAAAACCCATCTCAGGAGCTCACCCGTGCCAGTTCGCATTGGATTCATCGGTACCGGCGGTATCGCCGGCGCCCACTTTAACAACCTCGAGCAAATCCCCGATGCCAAGGTAGTGGCGTTGGCCGATATCAGCCAGGAGCGCGCCGAAAAGGCCGCCCAGCGCTTCGGCGGCGTCGCCTATACCGACGCCAAGCGCATGCTCGAAACCGAAACCCTCGATGCCGTCTACGTTTGCGTCCCGCCGCACGCGCACACCAGCGTCGAAGTGCTGGCCGCCAAAATGGGCCTGGCATTGTTCGTGGAGAAGCCTCTCGCCAACAACATGAAAACCGCCGAAAAGGTCGCCGCCGCCATTGCGGCTTCGGGCGTTATCACCGCCGTCGGCTATCACTTCCGCTACCATGAGGCGACGGCGCAGGTGAAGACGCTCCTCGGCGTCAAAGGCGCGGCGCAGCCCGCCATGCTCTATGGCCGCTGGCTGGGCGGCTTCCCCGGCGTGCCCTGGTGGCGCAACTATGCGCAGAGCGGCGGCCAGTTGGTCGAGCAAGCAACCCACGTGGTCGACCTCATGCGCTACCTTGCCGGCGATATCGTGAAGGTCTATTGCGCCGCGTCGTTATTGGAAATGAACAAGGTATATCCGGACGCAACCTCGCCCGATGTCACCGCGCTCACCCTCGAATTCGCCAGCGGCGCCGTGGGCTATGCCTCCACCGCCTCGTTGCTGGGCGGGGTCGGCGAAACCGGGGTTGATGTCTTCGTGAAGGACGGTCGTTACGATGTGCTGGGCAACACCCTCAAAGTGATCACCGCTTCCGAGCAGCACACCTACACCTACCGCAACAACCCTTATCTCGATGAAGACAAGGCGTTCATCAAGGCCGTCAAAACCAAGAAACCCGCCGGCATCAAGAGCGATTATTTCGATGCCCTTAAAACGTTGCGCGTCACGCTGGCCGCGAACCAGTCGGCGGAAACGGGCAAGCCGGTGAAGGTGTAAGAGAGTAAGTGAACCACCGCCGAATTAGGTGAACAAATGAAAGTAACCAAGGGCGGGGTTTTTGTCGGCATCGGCGTGCTCTTGCTGGCCGGTAAATGGGTGCGCGTGCCGGCGAACCCGTTTCCGATAGCACTGCCGGTGCCGGTGATGCCTCGCCCCAATGGTTACGATTATTTCGTGCGTGCCGGGCAGGCGGAAACCGGCTACAAGGAAGTCGCCCAGGCGCTGGGAGAACAATTGCCCGGGCTCCCGCGTTACAACATCGCCCCGTCGCCCATCGATGCGACGGCGCTCCTGGCGCGCAACGCGCAAGCGCTGCGGCTGGCGCACGAAGGATTGGGTTATGCGTGCCTCCATCCTGCCGAACGCGACCCGAGTTCATCGCACGCCCAGGATGAAACTGTTCCGCAACGGCACGTGGCGCGGCTGCTGGTGTTGGAAGGGGCCGTCAAGGCCAACCATGGCGATTGGTTTGCCGCCGCCAACAGCTATCTCGATGCCATTCAAATGGGCGAGAACGAGGAGCATGGCGGCGACCTGGTTATTTGCCTGGCGGGGATAGTCTATGAAGACATTGGACGCGAAAGCCTGTGGGAGACTTTCGACCACCTGGATGCGGCGCAGGCGCGCGCCGTCGCGGACCGCCTGCAGGCCATAATCGATGGCGATCCGGATTATTCGGCAGCCATGACGCAGCAGAAATGGGCCGACCTGGCCGGTTTGCGCAAGGCCTCGCCGCCAACCGAACCCCTCTTCGTTTTCGTGGTTTTCAACAATGGCGTGAGGGAGCGGAATTACCTCGCGTTCATGGATCAATTCGCAGCGCAAGGCAAGCTGCCCTACGCGCAACGAAATCAATCGCCGCCGTTGCCTCACGATCTGCTCAATCGAAAGACGCTGCCGATCATGGTGCCGGTCTATCAAGGCGCGGCCTACAATTTCGCCCGGCGAGACTGCGCCAATGCACTGTTATTGACCGCTGCTGCCCTGCGCGCCTACAAAGCGGAGCATCAGTTATATCCCCCCTCGCTCGACCAACTGATTCCCGCCTATTTGAAATCGGTTCCCCCGGACCCATTCGGCACCGGTCCTCTCAAATACCGCTTATCCGGAGGCAGTTACCTACTCTACAGCATCGGTCCCGATGGCTTGGACGATGGCGGCAAGCCGATCGAAAACCCCGCCAAATCCGGGCACGCGCGGTATGTGGTCTGGAAAGAAAACAAAGGCGACATCGTCGCCGGGCTCAATAGATGAGAAATATGCGTAAGGCGCTTGCTGGTGGATTCTTGCTCGTTGGTGCGGTTTTTCTCGCGTTCCGCATGTTTGCAACGCCGAGCGCGGCCCCTATCGTCGTCCCAACTCCGATAATGCCCAATCCTAACGCCTATGATTTCTACGTGCGGGCCGGTAAAGCATTGTACGATCTCGAAGACATCAATCCTGCCCGGCCTCCTGCCTCTAAACAACAACAATTGGCGCAATGGCAACGCGCCGTTCGCAGTAACCAAAAGACGCTTCAACTGGTTCGGCAGGGACTTCAGTATGAGTATCGCGAGCTGCCGGAGCGGAGCTTCTGGGCAAATGCCGAAAGGATGGCACAATTTTCACGATTTAGGAATCTCTGCCAGTTGTTGCAGATTCAAGGCGATTTAGGGTCGTCGGCCCAGGTAGCCGATAGTTATTTGGATATCGTCAAAATAGGTAGCGACATGGCGCAGGGCGGACCGACGACCAGCGCAGAGCTCGGGTATGCGATTGAGCCCATGGGGCAGCATCGCCTCTGGCGTTGCCTGCCCCAACTCAATCGCGACGAGTTGGCTCATGCGGAAGGTCGTTTGGAATCGATATCCCGTGTCTCCCTCACGAAAACCTTGCAAGATGAAATGTGGTTCGTCGTGGCTTCCCTACAAGAACGAATCCCGCCAAGCGCGGACCCGGCAGTTCCTACCGACCAGTTGAAGCAATATGTAACGTATGTTGAAGCTCTCAGCGCTCAGGCGCGCATGCCATACGGAACCCATGCTGCACTGCCGCCGGTGCCTACCGATCCAAGTTTAAAAGGAATCGCGCCCGACTTTAACCATCTTCGATTTCTATCGGCCCGTTGCCAGACTCAGAATGTTCTATTGTTGACTGCCATGGCGCTACGCGCCTATTTTCTCGATCACAAAGCGTACCCCGACAACTTGAACGCCCTCGTTCCCCAATACCTACCTGCAATTCCCACCGATCCTTTCGGTACCGGCCCGCTCAGATACCGTCAATCCGGAAGCAGTTACGTTCTTTACAGCATCGGTCCCGATGGTAGGGATGACGGTGGCGCTCCAATCCACGATCCGGCGCGCACCGCGCAGATGAATCCGTACCTTGTCTTGTCGGAAAGCAAAGGCGATGTCGTCGCCGGGCTCAATAGGTGAGGAACATGCGTAAGTGGATTGCGGGCGGGATCTTGCTCGTCGTCGCCGCCTTCCTGGCTTTCCACCTCTTCACCGCGTTGAGCCCGCTCCCGATCGTCGTCCCAACCCCGGTAATGCCCAACCCCAACGGCTACGATTTCTTCGTGCGTGCCGGGAATGCGCTGGTGCGGGAGAAACAAATCGGCGACCCAAAGGCGAACGCGGCGAAGATTCTGAGCGAGAACGCGGAGGCGATGCGGCTTGCCCGGCAGGGGTTTGGATATCGGTGCGTGCATCCTCCCGTACGCGGCGGCCCAACCACGACTGCTGCCGCAACAGCTACATTTGCTCGCGACGCTAAAATGCGCGGGCTGGCCCGGCTGTTTCGGTTGGATGGATCGACGCGGGCAAGTGGTCGCGATTGGGGTGGCGCCGCGAGCAGCGACCTGGATGCAATCGAGCTCGGCGTCGCAATCTGCCACGGCGCCAAGCTCATGGACAGCCTGATTGGTTCCGCGGACGTGGCCATCGGGCGAGCCGATCTGTGGGACGTCATCGATCATCTGAACGCCGGTCAAGCTCGGTCGGTTACCGGGCGGCTCGACTCCATTTTTCTGAACAAGGCGAGCTTCGCCGATGTGATGACCGAGGAGAAGTGGTGGGGCATCGATGAGCGGCGAACCACCTACCCCGCCGGCATCAGCCTCTTCACTCTCACCTGGAGTAAGCGGGCTGTCATCCGGAACTTCGCCAATTACATGGACGCCGTCATTGCGCAAAGCAAGCTGTCGTACCCGCAACGGCAAACCCCAGTCAAAACGCCGGCCGACCCCTTCAACGCGATGATTGTGCCCGTGTATAGGAGCTCAGAATTTTCGTTTGTGCGCAACGATACCGAAGATGCCTTGTTGATCGCCAAACTTGCCCTACGCACTTATTTCACCGAGCATGGCACTTATCCAAACTCACTGAACGATCTAACTCCGAACTACCTGAAGACCGTCCCCATCGACCCATTCGGCACCGGTCCACTCAAGTACCAAACGACCGGCGCCGGCTACTTGCTCTACAGCATCGGCCCCGATTGCGTGGACGATGGTGGTAAACCGATCGACGACCCCACCCACGTTGGCCATGGATACTCGGTTCGCGCCCGTTATTTCCCCAAGGAGCAAAGCAAAGGCGACATCGTCGCCGGCATCAATCGCTAAGCTAAGTCACTCTACCTGCTCATGACATCCGACTTGGGTAGTTTATAAGCCCCTGTGCCAAAGATGGACCGCCCGCGCAGGCCGGGTGCCCTCGGGGCGGTGTTGGCCAAAGGCCCCCGGGGTCCGATTTCAACGCTTGGTGTGAAATTACTCGAGGTCTAATTCTCGAGATTCTTACCTGAATCTATGAACTTCGTGCGAGGACAGCCCCGTTTCACGGGGCTTGCAGTTGCCGGGTGCCCTCTGGGCGGTGTTCTTAAGGGCCGGGTATGCGTCGACCGCGCCGAAATTCTATCTTAAACTTGGCAACCTAATTTCACACCAAGCGTTTCAATCGGTGTCCCCCAACGCCGTGCCCTGCCGCGTTATTCCATCACCGTGTGCAGGTGCCACAATGAACAGTTCCGCCCCGACCCCTGACCCCTGACGTGCTTAAATCTGCTCAATAATGATTAAATTTGCCTTAACCTGTTGACACCGCCCCCCGGCTGTATTAACCTTGGTGGTGGAATGCTCCGCGCCCACCGGTTTCACAGTATCGAGGACGTTTTGGCCCGCCATCCGTTCATGGAGGTCAAGGCGTTGGCCCAGTTGCTCAACGTCTCCGACGCCACGGTGCGCCGCGATCTCGAACATCTGCACAAGGCCGGGCGCATTCAGCGTACCCGCGGCGGAGCCATGCAGAGCGAACCGGTTGTCGGTCCGGCGGCCGCAGCCGGCAAGGCCGGGCGGAATGGGTCGCACTTCCCCAATGGGATTGCCGAGATCGATGCCCCGGGTGTGGCGCCGTTCGGCTATCGCGAGAACGTGCGCTCCGCGGAAAAAGCCGCCATCGGCGCCTTGGCGGCGACGCTCATCGAGGATGGCCAGAGCGTGCTGTTGGCCGGAGGCACCACCTGTTTCGCGGCGGCGCGCCACCTGCGCCAGCGCCGCGTTTCGGTGGTCACCAACTCGCTGCCGGTCGCTTCGCTGCTCGGCGAAACCCTCGGCGTCGATGTGCTCGTCACCGGCGGCATGGTCTATCCTAAGCACGATATCCTCATCGGCCCGCAACTGAGCCAGACGCTCTCGCAAATCCATTCCGCCGATTGGCTGCTCCTCGGCGCGGGCGGCGCGAATCCCGAGGGCTTCTACGATTCGAACCACTGGGAAGTAGAGGCGCAGCGCGAGCTGATGGCGCGCGCCCAGAAGGTCGCGCTGCTAATGGATGCCGGCAAGTTTGGCCGTCGCGATATCGAATTGGTGTGCGGCTGGGACCGTATCGATGTGCTGGTAACCGATGCCGAGCCGCCGGCCGAAATCGCCGCCGCGCTCGATGCCGCGGGCGTTTGTACCATGGTAGCAAGCAAGAAAGGTCAGGATTAACGACATGGGCGAGCAAGTCTTCAACGAACGCGCGATGCGCGACGAAATCTGCGAAATAGGCCGCCGTATCTGGCAGCGCGAATACGTGGCGGCCAACGACGGCAATATCTCCGTGCGGCTCAACGAGCAGGAAATCCTCTCGACGCCGACCGGGGTCTCCAAGGGGTATCTCACTCCCGATATGCTGGTCGTCATCGACCGCGCCGGCAATAAGCTGCGCGGCAACATGAAACCCTCCAGCGAACTGAAAATGCACCGCGCCTTCTACGATGCCCGCCCCGATATTCGCTCGGTGGTGCACGCCCACCCCATCGTGGCGACGGGTTTCGCGGTCTCGGGCCTCAGCCTGGATCGGTGCACCCTGCCGGAGGTCGTCATCACTCTCGGCAGCGTGCCGCTGGCCAAATACGGCGTGCCCGGCAGCGACGAACTGACCCAGGATATCCTCGACAATTACATCGATAAATACGATGCCTTCCTGCTGGCCAACCCTGGTGTCACCACCATCGGCACCAGCCTGATCAATGCCTACTATAAAATGGAAACGGTCGAGCACTTCGCCAAGATTTCGTTGGTGGCGCGCCAGCTCGGTAACGAAAACGTCTTCTCGCCACAGCGGGCGCAAGAGCTCATCGATGCCCGCGCGCGCTATGGCGTGCAGGCCAACGGCGCCTGCCGCATCGAGTATAAAGATGCGACCTACGCCCCCGAAGTGCCCAGCACCGGTTTTGGCGCGGCGGCCTACGCGGGCGATAGCGGCGCGGGATCCAATGGCAGCTCTTCCAGCGCCGGAAACGGCGGTCAGGTGGAGCTCAGCGATGCGGAATTGCGCAGCGTGATCAGCGAAGTGGCGCGCCGGGTTGTAGAAAAAATACAAAATCAATCATAATCACTCAGATATAAGCAATCCTGCGGAAAGCGGGAGCGAAAGGAGCCATACATGTCGGGAGAAGCATTAGGCTTAGTGGAAACCAAGGGCTTGATCGCGTTGATCGAGGCCGCGGATGCCATGGCCAAATCGGCCAATGTGCAGTTGGAAGGTTACGATCAGGTGGGTTCGGCACTGGTGACGGTGACCGTGCGCGGCGATGTCGGCGCGGTGACGGCGGCAGTCGATGCCGGCGCGGCCGCGGCGCGGCGCGTGGGCGACGTCATTTCGGCGCACGTCATCGCGCGGCCCCATCCGGATCTCGAGAAGATTCTGCCCAAGGGCAACGGCAAATCGCCGCGCGCCTTCGGCAACTATCTGGCGAGCCTCAACGGCGCCGCCGCCTCCAAGGGTCTGCCCGCGGGCGGATCGGGCGATGGCGAAGGCGCCGATAAAGCAGCGGCGCGCGCGCGCCGCTAAATTCATGAATTGATGTACTGGCTTGCCGACTTGGTGTCCACGCAGGTGGACACTCGGCGTAGCCTGGAGCCCCGACTTCAGTCGGATACTTGCGGTAACGCATAGGCCTATTTTGCGAAGTAGGCATAACAGGAGATAACAATGGCAAACGGAGAAGCGTTGGGTTTGGTGGAAACCAAGGGTTTGGTCGGCGCGATTGAAGCGGCCGACGCGATGGTGAAGGCAGCCAATGTCGAATTGATCGGCAAGCAGAGCATCGGTGGCGGTTTCGTCACCGTGATGGTCGCGGGCGATGTGGGCGCCGTGAAAGCGGCTACCGATGCCGGCAGCGCCGCCGCGCAGCGCG
>Ga0207105_1252_pt1 | contig 11875 bp, 13 predicted proteins | sample Alteio_BWMinHeat_77_FD_153569 | JGI IMG/M metagenome (GOLD analysis project Ga0207105, IMG submission 153569) | Enriched cells from forest soil in Barre Woods Harvard Forest LTER site, Petersham, Massachusetts, United States -... | ecosystem: Environmental > Terrestrial > Soil > Temperate forest >... | reverse complement strand
GAAGAAATTCTTAAAGCAGCATTTGAAAAGATAAACGAGCAGAAAGCTGAAATAACTCAATTAAATCGAAAAGTTGAACGCTTGACAGAAGATAATGCAAAGATATTGGAATTACTTAATAAAATTTTACAAAATCAAAATAATATTGATCGTTAATCGGTGGCCATTACTAGATGAATAATGCGACTTCGAAGCTTGGTCCCTTTTATTGTCAAAAATATGTCACGATTTTTGGGAAATAACTTACTTTTACAGGATTTCAACTTTAACAACAATTGATTAGAAAATAAATTTATTGGCTAAATTGCCTAAGAAATGCGAGCATTTTTACCCAAGAATCTTTGCAAGCGAAAGATTGTGCTTCAGGACTTCCTCCTAGCTCATATAATAAACCTGTGACAGGATGTTTAAATGCCTCTGTCATCACTGGATCATATGGATTAGTGATCATATGTCCTACATTGTCGTAACAGAGATGTTCTCTAAAAATTGATGAGTTTGCCTTGTTCAAGCGCTGGATGATTAGGTCTCCATAAATCCATGAAGGCCACATCCTATCATCTTTTCCTGAAATTAAAAGGATAGGACATTGAATTTTATCAACATGAATAAAAGCTTTTTCAAACTCTTCTATATTTTGCATTTTATTCAAAAATATTTGCACCAAATCAACAGTTTTACGCGTTTCCAGCTGTTTGTAGACATCTTCCTTGCTTGGAGAAGGAGCTATTGGTAATGGATTACCTAATAATGTCCAACTGGCTGCTTTTTCATTAGGAATTCCCCCATACGTTACGCAACTAGGCACCACAGCTATTGCAGTGGCTATTTCCATTGGAAATACACTTGCGAGAAGTAAAACCAACTCACCGCCGCGTGATGGACCATAAAGATGAATTTTATCAGATTTAACTTCTGGCTGAGATTTTAGCCATGTAATGCCATTTAGAAAATATTCGAGCGGGATATTCTCGAAATTTTCCGGTAATCCATCTACATGAAAGAAGGCTAAAGCTAATGCGACATATCCCTCTTCCGCAAATAGCTTTGCTTGGCGCTCATTAAAGCCACCATCAGATCCGCTAAATACAATAATTGCAGGCCTTGTTTCAGTGGCATCTGGAAAAAATATTTTTCCAACAACTCCATCTTCATTGATGTCTAACGATCGAATCGAAGAATTTTCTGCTTGCATGTTACTAAAGCTAAATATCATTAAGAATATTAAAAAATAAAATATTTTAAAAAACATCAAGACCTATTTTTTTGGTTCATCATGAATCTAATCCAGCCATAATATCGAAAATATTAAAACTTTAACACTTCAAAACGTTATATCTGAAGGTTTGGCTTGAATCAATTTGAGCTTATCCATAAATCTTCTTCTTGTGTGCTTTGGCACACATTCCAGGCCATATGATTATTTTTTATATTTATTCCACAACCTCTCCCAAATAACGATGGGTCCCTCGATAAAGATAGTGCAAAGTAGAGTCGTTTGAGATTGAGCACAACTCAAGGGAACTAAAAGATCTAAAATTTCTTCATTTCTGTGAGCAAAAATAAGGGGATGATGACAGACTTCTCCTTCTTCATCGACATCAACGCCAGCGTGGATAAGTTGCTCGCACTCTTTTACATCACCTAAAATGACTGCTCTTTGAAGAGGCGTATAGAGTTTCCAACTGTTTGAATACTCCCTTGAATGCAACTTGGACAAGATTGCAATTTTTCCCTTAAATGTCTCCTCTTTGACATGATCTACCGGAAATGCAAGTTGACTTAAGGTACCTAGACTTGAATTCCAACCAGTTGACAACATAAATTACCTCCAAAAATAAAACACTAACTAAACGATCGTAAAATTCGATAAACAGTGGCTTCTCCTATTTTGAGCTCTCTGGCCACTTTTATTTTTGGCATACCACTGGCAACAAGACGTGCGACGTCTTGTTAAAGATTTAATGCAATCGATTTACGCCCTTTATATTTGCCTTCAGCCTTTGCTTTGGCAATCGCTTCTCTAACAAACTCAATAGCAGATTGGAGTTGCGATCTGATATCAACAGATGAAGCCTTGGAAGATTTTTTCACAACCGAATCCTTGAATTTCCTATCCTTAATTGTAATCGTCAATCATTCAATCTTTTCCATCGATCTTCGATCAATTTTTCGTAGAGACTGCCCATTTTTTCTGAAAGAAAACTATTAGTGATTAGCTTGTTCCATTGATTTAGTGATTCCTTAAACCTCAAAAGTTCATTTTTTAAGATTGATTCAGATAAGCCTAATCTTTCAATCCCCAAGTAGTCAACAAAATCGCTGCGGTTGAGTTTTTTCTTTTTACCCCTTATGGGTAGTGCAATTTCTTCTTCCGCTTTCATTATGATAGTAGTATTTAACAGATCATAGGCTGGACTCAATTCTATTTTATTTTCACGCCTGATTAACGTGAAGTTTTTTAAATGCATATCTTCATTTCCAATAATGAAATTAAAGATCACGAGGCGAAACAATTTTAATTTTTCTATAACAGGAAATGTACAATGTTTTTCAATCACAGAAATAACTTTCTCCATGCTTGATTCATATTTTGTCTCTCTAGAGTATTCTAGAAGTTGAGAGAAATCCTCTACAGCAATTTTTTGATTTCTTGATCGGTCAAATCTTTTAATAAAATAGCTTAAAGAGCCGTCAATATTATAAATCATTCCATGAAAAGGAACCTCAATGCCAACAAATTTAGCTAATCTCATTGTAAGATCTTCATTTTGTGGCACCTCCTCATATAAATGGTGCGGTGGTTTTATTATGAATCGCCCACCTTTTTCCACAATTTCAAACTTTTCTTTTTTTACGTTAAGGGTAACACTCAATTTTGGCTGAACACCTTGAATTGATAGTTTTGAGGCGAATTGTGCTGCCAGTTGAATTTGTTCCTTAGGAGTGTATGGAAAATCTTTTAAATTTTTTAATGACTTGGATAAAAGTTTAAGACCTTTTTGCGTGTATTTTTGATCATCACATAATTCGTAAGTTATTGGACAACGATGCATTATAAAGCCTCAACTGTAACATTACCTACAAGGTCTCCACCTACCGCAATGAGTTGTCCCATTAAATCGTTACGATCAAGTTTAGTCTGACGCAATAGCCCTTCTAGCATCATCCCTTCAGGTAATAGCCCCTCAAAAAAAGGGGGGAATTTATCATAATCATAGATTAATTGTGTGAGGGGCATTTCTAGGGATACTGATGGGCCTTTGTAATCCTCTAGATAGAGAAAGCGATATTTTTTTTCTCGTTCTATTTCTTGGATTTCTCCAGCTAAAACTCCATCCACAAATACTTTAGCCCTTTTCATTTAAACTCTCCTTAAACAAAGCCATGAGTTGACTCTGAAATTCGATTTTTATATTTAAAACGTCCAGAACTTTTAAAAGGGTATCCAAACGGACTGATAGCTTCCCCCTTTCAATATCAAAAATAACTGTCTTACCTAATCCTCCAAGTTTTGCAAGTTCAACTTGAGACAATCCACTCTTTTTCCGGTGAAATCGAACAATTGCTGCTATTTGGTTTGCATCCATAAACATCCAAAACTAGTAAAATTACTGCTATAACAGTAAATATAAGCTATTTTAAAATTAAAGTCACGCATAGCGGTTGATAATCATTCAAAATTACCGCTATAGCAGTAAATGCATCGATTTTAAAACCTACTATCTTATAATTTCCTATCTCGTTCCTCCTCGGAATTGGGATGAGTACATGGATTATTTGAACAGGGACTTCAATTCTTTCAATCTGAAATTACTCTATAACTTTATCAAGCAACTGTTCGAGTTGAACTTTCACTGGGGGCCATTCCGACTCTAATATTCGAAACCAAGCAGTATCGCGATTGAAGTCTTTGGCAATCATATGACTTTCTTAGATACCTTCGATTTTAAAGCCCATGTTCAAAAGCATGTTTGAGCATAAGATATGTTGCTTCTGCGTTTGCCTTGGTTCTTTGAGCTATGGGACTATACCAAATGCCTCCAAGCTCAATTTTCAAATGTGCTGAAACATTATTCATAAAATTAGCAACTCCTATTTGTCTGCAGGAAGCCCTATCAAAGACACACAAACATATTCCGTTAAGAGCATTAACGTAAGATGGCAAACTGTTTTCGAAGTCAACGATTGTTCATAGTTGTGGAAAAGTGTTTTTCCATCAACTAATATTAGATGGTTTGGATTTTTCAGAAAAACAAGTACCTGGTTTTTGCGATGAGCCTCATATATTCTTTCCTAGATGGTTAAATTAAAAATTTACTCAAAAGAGATCCTAAGCAAAGAGAATATTAAAATCAAGGTTTTAGCACTCTTTAAAACTGAGTGCTATTTTTATGGTGAAATTAATTCATCGACAGAAAAAAGTAAAAAATTGGCCATAGAAGCAGCCAGTTTTTTCTAAGGCAGCTCGCTCAGCTTTTAGGCGAAGCCCACGTTGCTTATTGAGATCCTCTTCCTGCTTTTGATAAGTGACGCATTTAGTTTTCAATTCATCGATTAACGTTTGTTGCTCTTCAAGAGGGAGAGCATGGACGATTTTCACCATTTCAGCGTACTGGTTGCCATTTTTGAAGTAAAGCCTATCTACCCAAAAATTTGTAAATTCGGTGTCGATGATATAAACGCCATCTTTAGCTACGATCACATTTCCCCAATGGATGTCGCAAAATCCTGTTGCTTCGAAAAGACGGAGTAATTCAGAAACTTCTTCAGCGGTTATTTTCCTTTCAGCTTTTTGAATTTTTTCTGCATAAACAGCAATGTGATCGCCAAGCGCTTTAATACCAAGACTTGTGTCAATAAAAAAGGTCTGGTCGGTATGATCATCGACCACCATCATCTTTTTGGGAACTTTGATGTGTTTTAATCCAAGTTCTTGAGCTTTTCTTTCGATATAATCTCTACCTAAAATGCGGCCAATATCTTGACCTTTTGGTTCGTAGTTTCCGGAAGGGAGTTTTTCAAATTCAGATCGCGTAAGAAGAAGCTTCTGCGTGCGCAAATTTGTTAGGAAACCATTCAAGCTCTCCTGCATTTCGAGAGCATCCATATTGCATCCAAAAATCGATGGTCCTTCTCGTTTTAATAATTCATCGTGCCTACCAAAGCCAAGGGATCGTAATGTGCGCACCACATTCAACTGAGAATTACTATTAGCGAGTCTATATGTAATTTCTTGATCTTCTAAAGATAAAGATTTTAACTCTTCAAGAGAGACCTCGCCTTCAGTAAATGCTACTTTTTTAAAGAGGAGTTCGCGAGGAAGCAATGGAATTTTTTGTTCTTCCATAGTGGTAAACAAGATTTTAGCTCCATCGTTGTTACCTTTTAAAAGAGTATTAACAAAAATAGATTCCATTCCCTCTTTTCTTTGAATTAGATTGGAATCAATCGATAGTAGAATTTTTAAAATCTTTGCATCTTTTAAGTAACTATCCAAGAGTGTTTTATGAGTTTCAGGATGTTCCTGTCGTAAGTTGACAGCCCCCCCTTTTTCTTTCATCATTTTTAAGATAGTTCGTAATGGATAAGGTTGGAGATCAAAAATTGCATTTGTTTTGAATAAAAATTGGATAAATTCTTCGAAATTAATCGGCCCAGATAGGATTTTTTTAAGAGAAGCTTTTCTGAAATCAGAATAAGTTTCTTTCAATAGATTTGTCAAAGTGATGACAGGATCCTCATCTATTTCAACATATTCATAATCGTATGCACTATCAGTTTTTTTATGTATGACGATGAGGCGTTTATCTTCTTCTAAATAGATCAAACCTCTATCGAGACCATGATTTTTTGCTAAAGTATCTGGATGGCGATATGTCGTTAGCCCCGTTTCTACCCGTGTTCCTATATGCCAACAGAAATCATCAAATCGTCCTGTTTCAATGACTCCACTTGGATAAATTCGACGCCCTTCCCAGTATTCCCAATCCGTTCGAGCAGAGTGAACTTCCTCAATGACTCCATTGTCGTATTTGCGGATGGTGAGATTTTCTTTAACCTCTTCGGTTCTCTTGGGCACCGCATAAAAAAGATCGGACCATCGCGTCGAGATCACATCGACATCTCTGCGCAATTCTTCTATAAACTGTTTTTTCTCTTCAAAGACGTAAGAGGAAAAATCAATACGGAGCTTAATATGATTATTCAAAACTTGTTCTCCAATCTCGCGCGCTTTTGAACGCATCTCTTCTAGTGATGAGATAGGAGGCAAACTTTCTCCTGAAATTTTTATGGTAAATGGTTGAAAAGATTTATCCTTTGAAGAAGAAGTTGGAATAACTTGTTGACGTACATCTTCAGTATTTTGTGCTGTTACAGTTGTGGAATGAGTTGTCGGGAGGGATGTTCTTTGCGATATAGCATCCCCCGTTAATTCTGGCTTTGGCGATGAAGATAGAACAACAGCTTGCGTTTGCTCATCTGTTTTTATCGTAGGTTCCTTTTGATGGATTAATAAATCACCTTCTCGGATTGTTTTTTTCGATTGTGGAGAGTTAATAATAGTAAAATTGTGTAGATGCCGAAGACCGAGATTGACTGCAAGAAGAGTGAGAGTAAAAGGGGCAAAAAGGATATAAGAGGCAACTTTTAAGGCAATGATATGCCGAGGGATTTTGCCGGTATCTAATCGGACTCCATTGCCTTTAATTACTGTGGCCCGTGATCCGCCTAAATAAAAATAATTACTTAATTTTGAGAGGACTTTTTCAGCATTGGATTTCGGCCTTTCATAATTTATAGGTGTTAATAAAGAAAGTTTCCCCATAAATAAATCAAAATTTAATCAAAATAATTATTTTACAAATTCGTTTAATTAATAGCTGTAGAAATTAATTTCTAAATTAACTTAAGAATTGAATAATATAGAAATTGTGAATTATTTGAAAATATTTTCAGCCATTCCCGGTGAGATGGTTATTTTTTAAGTTACTCATAACTTGTTTCCAAATCATTTCATTTGTTTAACAGAAAATAATTGTTGAGCATGAGCATCGTCTTTTATAAAAAATGCTATAATATTTTGGCTTTGATCTTTGGTTGAAGGATAAATTAGGCCATCACCGCCATGTTGTCGAAGATAGTGAGCCAGAATTTGACTAACTTTTGGTACTTTTTGCAACTCCCATCTAGCAGCCAATGGGGAAGCATCAATAATTTCTCTGAGTCCCCGATAGGGAATTTGCTGATTTATTAATTTTTTTAAATCCCAAAGAATAAGAGTATGGAAGGGTTTTAGTTCATATTCCTCTGCTTGACCTCTTATTTCACCAGCTTCATTACGGGCACAATTTAAACTTGAAGCAGCATAAAGACATGCTCTCATTGAAAAGTTTGGAAATAACCCGCTCACTTGTGCGCCACCAATATTGAATCTTCCGCCAGCAGCAAGAGAGCCTGCAATAGCGAGTGGATTATATCCGCCGTAAACGATACGATAAACGGACTTCTTGCATTTTACTGTTGGACGTCCCACTTGAAGAGGATACTGATTTAACCAACTAAGAAAAGCTAGTGATTCCTCCAAGTCTCTTTTATATCGTTCAGCATACTTTTTAAGATGATCACTAATGTCAAATAACTCATTCATTAAAAAGCAGCTCCAGGTTTTTTCCCTAACATTTCTTGGAGCCAAGAAATAATCGCTTTGCCCTCATCCCTCATAATTACTTCTAAGGGAGAATCGCCAAATAAAAAAGTATTGGGAGTCGTTAGCCAATCGATTGTTTTATTTTCATCATTTCCCATCAATTCATAAACCAAATCTGTTGCCATTACTAGATGAATAATACGGCTCCGGAGTTTCGTTCCTTTTTTTAAAGGAAGGGTTTTCTGATAAAGCTGAGTTCTTTGTACTCCAAGTAAACTTGCTAAATCAGACTTGTTGGAACAAATACGCATAAGGGGCTCTGATGAAAAATGCCGGGGATCTTGTGAAGTATCCAAAATTCCTAAATAATTATGAATTTGTCCTAATTTATTCACATATTGATATTTATGCATAATTTCCTCCGATTTATCTTCAGTGTAATATAAATGTTAAATTATTGTCAAAAATGTGTAATTTTTATGTGTAAAATTTATCGCTTATCGTAAGCGCCATGAGATTTCTTCAGTAGCTTATTGGACGAAAGTCTCTTCCAGTAGTTTAGAGTTTGGATTTAATGCATTTTCATCAGAAAATTGATGCCTACTCGAAAAGAGGAGGGATATATCTGCTATTATTTGTTGCCCCTCTTCATTTTCGAATCGAGCCCGAATAGTATGCGAACATGACTCTCCCCCCAAATAATTGGCTTCGACTAATACTTGGGTGACTGTTAGGATGGTTCCTCTTTTTACCACTCCTAAATCAATGATGAAATCCGCTTTGTTTACAATTGGAAACTCGTCGACTAAAAAAAGCTCTTTTGTTTCTTTGCACTGGTATAACGAAACGTCTTGTTTGAGCACATACTGTTTGCCAATGAGGTAAGCTTTTCTTGGATCATTGCTGACATCTTTTTGATAATTACAAGCATTCATACCATGTTCTAGACAAAGAGCAGCGACAGCACATCCTTGCAATACAAATGCGAAAAGTAATGGAGTTAATCTTTTGAGCTTCTTTAACGTCATAGTTTTGTTTTCCTTTTTGATGTAATGAGTATTTAAATAATTGGGAACTTAACCTTGGTGATCGGATTGTGTCCTGGAAGACGTATGAAGGCGGTATTCCTTTTCAAAGATTGAATATCCGTTGATGAGACGATTGGAAGTCGTGGCGCGCAGCGCCAGGACTTTTTGAGAAGTTACGATTGTCCGCACCTTAGGCGCTGAGTAATATTGCGTACCTCTGTCATACTCTTTTCTTTTCCCTTCATTAATGTTTCTCCATGTTTCAAGGTTTCAGCTATTTTTTTTGGCGATACCATTAGAACTTAGATAGTTAAAAGATAGTATACGAATTAGTATGACAATAATTTAGATGATAGATGGGTCATTCTCAGTGATTTTTTCCAATTCCAATTATAAAATTATATGCTATAATTTAGTTATATTCTTTGATGAGGTAGTTATGCGAGTCGAATTCAATCACGGCAGGGCTTTGATTCTCCCTTTTACTGAAGAAAAAGATAAGCCCGAAGTTAATCCAAAAGAAAGTTTGCATATTCATAACAAAGTCTTCGGCTTTTTCTTGCATTTAGCCGGTAAAGCAGAAAGGATGAAAGATGAAAACGGTAAAGTTTTTTATGCCACCAAAAAAATTCCTAAGGCAGGTATAAAAACCCACAATGTTGTTGCCGGTTTTTTGTTGAGTTGGGTGGGCAAGGCCGAAAAATTTCACGACGGTCTGCGTGACAAAGATTTCTATGTCGATACACAAAGCGCGATTAAATGGCTGAAACGGCATGGAATCAATAATCCTACTCCAATCGAGCCCTATGGAGATAACGTGGGGTTATTGTTTAGGTCTCCTTGGAAAAAGGTGGGTGAGGCAGTAAAGAAAGCTCTTGAGATTGAAGATTTAACAAAAATTATTCGCGATAACCCAGCTGATCCTCGTACTCATTACTTTATTCTACAGCGAGGTTATCTATTTGCTAATCATGGCAACTTCGAGAAAGCGAATGAAGATTTTAATCATGCTTTTGAGATCAGCAAAAATGATCAGGAGAAATCCGAAGCTCTTCAATATAGAGCTGAATGTTTTACTAAGGAAGGGACGCAAAATTCCTTAGAAAAGGCGGTTGAAGATTATACGACTTTACATGCAATGGATCCTAAGGGCATTTATATGCGCTATTATGGGACAACGCCACTTGAACAACGAGCTGCAGTCTATGAAAAGATGGGCAAAACAGATTTGGCGATTAAAGATTTAACGGAGATCGTAGAAAATCCTAATTTGCAAGGGAACTCTGGTATTAAAGGGGTTTTGTTGAACAGAGGAGATCTATATTACAAAAGAGGCGGAGGTAATACTTATTCTTTGGCTATAGCGGATTATCAAAAGGCTGGTTTTCATTGGGGAGCAGCGAAGTTATATGCCGAGATGGAAGACTATCCTGCTGCTCAGGCAGAATTAAGGAAAATTAAAGATCCTTCACCTGCTGATAAAGATTTTTTGAAACGCATTGACAAGTTAGTCAAAAATGAGCAGAAAAAAACTCCTGAAGATTATAAAAAAATAGGTAATCACAGGATGGCTGCCGAGTTATATGAAGAGAGTAGAAATTATTCAGCGGCTCTGGAAGAATTAAAAAAAATTAAAAAGCTTTCTCGTTCTGACAAAGCCTTTCTAGAACGAATCGAACATTTAGTCAAAGCTGAGTCCTATGTGGATAAGAAGGATTATTCAACGGCTTTGGAAGAATTGAGGAAAATTAAAAAACCTTCCTATGCGGATAAAGCCTTTATGGAACGGATCGAAAAATTAGTTAAAACTGCCTAGATTATACTTTGAGTGGAATATAAATCTTTATAGTTAAATTATCGGTAGAATTTATCCCTTCCGTAGACATATTCATGTATTCACAAATGCAAGGGTTGTCTTTTAGGTCCATAACTTTTGCATGATTATTTGGATACCATTCTTGAAAGATTTGAGAAAATTTACTCCCTAAATCCTTATAAGGACCATGGTGAGTAAATACAGCACACTTACCACCCTTAAGTATCCTACGATTGATTTTTCCTTCAAATTCTATGTTATCAGGGGCTGTCATACAAGCATCGTAGCGCAACTTGTCTTTTTCTGTTGTTTCTGGGTCGTCTAGAGATATTCCAAAAAATCTTTCTTTTAGGAGGTTGATTTTTTTATCTTCAGCAAACTTGGTTAACGAACCCCAAGCCTTTTCTGATACTTCTTCGTATGGGCCATTATGGCGTACATATAAAACCCATTGATCATCTACCTCTGTGATAATAGGCTGTAAACCACTCATATTTCTCTCCTAATCAAATTGAAAAATCCAGTTATCTCGTGTCAATTAATTTCTGTCAAAGAAAATTAAAAATAGATGCGATGAGGAACAAAAAAAATGGCGCTCAAATATAAATGCATTTCAACTTCTATGCCTAAATGATAGAACGTTTTCGTCTATTACATAAAAAATAAAATAGGTACTCAAAATAAATCAATATTTTGTTTTCCTTTTCGAGGTAATGAGTTTTTAAATAATTGGAAACTTTATTTTTGTGATGGGATTGTGCCCCGGAAGTCGTATGAAGGCGGTATTCCTTTTCAGAGATTGAATATCCGTCGATGATACGACTGGAAGAAATTTATTATGTGAGGATAGGTTCACTCCATCTCGCACTTCATGGGCTCCATAAGAAATGCCTTCTTGAAATTCTTTAATCTCTCTTTCGCCGAACATGCGTGAAATTTTATCCGCTATATCTGGATCCTGTTCAGAAAAAACGACCTTCGTTGAACAGTTGCCAATGATCGTTTTGGAATGCTCTCTTCCATAAACTCCTTCTAGCTGTGCAAGACTTTGCAAGGCAATGACTCCACATCCCCCATATTTTCTGCCTTCGGTAAGCAGCATTTCGAGATCCTTGATTTTTTGCAAACTCGGCAGCTCGTCAAGAATAAACCAAAGGCGTCTAATTAGATTTGGTTCGAGTTGAAGAAGGCCCTTGATGGCCGTCGAAACCCATGTTGAAATGAGAGGATTAATTGCCGATCTTTGTGCGGGAAAACACTGGATGAATAGCCAAACGTCTTCCTTCTCATCTTGAATCCATTTTCGAATTGAAAATGGATTTTCTGTGTTTTTGAGATGTTCAATACAATCTACAAAAGAGGCAGCAACCGAACGGACGG
>Ga0207105_1250_pt2 | contig 11887 bp, 8 predicted proteins | sample Alteio_BWMinHeat_77_FD_153569 | JGI IMG/M metagenome (GOLD analysis project Ga0207105, IMG submission 153569) | Enriched cells from forest soil in Barre Woods Harvard Forest LTER site, Petersham, Massachusetts, United States -... | ecosystem: Environmental > Terrestrial > Soil > Temperate forest >... | reverse complement strand
TTTTGAGGGCTTGCTGATCATTGAAAAAGGCCACTTTGAGAAAAGGAGCTAGCTCTTTATTAGAAATAGCATCGTGTGGTTCAAATTTTCCCGAAGTAAGGGTTTTCAAATACTCGGGAACATCTTTTTCAACGATATTGCGCCAGTAATTGCGGGCATAGTGTGGATGGTTGTTTAAAAAGTTTTGCATCTCCTCATATGTCGGTTTGACTTGATTGATGAGAGTGCCCTCTTTGAAGTAGTTTTTCCAACCTTGAAAGGCTAAGCGCACTTCAAAGGGTAGGGAACTTTCAGGTAGCGTCTCAAGGTTTTCCTCCTTTGTTGTTTCCAAGCTCTTACTGAAGAGCACATAACCCTCAGGTGCTGCCGGCCAGTATTGCGGCTTCCACTCCTCTGCGTAGTTTAGAAATTCACGAAACTCTTTGATAGGAATAGGCCTAGGAGCTAAGGCTTCTTTGCTTATCAGCCTATCCCAGGTGTGGTAAAGAAAGATTAATTCAGGCGGGGCTACAGCATATTCATCGCCAAAAGGAAGATCGAGGCTAATTTTATCTTTATAGAGAAATCCGGGAAGATAGCCGGTTTTATTGGCGCTGTTGGCTCGCATAAAGTCGGAAAACTGCCATAGAAAAAGAGAGATTTGTCTATTTGTTACTTGCAGAAAAGGACTTGTTTGCAAATTCCAGCTTAAGGTCTTTTGATACCACGATATTCCTCCCCATATTAAACAAGTCACTACTGTCACCAAAAAGAGCCAAAGCCAAAAAGGAAAGGGATTTTTGCTATATTCTTCATGGATGAAGTCTTTTTCTTCAAGCTGCGGAGAAGATGGGGTACTCATGACATAAATCCTTAAGATAACTGCATGACTTTGTTGTATAGCAAAATCATGCAGTAGTCCAGATTTTTTTAGAAACCGTAGGAAGCGCGGACGGCAAAGTAGTTTGTTGGGAATTTTTCAAATTGTCCTTCCGCAGAATATCCATCATGATATTCCATGAAAATGCGCAACTTTCGGCACAATCCGCAAGTTTTGCCGAATTCATACCCAAGCACATACGTCATATCGACATGGCGTTTGAATTCGGGATGAAAGCGCAGATGCATTCCATAAAACGGCTCGCCATACAATCTCTGCATACAGCTATAGAAACCAAAGCGCGGCATGCGGATCTCCAGACCCGTTTCTGCATACCATCTTCCTGTTCTGAATGACTCATCTTGTGCAACAACAACGCCAACTCCACTATAAAGGCGGATTTCATTGGTGAAATCGTGCGAAACAAAGAAGTCAAGGAACTCAGCGCTTGGATTGCGACGGTGGAAATGCGGATGATTTAGCAAAAACTCATCTCCGATGTGGCAAGAGATGTGGTACCCGCGCAAGCGAAACTGCCAGCAATCGATAGCATAGGTAATGGGGATCCCGACATAATAGTCAGCATTCATCAATGGAGACGAGTCATGCAAAGGATCAAAAACGGCCCATACACCGCCTTCTAAATCAAATTCCAAATCACCGCACCATGGCCATACATTGATGAAGCGATAAATTGGAAATGTGTCAGCAAAGGAGACATCGATCACGTTCTTTACAAGGACTTGATCATTAAAGCGCCAGCCTGCAGAATAGGTCACTTGACGCGGATCTGCCACAAAGGGTCTAAAAAGTGGGGGATCTTCCGGTAACCAGACACCTATCGAACCGTGGCAATGGGCATTGCGCATGTCGATGTTTTCGTAGAAAGCATGTGGCGCACAAGGCGATGGCTCTAAATATTCCACCCCACCCCAGACCCCGCAGCAGCAATTTTCATCGTCGCATTGATTTGAACAATTGCATTGACCCGATTGTTCGCAGCCGCAATTGCAATCAGCCCTACAGCTACAGCCACAGGAACATTTGTGGTTACTATTCGAAGAATACGCGTAGGCAGCATACTGGGGATTGTCTTGAGAAAAGAGAAGCCCACAGGTTAACAATGCGCTACAAAAAAGAATGTAAAAATTGATGTTGTTCATCCTCATAAGCCATCCATTTTTTCTGTGAAAGGTTAAAAAACAAATTTGCTTTATACAAAAACAAAACAAAATTTGAAAGAAAAAAAAGAGGAAGCGGCGAGAGGTAGTCAGTAGGAAGTCAGTAGGAAGTCAGAATCCAGAATCCAGAATCCAGAATTCAGAATGAAGGCAGGTAGTCAGTAGCCAGTAGTCGGTAGTCAGTAGGAAATCCACAGCTCAGAATACATGGCATAAATTTATTTCTCTTTTCCCCGTAGGGGAAGACGCAGGTTGCCTCGGGTTTCAACCCGAGGTATATGCAAAAGGGCGTTGTGCCCCGTAGGGTCACAAGAAAATGAGTCGAAACGAATGTTTTTTACTCGCGCATATCTTGCGGCTCTAACGAGACGCAACTCTTTTTTTATGATACACCTCGGGTTGAAAACCCGAGGCTACCTGCGTCTTCCCCTATGGGGAAATGAGAAATAAATTTATGCCATGTATTCTGAGCTGTGGATTTCCTACTGACTACCGACTACTGGCTACTGACTACCTGCCTTCATTCTGGATTCTGAATTCTGGATTCTGACTTCCTACCGACTACTGGCTACCGACTACTCTCCGCTAAAATAACTTCCATCTTAGCTTCGATGATCTCTTTGACAACCTTTGGATCATATCGGTTTTGAAACCAAAGGTTCCACTGCTGAACAGCCTGATAGATGAACATGCGATAACCATAGATAGGATAGCATCCGCATTTCATGGCATTTATCAAAAAAGGCGTTTCTTTAGGCCTAGTTTTGATATCCATGGCATAAGTACCAGGAATAAACCACTTGGCATCGATAGGCATCTCATGCGGCGTAGCATTGACGATGATGTCATAATTTTGATATTTCGCGATGGCATCCAATCCTGCTCCAGCGCATTTTAATTGCCTGGCGAGATCGTAAGCTTTTTGGGGATCCCTGTTGAGAACGATTAAGCGGGCACCGCGCTTTACGGCTTCATAGGCAATGGCTTTGGCGGCGCCACCGGCGCCAATCATTAGCAATGTTTTATCTTTTACAGAAACTTGCTCTTCGATGGCATCAAGAGCTCCTATACAGTCGGTGTTGTAACCGGATAATTTTCCCTCTTCGAAGAGCACCGTATTGACGGCTCCGATGCATCTTGCATAAGAGTCCACATGATCAAGAAGGGAAAACAATTGCTCCTTAAGAGGCATAGTCACACTTAGTCCTCTTATCTCAAGTTGCTTTGCTAAAGGAAAAAACTCTTTAAGCTCCTCAGCTTTTACGGGCATCTTGACATAGACTGCGTCTATTCCAAAGTGGTTCATCACGGCATTGTGCGTGATATGAGATAAGCTTTTATCCACGGGATCGCCAATTAAGCCGTAGATTGCCGTCGCAGGCTTCAAAGAATGATACCGGTAAACATCTTTAAGAAATGGGATGGACATCTGCCCCGCAGCAGTAGCTTGCTCTTCTTCGATAAAACCATAGGTGAGGTAGCTACCGACAATAGGGCTAAGAACTCTGCTAAATTGGCCCGCTTCACCCATGCTTACCGAAATAAATTTAGTGCCTGCATTCCGGAAAAAATGCAGTTGGCGCAAGGCATCGGAAGATGATGACGCCATCGTAGCGATTTTGTAAAGAGCTGCCGGAATTTTCTTTAAGTGCGCTAACACGTGATTGAGATCGGAAGGAGTTTTTTCAAAGTCGTGGAACGAGACAATGATCTTTAACTGAGGATGCTTCTTTTGAAGTTTTTTTACAAAGTCGGTTGCAACTGAATATTCGATATCTAAAAAAGCAGGATTCAATGCCGCCAGGCGTTCAATAGTAGATAATCGTTCGTTCTCCGTTCCCGGATATGCTCCGCCTTGAGAAACTTGTCTAAGAGCAAAAATAACTGGGATTGAGGAGCAATTTTTAAGATGTATTAATTTTTCTTCGTCTAAGGAATCGAAATAATCCAAACGCAATTCAACAATATCCGCTGTTTTTGAAGCTTGTTGGATTTGTTCTTGAGCTTTCTGATAAGTTGGCCCCTTAATGACAGCACATAGCATAGACACCTCTATTATGATTAACGCTGCATGATGAATAAAAAGCAAAAAAAGGGCAAATTTTCTTTTCAGGATTAAATAGTTGGTGTGCAGCCGATTTTTTAAGTCTTTTGCTTTTTATATACTAGAGGGGGCTCTTCTGCGATAGATTCTCCCTCATCGACTTGTAAAACCTCATATTCATCGTCATCATTATGCGTTTTTTTTCTTCTCAAAGGAACTTCTTCCTCTTCGATGATATTTGGATCTATATTTTCTCTATTTTCATTCACTAATGTTTGCGATGGGACCCCAAAAAGATTTTGCTGATTTCTGCTTTGTTTCTTAAACATTTCATCAATTTTTTGAGAGTTTACTAAGGCTTTATAACTCCTTCTCTTTTTAAGTATGGTATTTCCATTACCACCCTTATTTTCATTATGCAGAGAGTCTTCAAGGTTAGTATAATGTTTGATGGCCTCTTTTTCTTTTTTACGAGGTGACTGATCTGGGCGAAGTTGAATAAACCCAAATTCATAATCTTCCGGAGAAGCGAATATATCTTGATAAAATTTTTGATTGCTCTGGAATTTCTTAGACTGAGGATGATTAATGTCGTTATAATATCCTTCTAATCTAGACAATATTTTTTGCGAAGTCGCACCTATTAATGTCACGCCAGTTTTCTTATTACGCCATTTATAAAGGCAATTTGAAGCTTGGGCATCTAAATACGGTATCTTTACGTATATTCTTCCTTTGGAATTGCAGGCAACTTCATACCATTTGTTCGGAGTAAAGGGTTTAGAAATGTGGTTTCTTATCTGACTCGGAGTCATATCATTCAAGGCTGAATTTCCTTGGATAAAGTCCCATTCCTCAAGTGTCGTTTGACGCAATGTTGCGGGAAGATCTGTAATCTCGATATCGGGGCTATTTGTAAGATCGACGACCTCAGCATTGACATTATCTCTTGTTAAATCCACATAACTGTTTAAACTATAATTGCAATTATTATTAACCATCTTAAACCACAGTAATTATTATTTTTTAATTAATTATACACGAATAATCAGTAATCTTCAATTAAAAAACAAACTCACAGCTGTTTTACTGACAAATTATATAATTAATTATTGTCGTTTTTAAATATTTAAGTTATTCCAATTTTAAATTTTAACATTACTTTTTGTATAAATTAAATAGCTGCGGAATAATTCTTCTATAAATTAGCTTAACTCGAGTGTATCCCGAATGGCTAAGTAAGATTGAATTAACTTCTTTGAGCAAATTTACCTTGCATATGCTCCCCTTCTCTTGGTAAAACTATTGCCCACCAGGGAACTTTGTATGTCAGATATTAACCAAGACCAAAAAACTTCACCTATGATGCTGCAATGGCATGCCTGCAAAAAACTTGCAACTAATGCCGTTCTCTTTTTTCGTATGGGAGACTTCTATGAAGCTTTTTATGAAGACGCTGTATTGCTTTCAAAAGAACTCGATCTCACTTTAACGCGCCGACAAGACATCCCCATGAGCGGCATCCCCTACCATACGAGCGAAGGCTACATTGATAAGCTCGTAAGCAAAGGGTACCGCGTCGCAGTAGCAGAGCAGACCGAAGATCCAAAAAAAACTAAGGGATTAGTAAAAAGAGAAGTTGTCCGTGTTGTTACACCAGGAACCGTCATCAACTCCTCTTTGCTTTCTGACAAAACCAATAACTTTATCGCCTCCGTGACCCAAGTGGGCTCGCTTCTTGGATTGGCAACTTTGGACCTGACAACAGCAGAATTTCGCGTAATCGAATTTGATAAAGAGCAAGATCTACTTAACGAAATTTATCGCTTGCGCCCTGCCGAGTTTCTCACTTCGCAAAAATTTCAGCAAAAGCATGAACAGCTTTTCTTAGAGATTAAACAAGCTTATCCCTGCCTTCTCAATACACGCGATGATTGGCACTTCGACCATCAGATCGCCTGCGATTTTCTGATTAGTCATCTCCGTGTTCATTCACTAGACGGCTTCGGATTAAAAGGCATGGTTTCCGCCATCAATGCAGCTGGAGCTTTGCTCCAATACATTCAAGATGTGCTTAGCCTTCCCATTGGGCATATCCGTGAGATTCACACCTATTCGACAGCGCAGTATATGTCTTTGGATAGAGTATCTCAGCGCAATTTGGAACTGACAGAGTCTTTGCAAGATGGCAGCAGAAAAAATACTTTGCTTGAAGTTCTAGACAAGACTCAAACACCCATGGGTGCTCGCCTCATGCGACATTGGGTAAAACAGCCCCTTCTTTCTGTGGAGCAGATCACCAAGCGCCAAGAGGCGATTCAAGCTCTTTTGCAGCATGCCCAGGCGATGGAACAGGTGAGTTCTTTATTAGACGAAGTTAGGGACTTAGAACGGCTGATGATGAAAATCAGCTCAGGATATGCAAATCCACGAGATCTCGTCGCCTTGCGTTTTTCATTCAATCCTCTTCCTCAGATTAAAGCACTTTTTGAAGAAATCGCAGAATCCTCACTTTTAATTGAGCAAGAGATTCAGAAGCTAGACCCTCTTCCCGAAATGACAGACTTAATCGCAAGATCGCTTGTTGATGAACCCCCTATCCGCATTAGCGACGGAAAAATCTTCCGAGACGGATTTCATCGCGAACTTGACGAGCTAAGAGAAATTAGCCGGGATAGTAAATCGTGGCTAGCCCGTTATCAGACCAGGTTGCGCGAAGAAACAGGGATTAGAACCCTAAAGATCGGCTTTACCAAGATGTTCGGCTACTACATTGAAGTCAGTCGGGGCCAGGCAGAACGGATGCCCGACACCTTCCAGCGGCGCCAGACGTTAGTCAATGGAGAGCGCTACATCACCCCTGAATTAAAAGATTATGAAAGCAAGGTGCTGAACGCCGAAGAGCAAATTGCGGCTATTGAGAGTGAACTTTTTAATGTGCTACGAAGTGAAGTTGCTAAATATTCAGCACAAGTTCTTTCTGTTGCACAAGCCCTAGCGCAGCTCGATGCCCTTCAATCTCTTGCTATGGCGGCAAGGCGCCATGGTTATGTAAGACCTATTGTAGATCACAGCCAGCTTCTGCAAATTATTGATGGCCGCCATCCCGTCATTGAGGGATTAAATATCGGCGAAAAATTTATACCAAACAGCACTTTATTAGATGATCAAAGCAACCGCCTCTTATTAATTACCGGCCCAAATATGGCGGGCAAGTCCACATACATCAGACAAGTAGCGCTTATTGCTATCATGGCTCAAATTGGTTCTTTTGTCCCTGCCAAAAGTGCGCATATAGGGCTTATTGACAAAGTCTTCACACGCATCGGAGCAAGCGATGACCTATCTCGCGGACAATCGACTTTTATGGTGGAGATGACTGAAACTGCCAATATCTTAAACAACGCCACTTCGCGTTCTTTAGTTATCTTAGATGAAATCGGTCGCGGAACGAGCACCTATGATGGCATTTCCATCGCCTGGTCCATCGCCGAATATCTTCTGACGACCGAAGAGAAAATGGCAAAAACTTTATTTGCTACGCACTATTGGGAACTCACCAAACTGGAAGAAAAAATTCCTGGAGCGGTCAACTATCATGTCGCCGTGCATGAAAGTGAAGATCATATCGTTTTTTTGCGGAAAATCGTGCGTGGAGGAACAGACAAAAGCTACGGTATCCATGTAGGGCGCCTTGCAGGGCTTCCAATTCCGGTCATTAACAGAGCTAAAGAGATCCTTGTTCATTTGGAAGAAAACGCCAACCGCAAGAGCGCCTTTGAACCAACGCCTGCCAAGCCTAAGCGCCAAGTCACAAAACATAAGATCGACTCATCCGAAATTCAAATGACGCTCTTCTGTTAAGCTTAGACGATAGTTAGGCTTTTGTTCATAAATGCTTTGAGAATTATATCGTTCTTACAGAACTCGTCCTTTATTTATTCCTTTTCCCAGGCCTCCCGCTGCGCTTCGGCCTGGGAAGAGAAACGAATAAGATTAGAGTCCTGTAAGGACGGCATGAGACTGCTAACTACTCTAAACTTTGAAAAAAGATACAAATTGCATGATTAAAGGAATTTTTTTTGCATTAGCCGCCTGCTTCATCTGGGGCTTGATCTTTGTTGTTCCTCAGTTTATGAACGGCTTTGGAGCTATTGAAATTGCATTAGGAAGGTATTTGGTTTATGGCATGATCTCACTTTTCTTTCTATTAAGAGAAAGATTGCGTGGCCGCAGCTATTATCCTATTTCCATTTGGATTAAAGCTCTTAAGCTGTCATTTGCTTCCACCATGGGTTATTACATCTTTGTCATTTTAGCTCTACGCCATGCTTCTCCCGCAATCTGTGCATTAATTCTTGGAATCAGCCCCATTACCATTGCATTTTATGGCAATTGGAAACAGAAGGACTGCAGCTTTAAGCTATTAATCTTGCCCTCAATGCTTATTTTATTGGGTCTCATTATCATCAATGTTCCTTTTCTTATTAATAGTACCTCAATCTCGGGCTATGCTCTAGGTATGCTGTGCAGTTTTTCGGCTTTAATCAGTTGGAGTTGGTATGTGGTCGCGAACTCGCAATTCTTGAAAAATCATCCAGAGGTACAATCAGGCCATTGGTCTACCTTATTAGGAGTGTCTGCATTATTTTGGGTGGGTATCGGCAGCTTTATTGCTGAAGTTTTCTTTGGAAACGAGTTGCAACTCGATAAATATCTAATATGGGATTCAGCGCTTATTAATTTTCTGTCTGGTTGCCTAATTCTTGGGCTATTGTGTTCTTGGTTGGGAGCTTTTCTATGGAATAGAGCAAGTTTATATTTGCCAGTTTCCTTAGCGGGACAGCTGACGATCTTTGAAACCATCTTTGGATTGCTTTTTGTCTATGCTCTGGATGGGCGTCTTCCCCCTTTCTTAGAAGGCATTGGGATTCTAATGTTTTTGGCTGCCATTGCTTATGGCATTAGGACGACATCGCAAACATCCCCGGCCCATGTTTAGATCCGCGACAGCTGCTCAAAAATTAGCCGGATAGTTAGACAAAAATAATAATTTAATTTTTTTATTGACAAGGATTTCACAAGATGAGAATAGGAGTGTGTCCACAAATAAAAAACCTGTAAGGAGGTCATCATGGAAAAAAAGCAACAACAAAAAAATCCATTGCCGCAGCAAAAACCACAGCAAGGCAAACAAAATTCTCAAACAACTCAACAGCAGCCTGGCAAAACAAACTCAAACCAAAAGCCACGTTCTAACAACTGGTAAAATGTAAAGAGTTTGATTGGAAAAATAAAAACCCTCGTCTCTATAACGAGGGTTTTTTATTTTACTTTACTTAGAAATATGCTAACCTCGCCCTCAACGAGTTTTTTTGGCGTCGGAGATCACCGTGTCATCGCAAATGGGATTCCCACACTTCAATTCCTACCATCACAATAACGGCTTGTTATTTCAATTTATCTTGTCTGAGTTTCTTGAAGCTTTCAGTGAAATGGAGCAGATTAAGACTCTAGCCGAAAAGATCGCCAAAGAGGAAAAAAAGTCTTTGCATGAGGGAACCGGCCGCCAAATTTTGATAGTACTATATGGATATACTGCCAAGCTTGCCGGATCAACGCCAAACTTCATGCGTCTTTTCTCTTGGAATCTGGATAATGGATTGCTAGCTAAACTCAGAAATTATTGTGTTTTTTTCTCACATAACGCCAACTTACAAGACAAAGAATCGATATTACTGCAACGCAATGCGAATCGAATATGGGAAACGTGCCTTGCATGCCTTGATTTTATGCAATCGCTATTAAATCAATCTTCCAAAGTCAACGTGTTGGAACAAAAGAAAGTCCTTAATTTGCTAATCGAAAAGATGATGCGCTGCATGCGTCACTTTGCTAATCTCTTAGCAAAAATTATGGTTAACTTTCGCGACGAAGAAAACGTCATGTTTTTTTTACTTAGACATCATCAAGAATTTGATCGCTGCTACGGAAGCCAATTCATCGCAAAGTTTTTTAATAAAATGTTCCCAAAAGGGTTGATTGAATCTCAACAATTTCTTTCCGAACGCTATACAAACCGTGGTTTTGAAAATCTCGTCCCCCTCATTGTGATGAAAATGGCACAATTATCCGGTAAGAAAAAATGAGCTCGCTTCAACAAGATCTTCTTGAACTCACAGCTTTGACGCAGCTATATCTTCTGCAAGAATTTTCTAGAAAAGATTGGCTTGGCGTTGACTTAGATACCTATACCTATTTCAAGCAAAAGGCAAAGCAAAACAAAGAACCCATTAAGCCTGCTCCAATCATTCCTCAGCAGACTTTTAATGCGCCAGGTATAAAATCGGTTGAGACAAAACCAAACACCGTTAATAAACCGTCCAAAGCTGCAGCTAGCATACCAGAGAATATCCCAGCGCTTCCAAAGTCAAAAGAGCCTGCTATAGCCTTGGAGGAGCCTCTAAAACCTAGTATAAAACAACAACAGCTCGAGTTACATCCTTTACCGCAAGCATCAGCAATTAATCTAAGCGATATCCGCAATATCGTCGCAACGCATTTTCCGAATTTGACGATATTAGACGCTCCTCTAGATGATTCGGAAGCTAAAAAACTCAATCAAGCTTGGAGAAAACCTAAAACCTGTGCACAAGTCGTTATTCTCTCTTTTGATGATGACGCTAAACAGCATATCTTTTTGACTCAGGTTGCTAAAGCCATCTCTGATCGCTTTGCTGCAGCTGAGGTAATTACCGTAAATCACAAAGAACAAAGCGGCGCTTTGGAGAAATTAATTCAAGCAAACGAGCTTCGCTTAATTCTAGCAAGCCCCCATTGTTTGCAGTCAATACCTGAATTGCGCAACCACTATCGTCAAAAAGCAAGTCAAGACAAACATGATTTTTTGGGAAATATCCCCTTCATACTACTTTCCGATATCAAAGCCTATTTATCCGACACACAACTGAAAGCGACACTTTGGCGTACGCTCTGCGACTTCTTAAAATGAGCTTAAGATAACTATGGATGCCAAGCCCTTCGCAAGATATGCAGAGGTTGTTCTCGACCTTGCCTTAGATAAACCGCTCGATTACGGCATTACTTCTGAACAAGAAAGTGTTATAAGACGTGGTGTTCGTGTTCAAGTCCCGGTAAGAAATCGATTGCAACCAGGATATGTCGTTCATACCAAAGAAACGTCAGCTTATCCCAAGGTTTTGCCAATCGCACATGTGGTTTCCGATCATGAGCACATTTCCAAAGAGCTCTTTGAGTTAGCGCTTTGGATGTCACGTTACTACTGCGCCTCGCTACGTCAAGTATTGAAAATCATGCTTCCTTCAAGCGTTCGCAAAGTCATCAATCATAAGCAGCAATTATTTGTGATGCGTGTAAAGACGCGCGAAGAGCTAAAACAGCTCTGTGAAAGCATACGAAATAAGCATAGCGCTCAAGCTGCCGTCCTCGATGTTATGCTCAAGGTCACAAAAGGCATCCTGCTGTCTGAACTCCTTGAAATAACGCAAGGATCGCGAAGTCCTGTTGACACTTTAGTGAAGGGAGGATATTTAGCTGTCGACATCGTACGAGTGGACAGGTCGCCTTTAGTCAATGAAGACTATTTTCAGACCAAGCCCAAGGCTTTAAACAGCGATCAAGCCGAGGCTTTAGGAAAAATTGAAAAAAGCTTAAATGAAGGTGTTTTTGAATCCCACCTTATCTATGGCGTTACAGGCAGCGGCAAAACAGAAGTCTATTTGCAAGCTATCGAAAAAGCTTTAAAGCTTGGGAAAGGCACAA
>Ga0207105_1251_pt1 | contig 11944 bp, 6 predicted proteins | sample Alteio_BWMinHeat_77_FD_153569 | JGI IMG/M metagenome (GOLD analysis project Ga0207105, IMG submission 153569) | Enriched cells from forest soil in Barre Woods Harvard Forest LTER site, Petersham, Massachusetts, United States -... | ecosystem: Environmental > Terrestrial > Soil > Temperate forest >... | reverse complement strand
AGGCCTGGTCCTGGCCAGAAAGGCATGAAGCCGAAAGGTTTGGTTCCGGCAGCGTGAATGACTTCCCAAACATCGATTCCCATAGGCTCGCAGATAATTTTTAACTCATTGACCAAGGCGATGTTGACGCTTCTGAAAATATTTTCAAAGAGTTTGGCGGACTCTGCCACGCGTGTGCTGCTTAAAGCAACTATGTCATCGATAGCTAGAGAATACAAAGCTACAGCAAGGTCTAAGCTTTCTTTATTAGCGCCGCCAACAAGTTTTGGAATCGTTTTTGTGTTGTAGTTTTTATTGCCTGGGTCTTCTCTTTCAGGGCTGAAACAAAGATAAAGGTCTTGATTCAGCTTACATTTTCCTTTGTTTTCCAAGATGGGTTGAACAACTTCTTCTGTTGTTCCCGGCCATGTGGTGCTTTCTAATGAAACGAGAGTATGCGGTTGCAGGTAAGGAGCAATAGCTTCAGAGGTTTCTACGATGAATCTTAGGTCGGGTTCTAGATGATGATCTAGAGGAGTTGGAACGCAAATAATGACAGCATCGCAATCGGCGATGCGGGCATAATCATCGGTAGCAATTAAGCGTTTGGATTCGCATACCTTTTGCAAACGGCCATGGTTAATATGGCGAATGTAGCTTTGTCCTTCTGATATGGCCGAAATTTTACTCTTGTCAATATCGAAACCGATGACATTGATTCCAGCTTCTGCAAAAACAAGAGAGAGAGGAAATCCTACATAGCCGAGGCCTACTACGCCGACAGTAATTTGTTTTGCTCTGATGCGATCTATTGAGATTGGCATAAAAAACCCTTTAGTTAAGGGGCAAAAATTTAACAAATTTTGAAGAGGAAAACAAGCAGAATTATTATTATACCGCGTGCGGTATAGAGGGTGTCTTGAAAATTATTTAAGATGAGAGTGTTTAAAAACTTACTTGTCCACGAATCGTCATTTTGCTACCCTTCACTGCCAGAATCGTATATTTTAAGAAGTACTATGAACATTCTTGTGATCTTTGACTACTACTATCCTTTGCCAATGCGGCAGACGTTTAAAGATTATTTAGACTCCTTCGGGAAATATAGTACCCATCGAGTTTTTTATTGTAATTATGCGTTAGGGATTCCGCGATATCTCGCAAAAGTCCCTTTTGACTTAATCATTTTCCACCAAGGGTTTTCTTGCCAATTCCGTTGGGGTGGCCTTTCGTATGACAGTTATTTGAAAAGACTGGCTCCTTTGAAAAATTCCTCTGCCGTCAAAGTGCTTTTCTGCCAAGACGAATTTCTTAAAATGGATCGCATCTGCCAATTTGCAAATGATTATGCCATTGATATCATTTTTACCGTAGCTGAAGAAAGTGAGTGGTCCAAGATTTATAAGGGCGTCGATCGCAGCAAAGTTCAGATCCATAAAGTCCTCACTGGCTATCTTAATCACGACATATGCACAACCATAGAAAAACTCCAAAAAGAGATTCCATCGCGAGATATCGACATAGGCTATCGAGCCACCCATGCTGAACCTTGGTTGGGAAAGCATGGACAGCTGAAAATTGACATCGCCAATGTCGTAGAAAAGGAAGCCGAGCAAAGAGGCATGGTGACAGATATTGCCACGGTTCACGACGAGAAAAAGTTCTTTCATGGATTGGATTGGTATCGTTTTATGCTGAGATGCAAGACCTTTATCGGCGTTGAAGGTGGCAGCAGCTTGTTCGATGAAGACGGTTCGATCAGCATGAAAGTGAAGTCTTATGTCAAAGACCATTCCGATGCCTCCTACACGGAAGTTGAAACTGCCTGCTTTCCCGGCTTAGACGGCAATCTAGCGTTGGCAGCTATTTCTCCCAGACATTTAGAAGCATGTGTCACCAAGACTGCGCAAATATTGCTTGAAGGTAGCTATAGCGGGATCTTGCAACCCAATATCCATTACATCGAATTAAAAAAAGATTATAGCAACCTCGATGAGGTACTAAGGCTTGTGCAAGATCAAGAAGCTCTAAAAGAGATCACCGACCGCGCCTATCAAGATATTGTATTAAGCGGTTTGTATACCTATCCTAACTTCGTTGCCCAAACGTTGCAGCGCTGCTTTGATGGCCGCAAGACTCCTCTAAGTGCAACTTCTTTTTCCACTCATTATCAAGCAAATAAATTTCGGGAATGGCTTATCTGGAAAATGATGCCTATGGAGTTTTTTCTCTTTAGGAGTGTCAAGAAGCTTTTGCCCACCGGCATCATTTCCCGACTTAAGTCTTTACGCAATCGTGGTGAAGGGCTTTGACAATTATAACGTACGACCTTAGGTAATTGAATGATGCGCGTTTTAGTCTTGCACCGCTCCTGCAGCGAAAAGCGAAAAACTATCGATGATCATCTTTATTCGTTTAAGAGATATGTGAAAGATGTCGAATTTTTTTATTGCGATGTCTATTTCAAAGTTCCCTCGTTTATGCGATGGATCGATTGGGATGGGGTCATTATCCATTATACTTTATTAGGAGAGCGTTTTGATCAGAGGCTTTGGAAAAATATTTTTAAAGGCCTTGCCAAAACGCTCCCGAAGACTAAGGGATTTAAAATCGCTATTCCCCAAGATGAGTTTATCCTATCAGATCAGCTGTGCGAACTTTTTCGCTTAGGTAATGTAGAGACGGTATTTACATGCGCATCATCAATTGACTATGAGACGATTTATCCTTTAGAAAAATCGGGACTTAAACATCGCATCAGCACTTTGACGGGATTTGTCGATGAAGAGACGATAGAGATATTAGAGTCTCTTTCCAAGGAAGTTCAAGAACGGACCATTGACATAGGGTACCGGGCGCGCAATTTGCCCTATTGGGTGGGAGCTCATGGTCAATATAAAGGCGTGATAGCAGATCGCGTTTTACAAGCGCCAAATCCTTTCGGCTTAAAGCTGGATATCTCTACTAAGTATTCTGATGTTTTTTATGGCAATGATTGGCTTAAGTTTTTATTGCGCTGTAATACGACTTTAGGATGCTTGGGTGGTTCTAGCTTGCATGACCCCGATGGAACCATTCGAAAAAAAGTCGATGAACACGTCAGGAACAATCCACAAGCCACTTTTCAAGAAGTGGAAAAAGCCTGCTTTCCCGGATTGGATTATAAATTGCATCTTTTTGCCCTATCTCCTCGGCATTTTGAGTGCGCCATGTCGAAAACCTGTCAGATCCTTCTTGAAGGGGATTACCAAGGAGTTTTATCGCCGGGGATTCATTATATCGAATTGAAAAAAGATTTTAGCAATCTTGCTGAAGTGATGAAGCTAGCTGCTGATAGGGAATACTGCAATGAGATCGCCGAAAATGCCTACTGCGATATCGTCGCCTCAAAAAAATACACTTATAGCGCCTTTGCCAATCAGGTCATCGACCACATTCGCCAGTTTTCTAAACCACAAAAAGTTAAATCAGAAACAAATATTTCCGTAGTCAGGTACTTATTAGGCTTGCACAATCGCTGGCGCATAGTCTATACGCGCTTTCTCATGTTAAGAAATCGATCCGAAGCCCTCTTAAGGCGCATGGCCAAAAAAACTCTAGTTAAACTCGGTCTCATGAAGAGATAGTGATCCGCAAGTTTAGCGATACTGCCATTTTCGATTCACAATTCAATGATAAAAAAATTGTAATTTCCGCATTTTACACATTGGAAATTGAGTTCATCACGCAAATGAGTACCTCATTTTAGTAAATTAAAGAATTCAATTGTGTAGTTTAGCCGCGAATAGCGGCGACAGCAAGTAGCCACAGACGTAAGTCTGTGGTAAAAGGCAAAAGGCATCAAGCCGTGATAACGGCGACAGTTTCATGAGGGTGCTGTCGCCGTTATCACGGCTCGATGATAGGTTTATGTACCCACCCACAGGCTTACGCCAGTGGCTACCTGCTGTCGCCGCTATTTGCGGCTAACTAATCCTTTGTGCAAGAATCCCAACGGATCGAAGATAAAAATAAATCCATAATGTTTATTGCAGTGGTGATCAGTTATAGGAGTTACGTTATAGAAGTTGTTTGTTGAGAATTAAAATCAAAAATGATGTAATAGTTAATTAAATTAATTAGAGTGATGTTTAATGAGAGTTTCAGATGTTTGTGCTGATTATTTTGGATGTTTTAAAGTTATCAGCAAATTTAAAAATAACAACGCCAAGACAAATGGTATAGCGGCCCTTAAAATACTTTCTCATATCATATTTGTCATTCCCCTGGGATTTGGCATTGCCTATGGCATCTCATCTCTTTATGGACGCGTGAATAAAAAGCCACCTATCAAGGCTCACATAATTGACGATCATGCAAAAAACAAACTAGATATAGAAAAACCAAGTATCAAAGAGAAATTTTCTGAGGAGCCTGCAAAAGTTCAATATCCCGAGAGCTCTACAAGAAAAACAATTGAATCTGAGGACACAAAGAAAATTGATTCCTCCAAGCAAATTCCTTCTTCTCTGCCGGTGATGCCTGCTTCACTCACCTATTCAAAAAAATATGAATGGGAAGAGAGAAAGAAATCAACTTTGACTTCTGACTCTTCTTTGCTATTAAATCATCAAGCCCCAGCTCACGTGAAAGCTGCTTTAGATAAAATTTTTACTGAGCCGCTGCCATCTTTTGAATCTAAAGAATGCCTTTCTGAGCTTATCAATAGAGGAGTTGAATTTGACCTAAGCAAAAAAGATAGTAGCATTGGTTTTTTGAAAAGTTTAGACTTCGTTATTAAGCTGCAAAGAAATGAATTCATCTTAAAAAATAATCTGCAATATAACTTTCAGCAGATCGTTATGAATGATAACATTCGAGATTGCATCGTCGAAAAAAATCTCAAGCATATTACTTCTATCCAAAAGTTTATCTATTCTTTACCTACATTGGAGAACGATCATGCCGTCAATGATAAAAATACAGTGGTCGTTGCCGAGAGGATTAAACCTATTACAGTTGATTTTGACGAGATAATAGATGAGCAATACAGTGAGCTGCTTACTGTTGTTGCCAACGTAAAATATGCAGAGTTGATTCCAGCAAATTTGACCTGGGTAGAGGAGGATGGAATCAGAAAAATCGCTTTTCTTAATACAGAAGATAAAGCGATGAAATTTATAGCTTCAGATGATCGACTGCAGATGCATTGTAGAAATTTCAACCAGTACGATACTCCTTGGCCAGGCAACAAAGAATCTCTGGCCATCGCAGAAATTGCTGAAAAATTCTTCTTAACAGGAGAGCCAGAAAAAGCACGAAAAATGATTCAACTTCTTTTAACTTATCATGGAGGATTGCGAAAACTTATGCCTCATGATCAGCAAATCCAAAGAAAAGCGATGTTTGCTAAGGCAACTGCGGCCATAGAAAAGGAGCTGCAAGTCATTTTAAATCAAATGAACATTTCCCATACAGTTAAGCTAACTTAAAGTTAGGGTAATCGCGTTATAATAAGTAACTTTGAGTTATGCTCTAGCCTGAATCAAAGTTGGAAAGCCAAAAATAACCTTGTCTATTCAACAACCATTTAGAAAGTCTGTCTAAGCTTATTTCTTTTCCTATTACATCTAAACCTATCCTTTTCAACCATCCATGAATCATCATTGACGTTGTTTTGTCCTAAGTCCGGAGTGAAAACGAAGGACGGCGCGATTACAGCCCAGCATGACTGAGCGCCTTAGCGCGATGGAATGCTGGGTTAGTAAAACACACATTAGAGCCCGGAGCGTATGCGCAGGGCGACTGAGTACAAGAGATTTAATATAAAAAGACATGGATAAAAGAATGTCTTTAATTCCCAACAACGACAATCGCTTCCTAAGCAAAGAAGGAATTAAGCCTTCTTGCTGGGTTTGAAGGGCTTTGCTCCTTTGGGTGCGCGGACGGCAATAATCAAACGCTGAAAAACAGTCAGCCGTACCGCTTTGGGTATACCTCCATGGATCTTTGGTTTTTTTGTGGTTGACAGTGCGAAAATTACAAATACGACCATTACCCCTAAAAGATTTGGCTAAAAACATAGCTTTCAAGAGATAGACATTTTGCTAATAAGCTTGGGAAATATTCAAATAAATGTTATCGAATCTCTAGTTTATCATCATCAGCTTGCAAAAATTTATGAAGAAAAATTCCTTCTTATTTTTATTATTTTTTCTCTTGTTGTTCGGCTCTCAGGTAGATGCCATTCATTCAGCCGCTCTCCTGCCTTCGACGGAAGGAGATCCGGATGGGTTTATTGATGAGTGTGTTTGTGTGATCAATGGGGATTATTGTGAGTCTTCCACTGATTTGGCTATTGTAGGACCCGACATCCTTTTTCTTCAGCGCTATTACAACGCAAAAAATTATATCACCGGAAAACATGCCGGAGGATGGAGGCTATTTACTACACAATTTCTTATAGTTGGTAAGGATCCTAAAAATTATCAAAGCACATTAGCATTCACAGGAGAACGCTCGGGGGGCATTTTTACCTATTCAGGATGGCGAAAGAGTGATGGAACTACCGAGGAACCCCTCAAAATTGATTTAGAACTAAATGGATTAGGGATAGTCAACACCTATGCTAAAAACATAAGTGGACAAACAAATCATAAAAATAATTTCATAACATGCAAGGAAGAAACATGTGAATTATTCTTAGGCGACGGCACAAAAAGAATCTATAAGAAAGTAGCGAGACTCCCTAATCAAATTTTTGGTGAAGAACTTCTTCCGTTTCTATCTGAGCAAGTACTATCTCCGGAATATTATCATCTGATAGAAGAAATTTTACCTAGCGGCAACCGGCTTCATTTATCATATGATACTGTGGGTCATGTATCCCATATAGAAATGAAAAATGCTTCAAATTCAAAAACAATTTCTTGGATACACTTTGATTATGAATTGCAGGGCAATAGCTATTTAGTCAAGCTTTCGACAAGCGATGAGAAAACAGTTAACTACCATTTTAGTTTACTCAGCCTGCCGAACGGTTTTAAAACATATGTACTCACCCAAATAAATGGCTCCCACATCATATCTTGTTCGTATGAATATGAAGTTAATGGCAACTTGTGCACCCTCGTCAAAAAGATTTTTCCTGATGGAAGCTTTAAAGAAATTAATTATGACCAAGAAGGTCGAGTTAAGGGCATTAAAGAACCGGCTCTACTTCCGAATCAGACGAAAGTAAAGTATGCATTTCATTATGCCAAAAACTACACCGACGTTTTTGATGCAACAGGATTGAAAACGCGATATTTGTATAATGAACATTCACAACTTATCGAAGTAGCTAAATACGATCAAAAAAAACTCTATCGTTCTGATCTTAGATTTTGGGGAAATCAGCCAGAAGATAAAGGCCTTTTACTCGCCAGAGCTGTTGCAGATGGAAATCGCGTCATCCATTCCTATCATTCCTATCACTATGATACCAAAGGAAATATTCTTGAAGAATGTTTATATGGCGACTTAACAGGAAGAGAGAGCATTTCTTTAGTTTTGAATGTCGAAGGAAAAGTTGTGAATTCAGATGAGATAGATTGCCATCGAATCAGGAGATCATATTCAGAAGATGGCTTTAATCTTTTAACAAAAATCGGTAGCTCTCAGGAGTCTCAAACAGTTTTGGTTTATCAAAGTAACACCCATTTCTTAATTAAAGAATTATCCGTTGAGAAAAAAGTAAGGAAAAGAATTTTTCACTTTTACAATGAAGATGGGGCACGTATTAAAACAATAGAAGACGATGGATATGCAGATGAAGAAAATGTCTTAGACGGTGTCACCGAGAGGCATATTGTTACTATTCAACCTAAAAAATATCTTCCTGGCGTAGGCTTACCTGAAGCTATAGATGAAAGCGGTCTAAATCTTTCCAATAATCAAGAAATTCTCTTTCGACGTCGATTAAACATTTTCGATGCTCAGGGTAGAATATTGCGTTGCGATACCTGTGATTCAGAAGGTCAATTTGCTCACAGTGAATTGAAAAGTTATAACTCTTTTGGTTTGCCTATTTCAGAGACTAATTTACTAGGTCAAGTGACTACATATACTTATGATAGTTTTGGCAATCCGACTTCGATTTCTATTCCTCATGATCATAAGGATATTCAATTTACATACGATCAAGGAAATCATCTGATCCGGAGTTTAGAGACTATAGATGGTCAGCGGCGTCTGGTTGAAAATTCTTTTGATGCCATGGGAAGAAAAACATCCTCGATCGACATGCATGGTAATATAACGTCGTATATTTATGATGAATTTGGAAGGTTGACTCAAGTAATTTTTCCAGAAGTCTATGATGAAAATGAAAACACTATTCAACCTAAAATTAGCTGTTCCTATGATATCTTTGACAATATTATTTCTACTACAGATCCCAATGGGTATGTTACCTACAAATCCTATACCCTTAGAGGCGAACCTAGTAAAATTATCTATCCTGACGGCTCTATAGAATTGTATAAGTATGATCGAGGAGGCAGCTTGCATCGCAAACTCTGCCGTGATCAAAGCGTTACAAACTATGAATATGATTATCAAGGCAGAGTTACTAGGGAACAAACTCAAATATGTTCTAAAGATAAGCCAATCGGTGCAACTTCTACAGTGGAATATGAATATAATGGCTTTCATTGCAAACTAAAGACCTTAAATAGAAGACTTGCTACACAATATGAATATGATTCGATTGGCCGTCCGATTTCTATTATTCAATCAGATAAATCCGAGAAAAGTGATGATTTGACATCCCGTCATACAGAAATTTTTTATGACAATTTAGGGAACATCGGTCGAAAAAAAGTTTGGTTTGATGTTGGACCAGAAGATTATTCACTAGAAGTCTTTAACTATGATCTGACAGGACGTGTTATTGAAAAAAGCGTTGAAGATGCTCAAGCATCCGTACTATTACAACGCACATTTAGTTACGACATCGATGCAAGAGCGACAGAAGAATATGGCATTGTCGATGGAAAAAAAACCACTCTCTCTAGAACAACCCACGATTTCTTGGGTGAGTCTTCAATTTACACCGATGCCCAAGGCAATGAAACCAAAGTCAAGATTGACAATGCCTATTGTAATGCGTTAGGTCAAAAAGTCATAAAAAAGATAATCACTAATTCTTTTGGCGTTAGAACAGAAGTCGAGTTTGATGCACTAGGCAGAATTGCGAAAATTCTCAAAAAAGATGAGATGGATGCCTTATTGTCTCTGCAACGTATTCTTTATGACGCCAGCAGTAACAAATGCCAAGAAATTAACGCAGAAATTTCTCAAGGAAATGTCATTGGATCACAGTCGACGTTCTGGAAATATGGTCCTATGAACCATTTAGAAGCGCAAATTGATGACTATGGTTCTCCTCAAGAGCGTAAAACCTATTTTGAATATAATTCTTTTGGACAAATGATCGCCAAAATAGTTCCAGGTTTTGCCAAGCCGCTTACCTACAGTTATAATCATGCTGGAAAAATTGACTCCATTATACATAAGGATGCTAATCTACCCGTAGAACAGCAAGTTGCTAATTTTTATACTTATGATGAAAACGGCAACATCGTTCAAGCAAAAGGTCATCGAGGTGTATCTGTCTCAAGAGAGTACAATGCTTTTGATCAAATCACTAAAGAAAGTGTATCGGATGGTGAGAATGGTTTTTTTAATATTAATTATATCTATGATCGTCAAGGGCGAATTATATCGATAACGTTACCGGACAAATCTGCTATACATTACAAATACAATGCGCTCTTTGGGACTGAAATAAAGCGTCTTACAGCCGATGGAAAAGAACTTTATTCTCATCAATACAAGGCCTATGATGAAAGTGGAAGAATCTTGAGTGAATCTTTCAACGACAAAGAAATAATAGAGCATCGCTATGATCTGAATGGTAACACGACAGAAATCAACACACCTTTCTTGGTTGAGAATTATTCGTATGATCAATCTGGGCGCATTATTAAAAAAGAACGAAAAAACAATAGCACCGTCACTTTCGCAAGTTATGCGTATACTGACCTCGCACAGCTATGCTCGGAGAGGGGATCGCATAACAATGAGTATCGTTATGACTCTCTAGACAATACAGTCCAAATAAATGGCATCCCCTTAGCCTACACTGCTAATCAATTAACATCTTATTCTAACGCAAAATATCAGTATGATCCGCAAGGCAATCTGTTGCGCAAAACTTTAGATCAACAAGAAACCCGTTTTAAAAACAATATTCTTTCACAACTGATCCAAATTGAGAAGCCGGACCATTCACTAGTCTCTTTTATTTACGATCCTTTAGGCAGGCGTCTTTTCAAAAAGCACGTTCAAGGCCCTGCTTACTGGGCAAAGGTGTTTTCTACTCAACACTTCATGTATCTTGATGACGTTGAAATTGGTACAATTAATGAGAAAGGAAAAATTCAAGAGCTGCGCATCCCTGGACTTGCTTCAGAAGGCTTATCATACAAAAGCATCGCCATTGAAATAAAAGGAAAGCCTTATGCAACTGTTCACGATCATTGTGGAAATCTCGCTGCTTTAGTAGACCCCATTTCTCACACGATTGCAGAAAGCTATTCCTATTCAGCATTTGGAAAAGAGTTAGTTTACAATTCTGCCGGCGATCAAATTGCCGAAAGTTCCTTAAACAACCCTTGGCGGTATGCTGAAAAACGTGTCGATAAAGAAACAGGATTGATTTTCTTTGGTTTGCGTTACTACGATCCGCAGATCAACCGATGGATTAATCCCGACCTCTTAGGAAAATGCGATGGTCCTAACGAGTATGCTTACACTCGAAATAACCCCCTAAATTGTTTAGATAATTTTGGATTAGAAACGGAATCCGTTTCAACGGTACGCTTTGAACATTTTTTTTATGGTGACGAAGAGCATTATTATAAATATTGGGGTACTCCTCCGAATCGATATTGTATAGGTAATATCTATCATAGATCGGATATGGACAATTCCCAGCAATTGCCAAAAATCGTCTATAGCAATTCTTTTGAAGATAAGTATCCTCAACAGAAACGTTCAAGAATGTTTGATCTTGGGTTGCAAGACTATCCAGACATGGGCATTGGCTTCATCAATGGCATTAAAAATAGCTATGAAGAAGCAAGGGAATCAGCGTCATATATTTCCGACCTCGCCAATGGAGCAAATGTTCATGGGGTCTATAATGGTTCTTATAATAGTCCAAGGGATTTATTTGGATGTTTTCTCGGACTTAATTTTATTGCAACTCCTCCCGTTCATTACCTACATCAACAGTGGGATAATTTCTTTGGGAACTCTTCTTCAGATGCTAATTTCTTACAAATCTGCCAAAGTCAGGGGGCAATTCATGTCAGAAACGCTTTGCTTGATTACTCTCCAGAGCTAAGAGAAAGAATCTTAGTTGTTGCAATAGCTCCCGGTGGATACATTTATAATCAAACATGCGGCCAAGTGGTGCACTATAGAGTGCTGCCTTTTCGCGATCTGGTTCCCTATATCGATTTGATAGGAATGGTAAGAGAAAGAGATACTACCCTTCTTTTAAAATCTCATCCGCATTCTCATTTGCATGATCATAATTTTCAAAGTCCCACATATAAAGAAGCGTTAAGATATCGAATTGATAATTATTTACAATCAAAAGGAAAGGGCATATGACAAAATCACTATTTTTTACACCACTTTTTCTATTATTTTTTCTATTAAGTTTTCTGCTCCCTATAAAAGGCTATGGAATGCCTAAAAACGAACAAAGTGTGGGAAAATTATTAAAAAAAATAGCCAAGCAACTTGAAAGTAAATATAAATTTTCTCCTATTGGCACAAATGTCGGCATGCCGGGAGGAATAATAAAATTTTTGGGGCTCGACTTTCAGATGTGTCGTTTAATGACCCAAGATGAAGCGCGCAAGATTCTTAT
>Ga0207105_1246_pt1 | contig 12253 bp, 16 predicted proteins | sample Alteio_BWMinHeat_77_FD_153569 | JGI IMG/M metagenome (GOLD analysis project Ga0207105, IMG submission 153569) | Enriched cells from forest soil in Barre Woods Harvard Forest LTER site, Petersham, Massachusetts, United States -... | ecosystem: Environmental > Terrestrial > Soil > Temperate forest >... | reverse complement strand
GTATCGATCGCCCATTTTGCGTAGGGAGTAGTTCCGCGCGGTCATGATGTACTCAAGAGCTTCCGCTTCTTCCATCCCGGTCAAGTCTTCGCGTTGGAGATTTTCACGCAAGGCGTCTTCATAAGCCTCGTCCGAACTGCTATCGCGCAATAGGACCGGTACCTCTTCGTTTCCCGCCATGGTAGCGGCGCGCCATCGACGTTCGCCTGCGGTCAACAGGTATCCATCGCTGTCTGGGTCATAGGTCACTAGCAGTGGCGTGATAATCCCCGTTCCGCCGATACCGCCTCCAGAGTTCCGGGTTTCGAGAATATCGTCAGCAAGTTCCTGGAGCCGCTGAGCGTCGAAATTCTTCCTCGGCTGATTCTTGCGCGGCTTGACGTGTCCGATCTGGACGACCTTGAGGCCCTCGACATCCCTTTCCCAAGTCTGGACGGGGAATAACTCCGCTACTTTCCTGCTGGCCCGGCTGACGGGCTTATTGATGGCCATATTTGAGGATCTCCTGGGTGAGTGCACGGTATGCTTCGGCGCCGGCGCTTTTGGGACGGTGCTGCAGAATGGATATGCCTTCGGCCGATGCGCTCTGAAATTGCAACGAATGCGGGATGACCGCGGCCGCGACCTGGTTGCGGAGCTGCTTGCGTACGGCCGCTTCGATATCGCGGTGGATCTGGGCGCGCTCGATATCGGTGATGACGGTCAGAACCTTGAGCCCGATATTGGCGCGCTGGCGAACGGCGCGGACGGTCTGCTGCAAATCGACGTTGCTCTTGGTGTCGAGGTAGCGCGGCGGCGTGGGCACGATGGCCAGGTGGGCCAGCTTGAGGGCTGCGCCGGCTTCCTTGTCCAAAGCCGGCGGGCAATCGATGATGACGAACTCGCTATCGATCTTGTTGAGAAGCGGTTTAAGCGTGCGTGTGGTGCCGGTAACGACCTCAAAGAGCAGCCCGTGGTGAGCGAGGAAGTGCTGCTGGGTATCGAGATCGATGCCGGTCACGGTGTGCCCGAGGGCCTTGAGCGCGGCGCCGACGTTCACGGCGGTGGTACTCTTGCCGCAGCCGCCTTTCTGGTTGTAGATGGAGATAATCATGTAAATGGTGTTGTCAGAAATAATACCTAGTTTGTGGGAAGATCTCCCACATACTTCTGGTAGGACGTGATCCAGTTCGTTGCGATATCATGCTGGGCGGTGGCCAGGTCAACTTTCCCGGAGCACACCTCGCGATGCAGCGCGTTCTCGAGCTTATCTTTCACGTGGGCGTTCAACGGTTTGGTAACGTAGGACTGGGGCCAGAGGTTCTTGATATCGTTGGAACCACCTAGCTCAAGGGAAATCAGGTGGTCGACCTCATACTCGCCCGGCTGACGATGGTCGATATGGTATTCCGCGTAGACGGCGTTCTTCTCGGACTGCGGCACGTTGCGCACGCGGCCGGCATAGCCGGCGGTGCACACGTCGTTGGCGGTCACGTTGAAGGTCGCGCCCGGGGTGAGCTGGGAGTCCGGAAGGAACGCACTATAGTCGGGCTGGGACTGTGCGGCGAGGGCGAGCACGACGATCAGGGCGAAGACTGCGGGGATCTTTTTCATGGATATATTATTGCCGGTTTGGAACCAATTGGTGCCATTTATGGTGCCTTGGCGATTTGGACTCCTGCGGTTCCCCTTTCGCCGCCGCCGTCTTGTTGGGCAGCCGATTCCGCGTAATAGGCCAAGGTGTGGCCATCGGCTGAGAATGTGATATGGGATGACGGATTCCTTTGTTTGGGATTCGCCAGTTTAAAGACGTTTTTTGCACCGGTCCAGAGAAAATCTTGAAAGGCTATCAAATGCCCATCTGGCGACCACCTAATCGGACCAGTGGGGTCGGTGGTATCGGTGCGCTGGTCGAAATAGGTCATTCCCGATGATACCGTTCTGGAGACAGGGAGGAATGGCGCATCGTGCGATTGCAGTGGCGTTTGCCAGATACGCAGAGATGTCCCGTAGAACTCTTCTGGGAAACCCTGTACACCCGTTCCAAGGACAACGGCAAGATACTTACAATCGGGTGAGAATTCCATGGCGGGGGTAGCTTGCGGGATGTCCGACTTCTCGCTTAACGTGCCGTCAGCCACGTTCCACGATAGAAACGTTCCCTTATTACTACGTTCGCCGGGGTCCATATCCATTCCTGCCAAGAAGGGTATCGTGCGCCCGGCGGCGCCGGCGTATAGCTGTGACGAATCCGGTGTAAACGCAAGGGAAGTAATAGGAAACGTGGCATCGGTCAGAACTTGAACCTGCTGACCATCAGATGTTGTCCAGATGAAACCCGAGTGGTCCATCGTGGCTGTGGCGAGATATTTTCCGTCTCCACTTAGCGCTATAGCCGTTATTTGGTGGGTATGCTGAAACGTCTGTAGGCGCCTCCCCGTCGTTAATGACCACTTACAAACGAGGTTGTCCCGCTTGTCGCCGCCGGTATAGAGGAATTTTCCATCAGGAGAGAATTTTAGAAAATTGACGGCCCCGAGATGAGCTTCGATTTGCAGGTTTCGGGTGCAGGAAACGGTATTCCAAATACTGACGGAATTGCGAAAGGTAGTTACTATGAACTTGCCGTCCGGCGATACATCGAGGGGACCATGTATGGAGCCCGTCTCGATGAAGTTTCCCGGCGATAGTTTCGAATAGTCAACCGTATCGGCGCGCGCGGCAGCGGCCAGCAGGACGATTGGTAGAAAGACGAGCAGGTTCAAAATTGATGATTTCATTTCGATGATTCCTTCATTTTTAATCGGCGGGCGTTGCAATGTCTCCGTTAAGAATGATGCGCTGGCCACAGAGCGGACATTTGAAACCGCTACCGCCTTTGGTCGGATAATCGACAGTGATCGGTTCATCACAAATCGGACAAGAGCCCTCCACCATGTCGCGTAACTCGTATTCGAGACCTTTTATTTGCGCCTCGGAGATTTTTGGCGGAATCTTGATAATACCAATTGCCACGAGAGCGCCGAGAATCGCGGCTGCAAACCCTATGAACGGCCCGACTGAGGGGATTGTAAACACAAAAGCCCCAAAAATATAAAGTGCGGACCCCGAAATACAACCCCGCGATGCGTCGTGGCTGCCGGCCGGCTGTAGTTTGCGAACGGCTCGGTTTCGTATTGCGGGGTCGCTCGCCGGAGAAAAGTGGGTCTGGCGTACCATTACGGCCCTTGGTGCCTGCGCTTTTGGCCCAGTTATGGCGATGGAGGGCTTCGAGTAGTTGGGATGACCCGGCAGTAAGTGGTTGCAGTGGAGACAGACTGTTTGATGAGAGTAGATCGGTTCACCGCAGGATGGGCAGAGCATTGTTGCGTGCCTTAACCTTTATCAGAACTAAATGGTCCGAATTCTCAGTTCCGTAATTTACTCCGCGCGCCGAGACCGACTGTTAGTATCAGCAGTCCGGCGAGACTCACCAGGAGCGGACTGCCGCCGGTATTGGCTACTTGCTTGTTGGGATCACCCTGGCCGGTATTGGCTACTTGCTTGTTGGGATCACGCTGGCCGGTATTGGCTACTTGCTTGTTGGGATCACCCTGGCCGGTATCCGCCGCCGCGCCAACGCTAGTCTGGGCCGCGGCTGGCTGGCTGGCGGTGGCGTCGTTGACGCTGAGAGACGTCTGGTAGGTCTGCGCCCCGTTGTTCCCAGTGGAGGTACTATATCCAGATGCGCCTCCAGATGGAGGGCTGCTATTATATGGCGTAGCGTAGCCGGCAGCCGGGCGCTGACCTTCGCTCCTGGGTTTTGGCGATGGACTTCCATTGCACCACTCCGCGACCCCACCGTGGTGGGAGCAGGTGCCCCGATGGTGAGCGGAATAGCTAATAGTGCCATCGTTGCAAATTGCGGTTGCGCCGACCGGGCAACCGTCCTGGGCGTCGATGCGCGAAGTCAATCCCAGGATACAAAGAAGCAGGAAGATCAACGGAAATACCTGGTCATGGCGGATGGTGTTCATTGGGTGCCTTTATGCCGCCAATTGGTACTGCTGCTCAGACTCTTCGTCTTCTTCTGCTTCGAGCTCTTTCACGATCGCGGCCACCTGGTCCGCAATCCCGTACTGATCGATCATTTTGTCGATCTCCTGCAGTAGCCCACGATGTCCTAATTCAGCCGTTGCGGTGCCAAAGATGCGGCGGATTGCTTCCGCTCGACGCGCGTCGGACTTGGAAAGCAATACCTTTACGGCGTGCCCGCGTGGTTGTCCTTTAGTTGGTGGTCTTCCCGGAGTGGCCTTATCCGTGCTCTGGATCGCCTCTTTCTGCGCTGATTTTGTCTCTGATTTCTTCATTCTTCAAGCTCCCGCCATACGCTGCATTTAGGCTCTGCGAATTACGGTGCTTATTATACCCTGTCGGCTACTAAAAGGTTGGTAGGACGCTACCAATTTATTTGTAGTTACGCCTTGACAGAGGGTGATTAGGGTTACTATAATGTACGTCACGGTATAGTACATACCGTAGTAACCCTGGAGGTATCCACCATGTCAGAGCCACACCGCGCAACGCAGAGCGTTGCCAGCACAGACCATCGCGGAACGCGAAACGCGCAATGCGGAATAGCCAGATCCACGTCGTATCACTTCACCTCGTCGGTTAGTCCCACCCAGGCACCAACTCAGTCCCGCTACCTCGGGCGCTACACACCGCGCCTCGCGCCGGGCAATTCCCTGACCTATCGCCAGGAAGGCAAGATCAGACGGCTTGCTACGTCTCTTTGGGGCTCGACGGCCGCAACCGAGTTGGCACTTCGCAACCTCGACGATCTTAGCGAACTGAATCGGTCGGAAGCTTCTTACTGGATCGATCGACTGGAAGAGATGATTCGTGACAGAGAAGCCGAAGCTCTCAAAGACGCTGAGGCTGTTGCCGGCCTTTCCAGGCAATCAATTTCCGATACGCCCTCCTGGTGGGCGCTGTTGCCGCGGGAGTTCTGAGGGCGGATAACCGAACGGGCCGCCCCAGTTGTAGCTGGTAGCGGCCCGCGAGGTATCCGGGATTGATTGTAGCAAGGACAAACCAATGAGACAAACATACAACCATCTATTAGCAGTGGGTCAGGCCGTGCGCGAGGAGATCGAGACCTTTGAGGCGGAATTGCCCGGTTTGGAAGAGCTCATCAAAAAAGGCGCGAAGAAATTCGCAGCGGACCTCGACTGCGCGCTCAACACCATGAACGAAGTCGGGGATGATATCGACGCCATTTGCCAGGCGGTAACGGATACCAGGAGCCCTGCATCCAATGAGATCGGCCACTGCATCAACAACGCGGGCAAGTTTGAGGTTGATACTTCCGACCTGCACGGTGCGGTCGTGGAATACGAGCGCAGTTGCAAGCGGCTTGCGGAGTTGCGTGCGCCGCGCGACGAGAGCGTGTCTATCAGCGAGCGCTCTCAAGACCGCCAAGGAGAATCCGAATGAGGAACAGCCGTTGGGACCCGAACCGATATCGCCGTCGCGTGCGATTTCAAGACATCAGCGCGAGCGGCGAGCATCACCATATCACCAAGTCGTTCACCCGCGAGGATGATACCCGCTATCATCCGACGATCAACGTGCTTACCGGGGAATGCTTTTGCGACTGTCCGGACTTCCGGTTTCGTCGCCGGCGCGAGGGTGGTTTGTGCAAGCACCTAAACCGAGTCTTGATATCGATGCAGCGGCGCATGCGGCCAAAGACGCACTGGCAGCAGCCCGTCGCGGAGATTTACCCGGAGGCATTATGAGCGAGAGCCAGAGAGCCAGAGAAACAGGGAGCCAGGGAATTGCGGGGCTGCGCCGCTTATCGATTCCCTATCCGCCGGGATTGGACCGGACGCTCGGTTACGGCGGGAACGCGCGGCTGGTGGCGTGGTGGGTGCACGAGGGCGTGCTGCGCTGCGAGGACGGCCGGGGCTGCGCGATCGCCAACATGAGCGCCTGGTGCGCGTTCACGAGCCATCCGAACGTGGCCTTGATGCTGACCGGCTACCGGCTGGAAGTTTCGGACGGACGGCCGCCGGATGGACCTGGGCCGCACGAGTGGGTTTCGCGCGGCGGCGATGCGCTGGTGACCGACCGGCGGGCGCCGGGAGCGATTTACGTCGGCGATTTCTATAAGGCGCTGCACGCGGCCTATCACCTGAACGGTGTGGCCGGCGAGCCCGATCCGTCCATCGTTCCGACCGAGGCGCTGGCCATGACGATCGCGCGGCGGGATTGGAGCAACCTGGAATTGCCGCCCTCGCAAGAGGAAGCGAAACGGCTGTTGGAAGAGCAGCACCGGCGCGAGGACTTTATGATCTCGTTCCTCGATCACATTGAGCCAGGGAAACAGGGAGCCAGAGATCAACAGGAAGCGCGCTGACGCTTGCCCTGCTGGATAGGTGTCGGAAATTTTACAACCGCAACTACTTGCATATACGTAATAACGCGTTATACTGCTACGTGTAGTAGCGATTATACGAAAGATGGAGGGCTACTGCGATGGATGTGAGAACGACGGCGGCGGAACGGGCGGCGGCTTGGGTATCGATCGGGGATTCGTTGATCGGAATCCTGTTGGTCGTGATGCTTTTATTCGGACTGCTGATGCTTCTTGGGGCCCTGGAAGCGCTGTATGATCGCGGCGGTCGCGGGCGGCCGCTGGAACATCGGGTCGCCACAGCGCGGAGCGCCTATAAGTGCGGCGATATCGTGGCCGCGACCGAACGGATGGAGACGGCCCGCAGGGAATATCGGTTGAGCAATGGGGAGTTCATCCGCATCGCGACGATCGCGGAGCTCTCCGAATTTCAAATTGCAGATTGCGAATTGCAGATGGTGGATTTATCAAGTTGCCGGAACTGACCGGACAAACAAGGAGCTACGGTAATGACGACGAGAAATGCAACGAGTGGGAATGGGGCCGAGGCACCCTCCAAAGCAGTCGGAGAATCGACAGCGATCGAAAAGGCGCCCCAAGGCCCGATCATGCCGCTGATGTCGATCGAGCAGGCTCAGAAGCGACGCGAGGCGATGGTGACATACGTCACACAGACCATGGAGCCGGACAAGGATTATGGCATCATACCCGGAACCAAGGAAATGACGCTGCTCAAGCCGGGCGCCGAGAAGCTGAATCAGCTATTTGGCTTCACGCCCGTTTCCGAGATCGTGGAGCGCATCGAGGACTGGAACGGCAAGGAATACGGAGAACCGTTCTTCTATTATTTCTACCGTTGCCACATCATGCGCGGCGATTTCGAAGTGGCGGCGATGGATGGCTCGGTCAACAGTCGCGAGAGCCGCTATCGCTGGCGTTGGGTCGCCGAAGAGGACGTCCCCGAAGACCTCGATCTCGCGAAGCTCAAAAAGAAGGGCGGCAGAATCACCGAATTCAAGTTCGCGATCGACAAAGCGGAAACCAGCGGACAGTTTGGCAAACCCGCCTCCTATTGGAGACAGTTTCAGGACGCCATCGCCAATGGCACCGCGCACAAAACCACCAGAACGACCAAAAACGGCGACGAGCGTGATGCTTGGGAGATCAGCAGCGTCGTTTACAGGGTCCCCAACGAGGATATTTTCGACATGGTGAATACCCTCAAGCAAATCGCCCAAAAGCGAGCCTTGGTTGCGGCGACGAAAGTGGCCTGCTGTGCAAGCGAATATTTTCAAGATATCGAAGCGCTCGAACGTGAAGCCGCGCAGATTATCGAGCCGGATGGAGTGCCGTCTCCATCGACCAACGGACAGAGTCAGGCTGCCGCAACTGGTCAGAATAGCGGTAACGGATCGCGCGGTGGCAATGGCGGCGGCGACAACGGACGCGCCACCGAGGATATGGTGCAGCGTCACGAGAACCTGCGCCAGCAGGCGGTGAAGATGGGCTACACGGCAGAGCGCGGCCAGCCGCCCAAGGCGGCGACAGTCAATATGTCGGCGGTCTACGTCGAGAAGCAGATCAACGACTTCACCGGCTATATCAATAGCCAGGCCGACCAGGCGGCGCCGGCGCGAGCGGCCGGCCGCTCCGCTTCTAACCAGCAGGCGCCCTCGCCCGCACCCGGCTTTAACATCGCGCGGGACGTGCTGAGCGTGGAAGTGGTTGGATCGGACGAATACGCTCAGTTCCTGCGCGCCGTGGCCGATGCCAACCTGCCATGGCTCACCCAGGGCGACGTCGAAGAGTTCCAGCGCGCGTTGTCGCTGCTGTGGGCGGAGACGTGCTTGCCCGAGGGATTGACGCCCTCGGACTGGAGCGAAGTGGCGCGAGCGATCAAGACGGGGTCGTTGACCTGGGCTATTGAGGGCGAGCCGGTTTAATTGCGAATTGCGGATTTTAGATTGACGATTGAACGGCACTGGTGAAATCATCATGAGCGATTGGGTTGTCGATAGCGAGGGGCTGGCGATCATTCCGCAGCCCCGCCCGGTGGGCGGCTCGGAGTTGGAGATCGAGGCGTCGCGCGCCCGGCTCGACGAAACGGTCGCGCGGGTGCTCTCTCCCGCCAACATCGCGCGGATGATGGCCCAGAGCAAGTGCGAGCTCGCGGCGCGGCGCGCGACCAGGGTAGCGGCGCGGGACGCGTTCCTAGAGCAACGTCGCGAGGAACGCGAAGCCCGGCAGGAGTGGGCTCGCATTGAGCGCGACGGTTGGCAGCAACAGATGGAGTCGCTGTCGGCAGTCTCCAACTGGGGCGAGATGGCGGCTCACTGCCAGGAATACGAGCCCGGCGCGATCCGTTGTTGTTTCTCGCCGGCCGTGCTGCTCACGCAGGCGGAGTGCAAGACGCTGTTCCCGCGCGACGGCCGATTTGCCCGCATCGCCTATTCATGCCCGGAGTGGGGATACCGGCGGGTATTGGAGACGGTGCGCTGGGAGGACGGTGGCCGGGAGCAGGCGCGCCAGGAGTGGTTCGCGAGGAAACCGGTGTGGTGCGATGAATTTTAGGTTGCGGTGAGAAGCCATGGAACAATGCGTCGGCCAGCACAAATTCGAGCAAGCGGTTGCCGCAGCGCGGCGCTCGCCCGAGGAGATAGCCGAAGCGAATGCCAGATTGGATGCCAGATGGGCGCGGATGATGGCGCCAGGCGGTTTTTGCGATCGGATATTCGCTCAGCACGAGGCAATCGCCGCGGAAAAAAAGCGGCAGCAGGATGCCATCGAAACGGAGCGCCGCGAGCGCCGGGAAGCGATCGCCGAGGAAAAGAGAGTCGAACGCGCGGCGTGGAACGAGCAGCGCCAATCTTTGAACGCGGTTTCCAACTGGGACGAGATGGCGGCTCACTGCCAGGAGTATCAGCCTGGCGCGATCCGCTGTTGTTTCTCGCCGGCGATCTTGATGACCCAGTGGGAATTAAGGTTGCCCGGGAGGACCATGAAGTTCTGGGGTGAGGATGCCTATATGGAACAGCGGGAGCGTCAGTTCACCCTCTGCGCCTATCGGCACCCGACCTGGAATTTCGCGCAGGTGGAAAATGCACTGAACGCGCGGTACAGCCGGCGCGATGAAACCGGGTATGCCGGGTACTGCGACGAGTGGGAGTGGTTGGATAGCTCCGCCCTGACGTTCTCCGCGTATCAGGAGTATCTGGACCCGCCGCATTTGGAATTTTAGATTTCGAATTGCGGATTGAACGGCAAGGCGCCTCGCGGCGCTGGAAAAACTTTAGGAGGTTGGGTATGAAGGGACAAATCTATTTAGGTGACGAATACGGAGAGAGCGTGGAGAGGTTGACGGGCCTGATCCAGGACAAGAATGTGAAAAACGGTCCCGACGCGGTGCGCGGGATCATCGACCAGGTGCTGGCCCAGGCGAAGGCGGCGGGCGTGCGGCGGATGCCGCTGTCGGCGATTCACATCGCCCGGCCGCGGCGCGCGGCGCGGACGGTGCGCCGGACCCCCCGGCGCGTGACCCGAGCGACGGTTCCGACCCGTGCGACGGCTCCGGGCCATTCGACGGTATCAGCCATCCGCAACGCAGCGAGAAAGGTTGCTGCCCATGGCTAAGCGGGGAGGGTCAGACAATGTGCTGGCGCTCCCGCAAGCTGGCGCGCCAGCACGGAACACACTCGTTACTCCCGTCGCAATCGAGGCGGAGAAATCCACCCTCGGCGCGATGATGATGGAGCGAGACGCGATCAAGACGGCCCGGCGGATATTGGTTGCGGACGATTTCTACCGAGAGCATCATCGGCAGGTCTATAAGGCGATTCTGGCGGTCTACGATCGAGATGAGCCGGTAGACCTTATCACGGTGGTTGAAGAGTTGCGCAACCACAACCAATTGCAGGAAGATGGGGTTGCCTATTTAACGGCATTGATCGGGGAGTGTCCGGCGGCGGCGGCGGTCGATACCTATGCCTCGATCGTGCTCGATAAGTCCAATAAACGCAGCAGCCTGAGCATGGCGGAAAAGCTCACCGCCATGGGCAGCAATGGCGCGGGCACGATGGAAATCGTGCGGTTCATGGAATCGCACACGAAGGCGCTGGCGCTGCGCGCACCTGGTGCCAACCGGGGTCCGCGGACCTACACGGGCATCGAGTTACTTAAGAAGCAGATACCGGAGCCCAGATGGGCGGTCCTGGGTTTGATTCCGGTGGGGGTTACTATCGTGGCCGGACCGCCTAAGCTGGGGAAAAGTTGGATGGTATTATCGATGGTCATAGCCATTGCATCGGGAGGTTACGTTCTAGCAAAGATCCCGGTCGAAAAGGGCGCGGGGCTGTATTTAGCCCTGGAGGATACCGAACTCCGAATGCAAGACCGCTGCATCAAGGTGCTCGCCGATTTGCCGATGCCGGAAGGTTTCGAATATGCGATCGAGTGGCCGCGCCTCGGCAGTGGTTGTGCCGAGTATCTGGTGGCGTGGCTGGAAAAGCACCCGGACGCCCGTATCATCGTGATCGACACGTTCAAGAAGGTGCGTCCGGTGCGCAGCCGCCAGGGCGATATTTATGGCGAAGACTATTCCGATGTCGGCGATTTAAAATCGGTCGCCGACCAATACGGCATCGCGATCGTGCTGGTGCACCACGTGAACAAGGTCGAGCACGAGGACCCCATGAACAGCGTGTCAGGAACTTTTGGAGTGACCGGCGCCGCGGACGCTGTCCTGGTATTGAATCGGCGGCGCGGGCAATCGGACGCCACGTTGCACACTTCCGGCCGCGATATCAGCGAGCAGGCGATCGCTTTGCACTGGGATTCGGAACTGGGCACTTGGGCCATGATGGGCGATGCGGAGGAATACAAGCACGCGCAACGCCGGCGCGAGATCATGGAGGTGGTCGAGAAGGAAGGCACGGTCGGCATATCGCCTGTGGAAGTTGCCGAGCTGCTGGAGGCTCCGCATGGATCGATTAAGGTCCTGATGATGAAAATGGAGCGTGAAGGCGCCTTGGAGCGCATATCACGGGGAAGATACCGGATTTGCGTTAACCTTCGTACGCTCCTTCGTACGGACGAACGTACGGCGGATGCGGAGGGCGAGAATCCCTTACCCAGTAACGAAAACGACGATAACAGCCTACCGTACGAAGGCACCGTACGAAACGGCGTACGAAGGTTAACGCAAATCAGCGAAATGCCGGAACGCGAAGTCGCCGTACGGGAAGTGATGCTCTCCAGCCTGGGACCTGCCAGCCCCAAAGAGATCGGCGAGGAGTTGGATATTACCCCCGACAACGCGCGCGCGGTTTTGCATCGGATGATGCACAAAGGCACGGTCGAGAAGGGCGGCCATGGCACGTATTGGTTGACTACGGCCGGTATCAGCGACGATTTGGCGGGCGTGATCGCCAACGAGATCGGGCTTGACCTGGTTTCCATCGCGCCATCGGAACGACGCAAGGCGCGGGAATTCATCGCGTTCTGGGATGCCAAATATGACGCCCGGCTCACCCGCGAGGATTTCGATACCTACTTCCCGAAGTGGCAAGCCGGAGAAATGGGTGACGACAGAACGGCATGAAACAGAGAACCAGAGAGAAATCGGTGGCGCGCTGGCGCTTGCATCCATTTTATGGCACCACGGGTTCGCGATCGGATAGGAGAAACGAGATTTTGATGAACGATAAAGCGGCGGTCCTTTACAGTTTGATCCGGTTCCCGGCGGACGCGGAGAAACCGGAATGTACGGCGCTGGTGAAACAGTTCGTCGCTCGGATCGATCGGGAGATTGAAGCGGAGCTGCGCGAAGCGATTGAACAGTTTCGGGCGCACGAAAGCCAGTATCGGCCTGACGGCTAT
>Ga0207105_1245_pt1 | contig 12425 bp, 3 predicted proteins | sample Alteio_BWMinHeat_77_FD_153569 | JGI IMG/M metagenome (GOLD analysis project Ga0207105, IMG submission 153569) | Enriched cells from forest soil in Barre Woods Harvard Forest LTER site, Petersham, Massachusetts, United States -... | ecosystem: Environmental > Terrestrial > Soil > Temperate forest >... | reverse complement strand
ATACCTGCATCGCTTTCTTTTGCAAAAAGAGTCAAAATATGGGCTTAGCGAAGAAAAATGGAAAGACATGCTAGATCGTATATCTCAAGCCTTGAAATTGAGTTCTTCGAAAAATTTCGTCGAAGATGCCCGCAAGGAATTAGAAAAAGCGGCAACTACACAACAACGAGTCTTCATGGCTGGAGGATGGAGAGGCAAGCCGGTAGGTCATGCAGTTTATTACGAGATCATTCCTAATCCTCCCATTGGCGGTGTTTCACAAACAGCTTCTGTGCGCTTTTATCAACTAGGGCAAGGCAGCGACGAACATTTAGGATTTCTTGTTGGCAATAAGCTTAAAAGGCAGCCCTATTATGAAATTCAAGACGTCGCATTTGATAAGCTTCTGCATGGCAATTTTTTAGAAGTTATCGATGAGATGAAGACCTATGCTGATAATCCCGAAACATCTGAAAATACGCAATATGGCCCTGACGATCTCTACCGCAAGCTTCATAAGTTAGTAGGAGGCAAGTTAGTAATTCCAGAGGACAATCAGGACGCCCTAGCCATGAGCACCCAGCGCGCGGGAACTTGTCCCTACCGTTCCCTCATGGGATGGGTTAATTCGGAACTGGGAAATCAATATAAGCTTTTCAAATGCGACATCCAATTGAAAAGCTTGCTCGATACTGTTTATGGCGATCCGCGTAGCACAAATGAGATCTCTCTTTTAGATTGGAATTTAGCAAATAAAAGCTTTGCGAAAGTATCGCGCCATTTAGATACCGCCTATAAAAATCAAGTGATCAGCAAAGAATACTTAAGGGATGCCCAAATCTATTTGACTCCTGTTAAAAGCTGGCTTAAAAGACATCAAAATGCCGTCTGCCGCGAAAAAATCAATGAAGCAGACGTTTTTAAAGATCCCTGCCCTTATACGCAAGCGCAAGGAGTCTTAACTGCCCCTTCTATTAAGAGCAATTTTTTGGTAAAGCAAGCCAATCCAAATGCTTCAATAGACCTGCCTGCAGCGCCTGAATGCCATGACATCGTGAGAGAATTTCAAGCAATCCGCTTTGATCAACCCGAAAATATCATCACTGAATGTCAAAAAACGTTGGAGCTGATGAAAAGAGCTTCACAAGCTCATGAATATGTCGCACTAGAAGAAGGCCTGCTGCAAATCATGAAAAATATTTCTATAGATACTACCCTTTGGAAAGATCTTGCTAAAGATGAAAAAAAGGCTTTAGAGGCTATTTCCCTCTTCGGAGAAATCTCGCAGCGCTTCTTTCAAAATAGCTTTATGACAGTTGGTGATGCAGTAGAAGTTAAGCCAATTTATGTCATCAGCAAACTGCTCTACATACAAAAAGAGCTTTTACCAATTGATGCAGCCTTGCCATTGATAGAGAACAGTTTTTTTGAACTGCACAATTGTTGTTCAGATCTTTTTTTTAGCGTTAACGATCAGCAAATTCAAGAAGAACTCATCGCAATGAAAAATAATGCGCATTATCGATCGAACCTTTCCTTCCATTATTGGCGTGAAAATGAACATAAAGATGAATTCATCTCTTTAAATAAAAACTCCTATTTTGATTTTTCCACGGAAAAGGCTCTTCCCTTTCTCAATCCATTGCTTAAAAATCACCATCCACAAGCATGGCAAAGAGTGATTTCCAACATTCCAAACTACAACAATCTTAACGACAATGACCGCGAAGCTTACATATATGCCTCCCCGGATCTGCCTGCTTGGATGAAAAGCTTGCGAGATACATCCAATAGCATGCTGTATCTGCTACATGAGCCCGTCGTGCATGCTAAAGGCGTCCAATTTGACTTAAAAGTTCAAACAAACCCAGATCCATCCAAACCTTGTAAAGTTTGGATGAATCTGCAAGGGCTGCCAAACACTCTTTTTTCTGATTATCCGGTTCAAAAAGAAATTAGGCTTCACCCAAAGGAGCATTTTAAACCTTGGCATCGCCCTATCAATAGTCCAGAAATCCAAACGCTTGTTAACTTTTTGCACAGCAAAGAGCTCAAAGAAAAAAAACTCATCACAACGAATGCGGCAGAGGTGTCGGTGAAAATGTCCAATGGTGATTTTCAAGAACTTGCCCATATTGTGTGCCGTGATAAACTCCAGGTTTTTGAAGCTATCGATTATTTCTCGAAACATTCAGCTAAATTGCAAGATCCTGATTATCAAGTCCTTTTGCAGATGCTCCTATTAAAACCTTATGCTTTAGATCCCGCGATAAAAGACAACTACGGCTCTCACTTAGCAGCGTTTATTTCCACACATTTTACTTATTTTAAAGACAAAGGCGATCTTGCCACCGCCGGTTTTTTACTTATGCTGGGGCGCAAGCTGCGAGAATTTAATCCTAACGAACCATTCTTTACTCAGATCGATAATCACGTGAAAGAACTTCTCAGTACCAGCAAAGATCCCTACATCCGCAGCGTTCTTTATCGCGAAGTTGCAGCATCCTTAAGTGCGCAAGAAAATGTTTCAGAAAGTGAAATGCAGAGTCTTTTAGAAGCTGCTGTTTATTTGCAAACGGTGCCCATACCTAAGAAGTTTGCCGATCCCATCACAGACAGCCTTGTACAAAGAGCCTTGCTTAAACATTCGCATTCCCTTCGCCAAGTACTCAAAAAAGGTCATGATGTCAATCAAGGCCTACTCAATGCTGTTGTGCAAGTGATTAAGCCCGGTGAAGGCATTAGAGAATGGAAAGTTGAAGAGCATCCAGGGAAATTTCCTGTCTTTTACACAACCGATGGCTCCTATGCTTTTTCACCTTTGGAAGCTAAGCTGATCAATCGCAAAGACCCCGATAGCGAATTGCCACTTGAGGTGATATCCTCGCCGCTATTTCAACGTCTTTTCCCAGGAATCAAACGCGCAGCTAGGCAAAGCGATGGAATCTACGCCCTTAAGGACAAACAAAATCGCGAAACCTTAGTGAAGATGGATGCTGAAGCAGATCAATTGATCATCGAGCAAAGAAGGGAAAACGGCTGGTGCCGGCTTTTAGGCAGTTCTGAACGCCTCTATTTAAAAAAAGAGGATAAAAAGACAAAAATCGTAAGCGCTTTTTTTGAGCGCTCGTTAGCCCAAAACTACGATGCCTGGCAATCTGTTGATAATCCCTTGGTGGTATCGATCTGCGACCCCGCCACTCAGCAAATTCTCTATCAAGCCAACTATAGCGACAATGGAAACCTATCTTCATTAAAACGGCTAGCAGATGGAGCTCTCTTGGGGAATCCTTCTACACATTGCATTAATTTTGAAGATCTATCTTATACCCAGTATTGGTATGATGATGCTGGAAAAGTGAAAGAGATTGCCCTGCCGCGCTTTAATTTGACTTTTCAGCCCGATCCAAGTGGACAAAAAGGTTTTATTTCGAAGGAATTTCCTGGATATAGTTTGCATCTTGGACAAGCTGTTCCCATGCTTGGATCTTTTAAACATTATTTACTTTTGCAAAAAGGATCAGAAAGAAAACTACTGATCCCCAAGCAGAAATTTGCCCCTCCCGAAAAATTAGAGGTTTTAGAAAGCCGCTGCGACATACAGCGCAATCTCGATATCGACAATACGGAATCACAATCCTACGCCCTTTATGACCTTAAAAAAGGCTTATTAGAGGAGCAATGGCTCAGCAACAGCTATGAAGACCGGCTTTATCTAGCCTATCTCCAAACGCTTTCTCAAAAATATCCAGAAGCAGCAGCCACATTGAAAAACATCGGAGAAAAGCGCGGAACTTACGATAAGGGCGAAATCGATGTTTTGGAGAGATTCCTAGTATTGGATCAAGTGACCGGTGATAAATCCGGTGATGCCATTGCCTTGCGCAATCAAGCCGGATACCTGCTTGCCAAAAACGCTTTAAGATATAATTGGCAAATCCCTAAAGATAGTCTCTCTGCCATCCGGGAAAATTACTTAAATTACCTTAGTCACTATCGTCAGGTTACGGTATTGAGCTTTGAGCCATACCAAGAACTAATACTTCTTAAACAACTTATTCAAAAAGAGTGGGATCCTATTTTATTCAACCGCTTGCAAGAGCTCGATCCCGGAGCTGCAGCAAAACTGCCGGCCGGACAAAAACAAAAACCAGCAGAAGAAAAAATCCCAGATCAAGCGCAAACTCCTCCTGTTGATATCAAAATGACCATTGAAAATAGAGTAGCTTACACTTATGATGATTTTAACATAAAATATAAGACCGAAAGGCGCCTGCTCACGCGTCCTTATTCCCATATCAAGGAGTTATTCAGTTACTACTTTAATGTTGCTTTGAAGGGTCCGAGCGGGGAAAAACGTTGGCTTGAAGACGCCATAACCTTTGCAACGGCTACTCGAGATCATTTTGTCGGGGATGAATTAGATCTCTTGCAACTCGTTTTAAAATATCCCAGCAACTTCAAAGAGTACAACCCGGGTGTCACTCATAAAAGGGATTGGATAAAAGACACTGTCGCAGAGCTAAATGCTTTGCCTAAAGATGCTCCTCAATCTTTGAAAAGAGCAAAACCTCCAATCTTACATAAAACGCCGCAAGGCTTTGCTTTGGGTCCTCCTTCGCATAAGCATGACATGCACGCCCCAGCCTTATCCTATGCGACATTGCCCGCACTCATTCAAGATCCTGCCGCCTTTTTCTTAGCCTCCGAAAAAGAAGAGAAAGCCGTCAGGCAAGCTGAGTTTGAGAATTTAAGCGCAAGTTTTGCTGAGCAAGGGGCAAAAAGCGATAATCCCCTGATCCAGCGCGAATATGAGCGTTTGCAAAAAAGCGCAGTGGCTTGCGCTGCAATAGAAACACCCCCCTACTATTCTGTCAAAGGAAACAATCAAGAAACACTGCAAAACTTAGAATCTCATTTGAATATAGGAAAACAGGACGCAGTCATTGAGCTCAACACTCTAGTGGATGAAATCATCAAGCTAGCCAATGCCGATGCTGAAGCGCCGGAAGATATTGCTACAAGGAAATTGCAGCTTTTCGGCGGGCGTTTGCGAAATATTGCACTCTCTGATGTGATCATAGCCTTTGGCCGGCGCGATGTGAATGCGTTGCTTAAGCTAAATCCCAACCTGACTCAGCCAAATCTTCAGGATTTATTTCAGAAAACAGGGGAATATTTAGAATTAAAAAGCCGTGAAAACCAACGGGAAAGATCTTTAGAAGCTTTGCAGGATTTTAAAAATCAAACCGATGCAGATCAACGTGCTGAACTCTTGCAAAAATTAGCCTCTGAATGCAGTAGCAAGCGCAGCTACGACACGCGCGAGCATCCCGCCTATCTCGTCTTTGAATATTATTCCAACCTCTTCATGCGCAAGGATCAATGTGAAAAACTAGAGGCATTCTTAAATAGCGGTGATTTAAATCCTGTCATGGAAATGATCATGGGTTCGGGAAAATCGAAGATATTGCTGCCCTTGCTTGGTTTGCTGCGAGCTGACGGAGAATCCATTTCCACCATCATTGTTCCGGAAGCGCTTTTTGAAAGCATTGCAAGCGACACCGAGCAAGTGTTGAGGGCTTTAGGGCAGCAGTTGCATTTTCTGCATTTTGATAGAAATACCGCATTGACAGTGCAATCCCTTGAAGCCATAGTCGGCGAACTCGAAAAAATCAAAGGGGATAAGGATAAGGAAACTTTAGGAGAATGTTTGATCGTGACGCAAAAAAGCATTCAGTCGCTTATCTTGAAATTCGTTGAAGCCAATATCGAACACAACTTAAAAGGTCCGGGAACGCCGCTACCACCCACGATACCTTTGATGCGCCAGATCCTGACACTTTTGAGCAGCAAAGCCAACCCCATCATTGATGAAGCCGATAGCGCTCTAAGCGTCCTTGTCGAAGTGTGTTATAGCGTTGGAAAACAAGAAAACCTCGACCCTTGGGAAATAGCCCTTACCTCCGAATTATTTGGCATCCTCTATGAAGATGAATCGATACGCAAATTAGCAAAGCTGGAATGCGATCCTTCCGCCAATTCCGATGCTCCTGTGCTTACAGAAAAGGTGTACATCGACAACATTCAAAAACCTTTAGCAGAGGCGTTTTTGGAGCGGTTAAAACATATCGAATTCGAACCTGCGGACAAGGCAAAACAAATTCGAACTTTTTTTAATCAGTTAAAAGACGCTGATAAAAATCTTGCTTTAGACTACATCTTAAGGTCTCCGGATAATAAAGAAGCTGCTCAACTCTATTTTGATAAACAAAGCGATGAGGTTCAGGATGTGCTTTCTTTGGCAGGACAACAAATTTCTGAGATGCTCAAACACACCTTAAAGCGCATCACCTCGCAAAATTTCGGCCTTGACCCATCGGAAATAGCTTCGATTCCCATTCCCTACAGCGCCGTTGGCAAACCCACCATAGGTTCGCAATTTGCCAATGAATATATCACCTCCAATTACACTTATCAAATTTATCGGAAACAAAAAATCAGACCCAAACTCCTAATCGAGCAAATCAAACGCCTGCAAGATCAGATGGCAGCAGAGCTTTTAGAAGCTGGCGAACAGACCCTCATGCAAAATACCAAAGCCTGGAAAACGTTTGAACACCTAAAAGGCAAATGCGATCTTCCTTTCGAAGAATTTACTTCAGAACAAATCGATGCTTTAGCAGACGATCTCAATCGCGATCCAAAACGCCTAAGGGAATTTGTCACCTATATCATCTTACCGCAGCTGCAGCTCTTTGAACAGAAGCTAAGCTGCAATTCGCTTAATCTCATAGATTTTTTTATAAAATCAAGTGGGTTTACCGGTACGCTTTGGAATAGCAAGAGCATGCATAGAAAGTTGCAAGCACGCCCTGATGAAGCCATCGATGCAAAAACAATAGGCATTCTTCGAAAAAATAGCCTTAATAGTGTTTATGTCATTAAAGCAGACAATACCCAATCGATGATCCGGCAATTGGATGAAAAAGGCATCGATTGCCATCTTATTGCCGATGCAGGCGGTTATTTTAAAGATGGCGATAATGCCACCATTGCTAAAGCGATAGCTCTTCAAAAACAGAAGTCGGTAGCCTATTACAATGCCAAAGGGGAACAAGTACTGACTGATGGCAAGGAAGAAATCCCCTTAAAGAATGCTACTATTCCTCCGAAGAATCGCTTAACATTCCTAGATGAAAGCCACACGACAGGGGCCGACATCAAGCAAGATGCTTTAGCCAAGGGCGTTGTCACCATTGGCCGTGAGATGCTTTTGCGCGACTTGCTGCAAAGTGTATGGCGCATGCGTTCTTTAGATAAATCGCAAAAAGTCACTTTTGTGATCTCTGAAGAAGTTCAAACGATCCTCATCCAATCCCTAAAACTATCTCCTACAGAGCCGATAAATTTTGATCATATCTTATCATTTTGCATTCACAATCAAGCGCTCAGACAAGGCAAAGATAATTTTACGGGATTGCGCATGGAATTAAAGAGCCTATCTCAGACGCTTCTTTTGCGCGCTAGTATGGATGAAAGCTTTTCTGAAGATGAATCCAAGGTCATTCTAAAGCTGCTCTCTACGGAATGGCAACGTTCGGCAAGGACTGCTCCACGAAACCGCTATGGCAAATTGCCAGGATTGGCAACAGATATCGAAGTCCTAAATCAAGAGAAAAAAGACGCATTTGATCGTTTGGAAGCCATATTTGCTGCTTGTCCGGCACTACAGAAAATTTCGAGCTTAGCATCCTGCAAGCAATCGATTGAAGAAGCTATTAGCAAAGTCTCGGGATATCTACCTAAAAAGATGGTGATAGGAAGCCCGGATGAAGATCAAGTGATGGAGCTTGAACAGGAGTCAGAACAGGAAACAGAGCTTGAGACACAGCAAGCCACAGAAAAGAAGAAGATTGATTTAGGAACCACAGGTCAATATTTTCAGAAACCGGCATTAGAGCAAATTGAAACTTTCCAATTTAAAAATGTGGGATTTCCCATTTTCGCGATGTCAGAATTATTTTCACAACAGCCGGATTTACAACCCTATGCTGATGCTTTTTCTGATCTTTATGTCTCGCTAAATCACCTCCAATGGCCTAAGGAAAATCCTTCTAGGAAAGACTTCAAATTGTTTGGGGCCCATCGAACCCCCCTTCATTATGTGGGTGTGGATGAAAATAAACGCGTTTTCTTAGCTTGCCAGGATGACATTACTGAGTATTATGTAAGGAATGTCAACTTTTTCCATCTGCGCCAGGGGCCCGTCCAATGTTCAGCGCAAAATCGCAAAGATCTTGAAAATTTTGCAAAAAAAGAGTGCCTAGATAAATTTGTTAAGGCGAAATTTTTAAGCGGAGAATCGCGTTTTTCGAAAAAAGAGCAAGAGATCCTGCGCAAGTGGCTGCAAACTTATGAGGCCAGCAAGCTAAAAAAACTCTATTTTGACCATATTATAAAAGATAACCCGAACAAAAAGTCTGCGTATTACACGACCGGCAACTTAAGCAAGGTCTTCGACGAAGCGAGCCAGGCAGCTGCTGCTTAGTTTTAGAATTAAAGGACGTAAGGGACCACAAGGACATAAAGGACTAAATCTTAAAGTCCTTTATGTCATTTTTGTCCCTTATGTCCTTTGAATTCCAAAAGTAACAGGGAGCAGATTATGAGTTTAAATATTTCAAGTCTTTTTAAACCAATTAATTGGGAAAATGAATCTTTAAACATAGAATCAAATCAAGTTAAGATCATCCAGAAAGAAGAAGACACAAGAACAGCGAGACAGGGAAAAATAGCGCATTTTCAAGCCGTAGAGCACCTTACAAGTAAGTTAAACACAGAGGGAAAGGTGCGCGAGGCGTTGGCAAATAAAAGCGGCGATCAAATTCAAATTTTCAAAAATAATTTAGAAAATTTGAGGATAACCGTTGAAGGAAAAGAAGAGAGTCAATTAAGTGAGTGCTTAGCAATTATCCAAACACTGAGTATTCAAACACTACCCAGTTCAAAAAGAGCGTTAGAAAGCGCTGATCCACAACCAACAAAGAAACCAAAGCCAGCTTCGCAATCCGAGGATCGAAAAGATCCAACTCAGGAAGAGTTAGATGTAATTTTGAGTAAAACAATTAAGGATTTGTTAGACAGGACTCAAACTTTTGATGCCCAAACAAAAAAGGATTTCAAAACGCTCTTCTCAAAAATGCAGGAATCACTATTGCGTATTCCCGAGAATGAGGAAGAAGATCTTCCAATAATTTTTACTCATATGATAACTGCAATGCTAGGCGTTTACGCAAATCTATCTGATGATTCTCTAATCAAAAAAATCTATACTGAAGACTCATTGAAAAAAGAATTTCGAGAAGCTTGGGTGCAATCAGAAAAAACTAAGGTCGAGATCACGATCGATGCCTTATTTACCTTTCTGAATCGAGTAAGTAATCACTTAAGATAGAATACATACTATTCTTTTGGCTTGTACCTATGCTTCTGTTACTCAAAAAGAGATCCCGCTACCGCGGGATTAGACTGCAAAAAGGATTGTTAATAATGAGCCTGAAAAAATAAATCTTACTGCCTTAATCCCCAAAAGGGGATCTTCTTTTTGTAGCCCGTAGTTCAGCGGCAAGCGTAACTACGGGTAAATTGATTAAAAAAGAAAAACTGCGGGTAGCAGTTCCTCTTTTTTAGCTTAAGGAGTAGGCAGGTTTCATGTATCCACACTCAAAAAACATTTTTTTTAAGTTGATTACATTGTTTGCACTCTGGACCCTTGTTTTTTTCCTTTTACTCCAAAAGTTATACCGAAACACATTCAAAATTTGGATTTTTGACTGCGCCAAAGCCTTTCGCGGTGTCCAAAACCAAATTTTGAATGTGTTTCGGTATACATCGCTAATCGCTTTAAATTATTTATAACAAAACACTTAAAAACATTTAATAAAAAAAATGCAGATTAATTAAAAAACCACTTATTCAATGGTTATATTATTTATAATTTAATAATTATATAATAATGAAAGAAGAGCTTGATAGAACAAGGAGGATGTTATGAGTGTGAATATGAATGTTTCAAATCTTCTTTTTTAGTTAACTTTGCTTGATCCGATTCGATAGTTAAATTTTGCTCATTCCAATTAACTTCTTTAAAAAGAAGAAGGCGGAGTGAAGGGACAACGTGGCAAATTGGCACATAGTGAGGTTGTCAGAAAACTTACGACCGATTTAAAAAATCCGAGAGTATTGAATGAAAGTTTTTTTGCTGGCAAAAGCGTTCAGCAAATCAATGCTTTCAAAAAAAACTTGAAAGAGTTGAAGGAAACCGTCGACGTCACTCAGGCAAGAGAATTGGATATTTGCTTAGCCACCATCGAAAAGCTCAATAGGCCTAAACAAGCAATGGAAAAGGCACCTGCACCTGAACCTTTTAAAGCTCCACCGAAAAGCGTTCCTCTTGAAGGGAAAAAGGTAGAACAACCAATCCTTAAACCAATCCAAGCTCAACCTAAAATTGAGCGAAGAGATGATCATGATAAATTAATCGCTGAATTTAAAGAGTTCAAAATATCCGGCCGGATCGCCTCGGCAATCCAAGCGGGATATCGCAAAGCTTTTAGCGCTATCGTCGACTCAAACGTGACGACCATCATTGCAGCTGTCATCCTAATCCAATTCGACTCAGGTCCAATTAAAGGATTTGCTGTTTCCTTAATCATCGGGATCATCTCTTCGATGTTTACAGCCCTTTTCGTGACGCGTTATTTCTTTGCAGGATGGGTGCAGAATCCCAAGCATAAGTCTCTGTCGATGGGGCAGTTTATCAGCAACACCAACATCGACTTCCTAGCCAAAACCAAGATCGCTGTGATCATTTCGCTGATCATCATGGTCATTGGCGGTTATGTCTTCTTGCAAGAGCGTAAAACCATTTTCGGCATGGATTTCACCGGTGGCTACTCCTTGACTGTTAACTTGGAGGAAAAGCCAGGCACACCTTCTTACCGTTTAGAGGCTATCAATGCTCTGCTTTCTCATGAGACAAGCCCCAATGACTTCCAAATCCGCGAACTAAGCAAGCCTAATCACTTGCGCATTCAGCTCGGAATGTCAATGGAGCAAAAGGGACATCCTTTCTATCAGCTTCCTGAACAGTTGACAGAAGGTAAGTTCGCTTATGACTATCAGCGCAATCCTCGTATTGTTTGGCTAGTCAACGCCCTTGGCGATGCAGGCTTGCATATTCAAAAGAGCGAGTTGACGAACCTAGACAAAAACTGGACGGTGATGAGTGGACAATTCTCTGAAACGATGCGCAATAACGCCCTCATCGGCTTAGGCATTGCTTTGCTGAGCATCCTGATCTACATCACCTTCAGGTTCGAGTTTAAGTATGCTCTCGGCGCTGTAGTCGGCCTTGTGCACGATGTCATCATCACTTTGGGTATCTTTGCCCTCTTCCATAAGCTTGGATTCCCTGTGCAGATCGACCTTCAAGTTGTCGGTGCTATCATGACAATCATCGGTTATTCGCTTAACGATACCATCATTGTCTTTGATAGAATCCGCGAAGATATCAAGATCATGCGCAAGATGAAATTCCATGACATCGTCAACCATGCGTTGAATGTGACGCTTAGCCGTACCATTATGACGTCAGGGACGACGCTGTTGGTCTTGCTAGCGCTTGTGCTGCTTGGCGGCCACTCGATCTTTGCATTCTCGCTCGTCATGACCATCGGCGTCGTCGTTGGAACGCTTTCATCCTTGTTTATCGCAGCTCCTGTGATGATCTACTTCCACGACAGAGAAGAAAAACAACATGAAGAAGCTATGGCTCTTAAGAAAGCTTAAGCCCATTAAAAAACCACCTGCTATGCCAATAGCAGGTGGTTTTTTTTTAACTTTCTTATTTTTCTTGTTGCAAGCGATTGGCCACACGCACTATAAAGTCCACGGTAGCACCCAAAATGATCTCCATAATTCTGTTCCCATCCAGATCCTCCTCGTTTTCAACGCCTGAAAACATTGTTTTTAACTGCAAAAGCGAGGGATTGATTACCTTATCCCAATCCTGTGCATTTTTGTATACTTTCTTGATCTGAGAATTAGAGTCTAACGCCAAAAAACTGGCTTGAAAATTTTTGCGCATATGTGCGGAAAATACTTTGATTGCAGCATTAACATCTAAATTTTCGACATCATTTTCAGGAGCATCTAATGTGGAAAACGCGCTGATTATCGTATTAGAGAGGGTTTGGAGATCTTCTTGTGCTTGCGGTTGAAGCTTTTGAATGGCTTTCTGCAATGCTTTCATTTGCTTTCCTTGGAGCAAATTCATGATCCCTTGTTCTTGCGTTCTTTCGGTGCTTGGAGGAGATCCTTCCATGGCAATCTTGAACCCCTCGTTGTCAGGGAAGACTTCTTTTTTCCTTGGCATTTTTTCT
>Ga0207105_1244_pt1 | contig 12497 bp, 6 predicted proteins | sample Alteio_BWMinHeat_77_FD_153569 | JGI IMG/M metagenome (GOLD analysis project Ga0207105, IMG submission 153569) | Enriched cells from forest soil in Barre Woods Harvard Forest LTER site, Petersham, Massachusetts, United States -... | ecosystem: Environmental > Terrestrial > Soil > Temperate forest >... | reverse complement strand
TGAAGTAGTCTTTTAAATAGCTCAACATCAAAATCTATTTTTAAATCTCGCCCTTTGTATTTAACCTTGCCAGTCATCTCTTCAAAGATTCCTTGAAGAAAATGTTTCAGCTTTTCGCATGAAAGGGCTTTGAAAAAACCCGTCAAAGGATCATACCCCAAAGAAACCTTTTCACCTAGATCAAATAGGTCATGAAAGTGGACAGCAGAGAATATATCAGGAAGAGTTATTTCCTCAGCAATGCCAGCAAAGAAACACTCTTGCTCGCTTTTGCCTAAAGCCTCTTCAATAATCGCTTTTTCGCCAATTGTTGATTTTGCTTCCTTGTACCGTCGTTGAAATTCTTGGATTTTTTTAGCTTTTAGTTCAGCAGAAATAGCAGCATCTTCATTTAGTTTTTGCAGTGAAGCTGTATCTTCGTTGAGTTTTTGTTTAGGGCTGCTTTCTTTCTCTACATTTGTCGCAGCATCGCTTTGATTTTTATGCTCTACATGATGGGAAGCAGCATTCTTGTTTTCTTTCTCTTTGTCTGGATTTTTTTCAACCACAGGCTTTTGCAGTGAAGCTGTACCTTCATTGAGTTTTTGCTTATGGCTACTTTCTCTCTCTGCATCTGTAGCAGGATTGACTCGCTTTTCTTGATCGAGATTATGAGAATCAACTTTTTTGTTTTCTTTTGAAGTTTCTATGAAAAGGGTTCTATCTGCTTTCCCACTTTCTGGATTTTTTTCAGCTGTCTTATCTTGTTCTGCAAGCGCTGGGATACTCTGGTTTTCTTTAGTGACTTTCAGCTCAGGTTTTTCAACATGCGGTCGCAATGACGGCACAATTGGAATATCGCGGCAAAGCTTCTCTAAGAGCGTGACATTGGTTTTGAATCCTAAGCCAGCAAAGGCGTTGCGGATACTCTGCAAAACCTTGACTAAGGCTCGCATGAAAAAAATTCGGCCTTTTAACTTCGCCGAATGGCTTTGTTGTATCTTCAACAGTCCCGCTCTAATTTCTTCGCCTTCGCTCTTTAAGTCCTGCAGATGTTGCTGAGTGATTTTGCAGATAGTGCGTAAAGCGAGCTTTTCTTTAGAATTTTTATTATTGGAGAGAAAAAAATTGCCCGACACCCCTAAACAGATGTAAGCATGCGAGGCTTTAGGCGACTTTGGCGCCGAATCCGCGATAAGACCTTTCCACTGCGCTGCATCGAAATGACCACTGACAGGTTTTGGCATAACCAAATCTTCCTTAAACTTTATGAAATATTTAATTCAGGATAACGTGAAAAAGTAAAATTTGCATCAAGTTTTAAAAGGGTCTCTTTCATAATAACTAAACGCTCATCTTTTCTATCATGAGGACGAGCTTCAAGGTCTTTTTTAAGATATGCACTTAAAAATCCGATCACTGCTGACATAAAAGGTCCGGCTTCGCCTAGTCCATCATTATATTTCGATAAATCTTTAAAAAAGGAACCTAATCGACCTTCTGTGTTGTCTAAAATGCCGTTGAACAAAGTCTCTCTTTCGGAGAGTGTTTTTCTTTGATTTGCGTCCAGCATCAAGGCCACAAAAGTTTTATTTCCTAAATCGCTACGGCCACTCGTTACCTCTACAAACTCTTGTAAAAGCTTAAAATCTTCAAAGCATTCAAATAAAAAATCAATTAATCTAGGATCGCTGGAAGCCTTAATGCCAAAGCAATTATAATATTCGTCGGCATAATGGGAGACTTCATCTTCTTTCATTTCATTTATTATTTTTTTCAAACGCTTTTTAAACTCAGGCGTATCATTCTCATGCTCAATATTTAAAAAGGCTTTAACTTTAAGGGGATCTTTGCAAATCGCATAAAAAATCTTGATAATATCCTTTTCCTCTACAGAAGAAAGAGGCTTTGGCTCATCTGCTTTTAGCTTCTCATACCATGAGCGGATTTTGGCAAGTCCTTGATCTGAAACCAAGGGGGAATGGCCATCATGAATGAGTGCTGCTGCAAATAAATCTACATTCTTTCTATAGAGCTTTTTTAAGTGATAATCAAAGTCTTGTTCATCATTAAATGCCATCGCAAGGTAATGTCTTGCAAAAGATACATGGCCTGCACAATCTTTAGAAAGCTCAGGAAGCCAGTCTTGCAGTTTTTTTTCCTTCATAACGTGTGAGGCAACCTCAACAAAAAGCTCTCTTTTTTTGGGCTCTTCACATTGATCAATGAGATGAAGTAGCCTTTTAAATAGCTCGAAATCAAAATCTATTTTTAAATCGCGTCCACTGATAACAACCTTACCCGTCATCTCCATAAGAATTCTCCAAAGAAAGTTTTCCAGCTTTTGTGAAGAAAGAGCTTTGAAAAAGCCTGTCAAAGGATCATATCCTAAAGGAGCGCTTTCGCCTAGATCAAATAAATCGCGATCGTGGACAGCCATCATTATATCACACAAAGTTATCTCCTCAGCAATACCATCAAAGCAACACTCCTGCTCGCTTTTGCCTAAAGCCTCCTTAATGATTGGTTTTACATCTCTATTTCTGTGTATTGCTTCACGGTACTTTCGTTGAAATTCTTGGATTTTTTTGACTTTTAGTTCAGCTGCAATAGCGGCGTCTTCATTTGGTTTTTGCTGAGGGCTGCTTTCTTTCTCTACATTTGTAGCAGCATCGCTTTGATTTTTATGCTCTACATTATGGGAAGCAGCATTCTTGTTTTCTTTCTCTTTGTCTGGATTTTTTTCAACCACAGGCTTTTGCAGTGGAGCTGTATCTTCATTGAGTTTTTGCTTATGGCTACTTTCTCTCTCTACATCTGTAGCAGGATTGACTCGATTTTTTTGATCGAGATTATGAGAATCAACTTTTTTGTTTTCTTTTGAAGTTTCTATGAAAAGGATTCTATCTGCTTTCCCACTTTCTGGATTTTTTTCAACTGTCTTATCTTGTTCTGCAAGCGCTGGAATACTCTGGTTTTCTTTGGAGTCGTTCAGCTCAGGTTTTTCAACATGCGGCCGCAATGACGGCACACTTGGAATATCGCGGCAAAGTTTCTCTAAGAGCGTGACATTAGTTTTGAATCCTAAGCCGGCAAAGGCGTTGCGGATGCTCTGCAACACCTTGACTAAAACTCGCATGAAAAAAATTCGGCCTTTTAGCTTGGACGAACTGCTCTGCTGTATCTTCAACAGTCCCGATCTAATTTCTTCGCCTTCGCTCTTTAAGTCTTTTAGGTGTTGCTGAGTTATTTTGCAGATGTTGCGTAAGGCAAGCTTTTCTTTAGAATTTTTATTATTGGAGAGAAAAAAATTGCCCAACACCCCTAAACAGATATAGGGGTGCGGGGCTTTTGAAGACTTCGGCGCCGAATCAGCAATAAGACCATTCCACTGCGCTGCATCGAAATGACCACTTACTGGATTCGGCATAAAAAAACTTCCTTTAACTTATGCTACAAGCCAAGGATACGTCGAAGAATCAAAACTTATTTTAAGTTTTGAAAGAACATTGCTAGCAGCAGAGACTCGTCCAGCTTTCAATTTATGAATACCTGTTAACGCGCTCGCGTTAACATAAACTTTCAACAATTCGATCACTGCAGTCATAAAAGGGCCATTTACACCTGCATTATCATTGTACCTATGAATGTTATTTAAAAACTGGGTTAAAACTTTTCCATCTAAACTGCTCAAGAGAGATGTTAACAATGCCTCTTTATCTACCCCACTCTTTTTTTGATTTACGACAGTGCATAAATCAACAAAAGATTTCTCGTCCAGACCTTTGACTTTCGCCGGATCAGAGATAATTTTTTCAAAATCATCTATAGTCGAGGTTGTCGAAGAGGAAGAAGCCTTCTTCTTCGCCGCTTCTTGAGCATTGTACCAATCTTGAGCCACTTTGCAGCTATTCGTACTTAGGTTTGGCAAACCTTTTTTTAAAGCTTCCGCGAATATTTTGGGGTTATTTTCATAAACTCTTTTTAAATATTTGTCATTGCCGTCGTGCATATCAATCGCAAGAAAATATCTAACCAAAGATACATGTGCCTCACAGCTATCTGTAAGGTCTGCAAGAGCATCCTCCACATCGATCTGTCTTGGAGACTCAGCAGGCAATTCCATTACTTCCATCAGCGCTATAGCAATCTCTATAAAAAGTTTCGATTTTTTGTCCTCGTCACACTGATCGATCAACTTAAGCAATCGATCTAAAAGAAAGATAGGTCTTGCAATTTTTTCAGACAATTTAACATCAGCAAAAATTTCATTAATGAAATGTTTCAAATTTTCATAAGAAAGCCTTTTAAACCCTACTAAAGGATCATACCCAGATGGTGCTTGAGTTTTTAAACTGAGGGCATTAGCCTTAATTAGTTCTGATATTTGTGCTTTGGTGATTAATGCAGCGATGCCTTCAAAAGTGCAATCTTTCTCTGTTTTTCCTAATGATTCAACAATTAGAGCCAGTTGATCGTCTACTGTCTTTGCCTTCTTAAAAAGGTCGCAATTTTGTTGAGTTTTTTCAGTTTGAGTCTGTGTTTTCTTTTCCTCATCTTTTTTAGGCTCAGCTTTATCGTCTTTGACAGGTTCTTTATTTGCTGCCTTGTCATCTTTTACTGGCTCTTTTGTCTTGTCATCTTTTACAGGATCCTTGCTTCCAAGTGTAGGTTCAGAAGTTGAAGTCGTTGTATTTGCAAGCGTAGGTCCAGAAGTTGAAGTCGTTGCGTTTGCAGAGGTTGGCTTAGAAACTGAAGGTCCAGTGTTTGCAATCGTAGCAACTGTTGCAGAAGCATCTATGCTTGCAGGCTTTGTTTCAACAGGAGCACCACCTTGTGAATTTGCAATAGTGGTTTGTTGAACATTGCTTCTTGTAGACTGTTTGCTTGTAAAGTTTTGGCAAAGCACATTGACGCTATTGCTATTGTTCTTAAATCCTAAACCAGCAACAGCATTGTTAAAGCTCTGCATCACCTTTACCAAGGCCCGTATGAAAAAAAACTTATTGTTAAGCTTCTCAGCACTTCTTTGCTGCATGCTTTCGAGGGATGTTCTTATGTCTCCCTCATCATTTTTTAAAGAAGCAAGATTTTGTTTTGTGATCTTGCAGATCTCTCTTAAGGAGAGCTTTCCCTTAGCTTTTGCATCGTCGGATAGAAAATATTGCTTAGTAAGCTTATTAAAGCATATGTAGGGATGCGATGCTTTAGGGGCTTTTGGTGTTGATTGCGAAATCAAACCCTTCCAATTTACTGCATCAAACTTCGTATTTATTGACACTGACATAATAGACCTTCACTTTTTAACTATTTATAAAATCCAATTAAATTGAATAACAATCCATATACTATCTACGATAGGAACAAAAATGTAAACAAAAAAAATCAATAAAAAAAATTAATTGCACCTCTAAAATTAAAAAACAACGCCTATCACATTGATTACAGGCTTATTGTAAAACATCCTCAGAGGAATTCTTCAAGCTGTTCGCATTTGCCTTGATATCAACGCGAAATTGACTAGGAAGTTTTATTCAGTTAGATAAAACTTCCCCGCACTCCTAAAAAGAGTTTGGGGATGTTTAACTCATGCCAAATCTCAGATAAGGTCGCGATGGACCTTATCTGACCTGGCGTAAGTTTTTTAATGTTTGCTGATTTCCAATTCTGGGTGACTTGCAAAATCAAACTTTGGATTAAGTTTTAATAGTGTATCTTTGACAATAACAAGACGATCTTCCTTTTTGATTTTAATCTTGTTCGTAGCAAGGTAAGAAGCTAGGAAAGTTACCACAGCTGATATGAAGGGTCCGCTGTCACCTTTATTGTCGTTATATTTAGGTAAATCGTTAATAAATGATGATAGTCTTTGAATCTCGAAATTTTCTAACATAACCTCAAATAAATCTGCTTTACTCCCTCGCAGATTGATACTTGACATTAAAGCGACAAAAGCTTTATTCCCAAGATCTTGACGGTCGATGGTGGCCAACACAAACCTCTTTTCTTGATCAGCATTTGCAAAACATTCAAATAAAAAATCGAATGATTTCGAATCACTGGAAAGCTTAATGCCTAAGCTATTGTTTTTTTGCCACGCTAATGATTCAACCGTTGTAGGGGCTATTTCTTTAAAAAAGGCAATTAATTTTTCTTTAAACTTATTATTATAATCTTCATACTCAAGATTAAAAAAGGCTCTTGCTTTTGAAAGATCTTTAAAGTCAATAAAAGTATCCATGATATCTTCTGCTTCCTCAATCTTAGAAAGAGGTGTGCTCTTGTTTTTTTTGAGTAGATTATAATGGTTGATGATTTCGCTAAGACCGTCTTTCGAATAATACTTTTGTGGTAATTTGGATGGATCTTTGAATGCTTCTTCTACTAAATCCGGATTAGAAAGATAAAAGGCTTTAAGTACTTCCTCTCCATACTCGTCATCACAAGCTATGGCTAGAAGATTTCTCGCAAAAAAGAGATGTGCCTCATCATTTTTGTTAAGTTCGGAAAGAAATATGTTCAATTTATGTTCGGTCATAAACGGTAGACACGCTGCTATCAACAAACCATCACGGGTCTCCAAGTTTTTACATTGATCAATGAGCTTAAGCATATTTTTAAACAAATTAGCATTAGCATCTATCTTGCTTGAGTCAGTGTTTGTCTTACTCAGGTTTATCATAATGCCATCAATATCTTCTTCCGCGATTACTTCAGCAACTCCTTCAAAAGCACACTCTTCTTCGCTTTTGCCTAAAGCTTGCTCAATAATTCCTTTGGTGTTACTTCCTGCTTTCTTTGCTTCAAGGTATTTGTCGCGAAACTCTTGACTTCTTTGCGCTTTTTTAGCAGCAGCTTCAGCAACAGGGTCTATGGGGGGTTTTGACTCAGGCTTAGTTTTTTCTGTTGGTTCGTCAGCTTTAGATTCAGAAGTTTTTGCGCCTTTATCGCTACTCTCTGGCTTAACTTCTTCGCTCTTCGGTACAGACTCTGTCTTCGGTTCAGAAGCCACGTTCTTCTTATCGCTAGCTTCAGGCTTAACTTCAGGAGCTACAACACTTTTATTTACAATCGTAGGTTCAGAAGCTGTTGTGGTTATGCTTGTAGATTTGTTTTCAACGGTTGAACTTGCTTGAGTTGCACCACCTTGTGAATTTGCAATCGTTTGTGGAACCGGAGTTTTTACTGGCTGCTTACTTGGGATCTCTTGGCTAAGCTTGGCTACGACAACGCCGTTGGATTTAAATCCTAAGCCCGCAAATGCATTCTTAATACACTGTACGATCTTGACAAAAGGCCTGGTAAAAAAAATGCGCCCTTTTAACTTTTCAGCGCTCCTATTTTGCATCTTAAGAAGATTTGATCCTAAATCTCCGCCATCATTTTTTAGTGAAGCAAGATGCATCTTTGTGATTTTGCAAATGTCTCTTAAGGAAAGCTTTCCCTTTTTATTCTGTGAAAGAAAAAAGTTTTTGGTTTGCTTATTATAGCAGATATAAGCATGGGAAGCTTTAGGGGAATTTGGAGCAGATTTTGACATCAAATCTTTCCAATTGTTTGCATCGAAATTATTTGAATTGAACGTAATGGGCATATTTTCACCTTACTTTTTAGTTAGTAAACTCTTATTATTAATTAAATAAAATTAGTATGACTATAAACAAAATATAAAATAATGTAAACAAAAAAAACTAATATAACTGTTAACTGCCTATTTCTCCGCGTATTTTCATCAAAAAAATACATTCTTTTATTTACAATAACAATATATCTAAATATAATAATTAACTTTATAGTAAAAACTTCGAGGAAGAATGGGCATATTTAAAAGTTTAATCACTAAATGCGCTTTTATCTGTTTAATAGCAAATTGCGCTTGGGCTGGAAGCAATCCACTTAAGTTCGAAAATTCCTTGGCGCTAAATTTTGTCCATGAGGAACTTTCTCACCAAGGCATTTTAAAAAACAAAGAGGGTTATCTTTATCTCAAAGTCGATGACCGCTACATTTATGATATCCTTCCTCTTTTAGAACAAAAAGATCTGGATATTCCTGTCTATTTTGGCTCGGACTCCTCCCCCGGTGCTCACATCAGCGTCATATACGAAACTGAAAGACAGCAGCTTCCTCCTGTAATACCTGAAGTCGGATCTATCTTCGAATTTGAAATCGTTGGGTTTTATTCTTTCTTCGTAGCCGATCATAAAGAAGATTTCGTTCTGGTTGTCAATGCTCCCCAATTAGAAGCTCTTAGAACAAAGTATGGTCTTTCACAGAAGCTCATGGGCCATGAATACCATATCACCATTGCTGAAAAACATTATCCCGAAGATCAAGTCATCATGAAAGAATTGCGTTTTTGGTATAATGGCAAATGGCTTGACCACCCACACTTCTCTTACCAAAAAAAACCCTATCCTTACCTCAAAGGATTTGCTGATGATTATAAACACCTCACGAGAAAAGATCTGCGCTACTGGTGGAATTCCCTCAGCAAAGGATACTATCAAACCTGTGAAGGCTATGAAGATGATGATGTCCCCGTCACCTGGACTTTTTTAGAAAATTGGTTTAAGGTTGTTTCTAAAAACGGCCAATACGTTCCCTCGACTTGGCCTTATGGACCAGACCTATTTCCACCCTCGTTCGGAACGAAGACTCTAAAAGGCCCCTTTGAAAATATGGAAGAATTTGCGATAATGGAGAATGAAATAGTTGCATAGTGGCTGGACGAGGCTTTGAAAGCCAAAGAGGCCTTTTCCCATTCTTCTAAGCTTCGCGATTAAAGCACTTTCCGTGACGCGTAACTTTTGGAATGCGGAAGGCCTTTAACTTTTAGCTTGAGGAGTGTTGCCAAAAAGCTATTGCCGCGGCAGCGGCTACAGAGGTTAGCCGGGGGTGACGGAAGGAACCCCCGGATTGTTCAGAAGATATGAAAAGCCAGGAACTGGCGATATTTCGTTAAAAGTTTCGCCAGTTCCTGGCTTCATATCCTAACTGAAAACTTTCCGGGGGTTCCTTCCGTCACCCCCGGCTAACCTCTGTAGCCGCTATCGCGGCCTAATAAAAATGCTTAAAATGATGGATATAAAGACCCCTTTCTCTTTGTTCAATATGATTGGTTTAACTGTATCTTTAGTCTTAGGAAACAATATGAATTTCAACTTTCACTTAGAAAAAAATCGCTGTATCATTGAGCCTTTCCAAGCCCAAAATGACAAGGATCCAATCACCAATCAGCCAGGAATTAGAGTTTACAATCGCCTCCTTGGGACGCTATTGAACTGGATGGGCTATGCTACAAAAATTCATGATCCAAAAGGCTCCTCAGTTTTTATCAATACCAATAGTGCAGTAAAATGGATCAATCGCCATAATGCCGCCATTCATAACCCTGTCATTGTCTCTGCAAAAGACATAAAAAATGAAAAGGTCTTTATAACGTTAGTTAATAATGTCATCCAAGCGACATCTGACATTTTAAAAACTTCTCCCAAAGAAACCTCCGGTCAAATCACAAATACTCAACCTTCGAAAGTCCAAGATATCACCCCTGTTGGAACAGAAGACCTTACGGCGACGCAACACTCTGCAACTGCTAAAATGTCTAAAGTCAGAGAAGTCACTCAAGTCCAAGCGGGAAATAGTTCTCCCACTTCCGTCGCTTGCAAATTTGGCGATACCGCTGGGTATCTCGATGGGTCGATTGAATTTAACCATTCGACAAAGAACATTCATTTCGATTGGTGGCAAGGAGATCCTCCAACCTTACTAACAGAGCTTGCTACTAATGAACATTTTTTTTCCGATGATACCGTCTTCAGCGACATGACCAAAACCGTCCTTGAAAAAATTGATCCTATTCAAACACCCACAAAAGATGTCGTGAATGCCCTAGCTGCATCATATGTGAAATACCAAGATGACCCATATTGGAACAAGAGAGGTCACGGCATCGGCATGAAATCATCCCTTGAACCACTCAAGGGAAACTCTTCAGCTTGGAATTTAAACAATTTCTTACCTTCATCAGCAGGCTGCGGAGCGGCCATGCGCACCATGCCCATTGGTGAAAAATGCTTTGGAGCTGCAAACCGTGAGAAATTGATCCAAATATCTTTAGCTAGCAGCTACATCACCCACACAAGCCCTTCAGGATTCTTAGGCGGTGTTGCTTCCGCTTTATTTACCGCTCTGGCTTTTGAAAACGTTCCTTTTTCAGAGTGGCCAAAACATCTTCTTGATGCCACTCAAAAAAATGGACCTGCGTGGCAATATGCTGAGACCATTGTCAATAAAAATGGCCAAGACAATCTCTATGAACTATCCTGGAACGATTTCAACGACGTCTGGAACCATTATCAAGCTACGCGTTTTACACCTGACAGCACATTAATATTAAGTGAATTTCCAGACACCCCTGAAGGACGTGACAAAATCAATATCCAAAGTGCATTCATAGCCGGCGAAAAATATCCAGGACAGCCTGGAGCCAAAGACCGCTCAAAAAAACAAATCAGTACCGCCTGCTGGCCAGGAGCAAGCGGACTTAATGCCCCGCTCATTGCCTATGATGCTCTTATGTTAACCATGAATAAATTTTTAAAGGATAACAACCTTACCGATCGATATCCTCTGAACACACTGACTCCGCATCAATTTAAAGATTTGCTTCAAAAAGCTGGTCCTGAAGCACAACAACAAGTCTTTAAGGATTTGATCGAAAGAGCCTGTCTTCATGGAGGCGACAGCGACTCAACAGGCGCCATCGCCTTTTACTGGGAAGCCGCCTGCGTTGGAGATCTAGCCGTTCCTGAGCAATACACAACGCATCTGGAGCCATCCGTATTTTAGATTTTCTGCAAAAATAAAATCTGCGAATGCGCGTTTTGTTCGGTAACAATTTTTTCCAAAATTCTGTAACGATCTTTCAAAAGACCATCGGCTTCTTCCTGATTTATCTTCCAGATGAGTTTATTGATGGAGACTCCCTGATTTGATGGATTAATCACTGGCAAAGAACAAAGCAAGTAGCCATTTCTGCTCAATGTATCATAGAGACGATTCCATATTTCATTAATTTTATCTAAAGGCAAAAATCCCAAAACATTTAATGCGGTGATAAGCTTGACATCTTTCGGGAATTCAAATGTCTCAATCTTTTGCTGAAAAATATTTAAACACTTTTCACTTAAGCACTCTTTAATTTTTTTTCTTAGCTAACTTTTTAATTTCTTCCTGATCTAACTCTTCTGTTTTTTGACAATCCAACTCTTCAGTTTTTTTCTGAGTGAACTTCTTAACTTTCTGCTTTGCTAACTCATTAACTTTCTTCTTAGTCCACTCTTGATTAGTTAACTCGTCAATTACTTTGCCATTTAAATGTCCCTCTATAAATTTTTCATAGGTACCTAACGTCTCCGGATTCCACTCCACAACAGTAACTTTCCAGTCTTTTGAAAGCAGAGTAGCTGTAAAATCCGGTGTGCGACATCCTAATGCAAAAGCTTTGCCGGGTTGAATATTGTAGCTGTTCAAAATTTGAGTAAAACTCGAAATTTTTTCGGGTATATATTTTTTTATTGCGATCTTACTTTCGGACACTTCATTAAGTTCATTTGGAAAATCGGGTATTTTCATTTGATCTTCCTGGGGCAATTGCTCAAAAGACTGATGAAAATATCGATAAATAGTATCGCGACAAGATCCAAAGAGGTTACAAGAACAGCTCATAAAAATCTCCAACACTGAGTTTTTAATAATATTAATTGATGTAAACAAATTGCTTTTTTTATTAATTTTCAGATATACATCTTCAGATAATATAACAACGAATGCTATATGATTCAAGAAATCTCCAGAAATTGTCTTTTCCAATATTCCAACATCGAAGCCTTCGATAAACTCATCTACGATGGCTCTTTGACAATCTCGGATATAAAACAATATGGAAACTTTGGCTTAGGCTGCTTCAATGCCCTTGATGGCGAGATGATTGCTTTCGACGGCCAATTTTTTCACGCTACCTCCGATGGCAAAGTAAAAAAAACTCTAGATACCACTTTAGTCTCTTGCGTCTACATGTCCCATTTTCAGCCTGACTTACAAAGACAACCTATCAATTCTTTGCTTTTTTCCGATTTATTTAACCTTATTAAACAATCTCACAGACATATTGGAGAGCCATTTTATGCTCTTAGGCTCGACGGCCATTTTTCGCGCATCCATGTTCGCAGCATCCCTCCTCAGCAAAAACCTTATCCGCCTATCCCGGAAATTGTCACAAAGCAAAGCTTATTTGATTATAAGAATGTCGAGGCAACAATGATTGGATTCTATTTCCCAAGTTACCTTCAAGGACTCACCTTCAAAGGCTTTCACCTGCATTTCATCACTAAAGATAGACTCCACGGCGGCCACGTCCTGGATTTTGCAGCCGATAATGTCGATCTGCAAATCGACCCTATTGACAGCTACTACCACATGCTTCCTGACTACGCAAGAACAACGCTAAATGC
>Ga0207105_1243_pt1 | contig 12523 bp, 8 predicted proteins | sample Alteio_BWMinHeat_77_FD_153569 | JGI IMG/M metagenome (GOLD analysis project Ga0207105, IMG submission 153569) | Enriched cells from forest soil in Barre Woods Harvard Forest LTER site, Petersham, Massachusetts, United States -... | ecosystem: Environmental > Terrestrial > Soil > Temperate forest >... | reverse complement strand
TATTGAGCATATAGGAGCGTAATTCGAGCCAGGAAATGGCGGTGAAGAAGTCCATCTCGCTTGCTTCACGCCCGGTATTGGTGAGCCATTCACTCCATTCCTGCCCGACGAGAAGACTGCGGCCTTCCGAATTTGAGGCGAGCTTCGAGATCTGCTCAGGCGTGAAAAGCGCCCGCGTAAAGAAGTAGGGATGTGGGAGGGCGTCAGGAGTCAACCAAGCGGCTGAGGCTTTCTCGAATGCCGGACCCGACTTGGCACTTCCGGCAAGTGTCGTGACTGCCCGGCGCAACGGCGAGGGGACGGCATGCGCCATGGCCGCGAGCCTGGCGACGGAACGTGTCGATCGGAATGTGGGGTAGCCGCCGAAAATCTCGTCACTGCCCAAACCCGAAAGCGCGACTTTGAGGCCTGATTGGCGCGCAGCCCAAGAAACGAAATAGGTGTTGATGCCGTCCATGCTCGGCTGGTCTAAGCCCGAAATTGCTTCATCGAGACGGGCCAGCATTTCGTCGCCGGAAAGTTTGAGTTCCGAGTGGGCGGTGCCCAGCTGAGTTGCGGTGCGACGTGCGGCGGCGGCTTCGCTGAATTCGAGGTCAGGAAACGCAACGGTGAATGTGTGAATGCCGGGATGGATGCGAGCGGCAAGAGCAGCAATGGCGGTTGAGTCGAGGCCACTGCTCAGGAAAACGCCAACCGGAACATCTGCAATCAGATGGGAGCGGACGGCGACTTCGAGGCGCGAGCGGACTTCGACTGATGGTTGGTTTTTACCTGCGCGGGCCGGGCCCGGAGCGCACACGTCGCTCACGCTCCAATAGGGTTTTGGCTCAAACCTTTCGGTCGGTGCGGCCGTCGAGATCTCGGCGAAATGGCCTGGTGGCAGCGAGCAAACACCGTCGATCAATGTGCACGGCTCGACCACCGAACCGAAAAGCAGATACGAAGAAACGGCCTGGGAAGAAATCTGTGCGTGGACGCGGCCGCTGGTTAGCAGAGCGCGAACTTCCGAGGCAAAAAGAAACGCGCCCTTCGCGATGGCGTAATAAAGCGGCTTGATGCCGAAACGGTCGCGAGCGATGAACGCGCGAGTTACGGGACCGGAGCTACCGTGAGGAATCTCCGCCAGGATGAACGCAAACATACCGTGGAGACGTGCGAACCCTTGCGTTCCCCACTGCTCGTAGGCGTGGAGGATGACTTCCGTATCGGACCGTGTGGTGAATGTATGACCGGCGGCGGTCAGTTCGTCGCGGAGCTCCGGAAAGTTGTAGATCTCGCCATTGAAATTCACGGCGAGAGTGCGCGTTTCGTTCCAGATCGGCTGGCTGCCGCCTGCAAGGTCGATGATGCTCAGGCGTCGGGTGCCCGCTGCGTAACGAGGCTCGACGAGGACTCCTTCTTCGTCCGGGCCACGATGGTAAATCGAGCGGAGCATACGCGAAAGGACGGCCGCGCCTTCCTCACGCGATTCGATCCCGATTGCCCCGCAGATTCCGCACATGCGAGCGGCTCCCCCTCAGCCTGCAAAAACAGAATCACACAAGTCGGGAGATGGCTCAACCGGTGTGCGCTCCTCGGTGCCGCATATCCCTTCCCGCGTCAGGGCGAGCCGGCTCTGATTTTCGCGGTGTTGCAAGTCTGAAGCCCTTCGTTGCACACCTATGTTCCGTGCCCCAGAACGATGAATTGCGTTGGTAGACCGGTTAAAAAAAGGCTGCGAGGAAGCCTTCCGCCGCTGGAACGCGCGCTAGTCGGCGGGTTCGAGGAGAAGATGGCCGAGGCGACGGAGCTTGTCGCGAATGCGGTCCGAGCGGATAGCCAGGCGGGATTCGCCGTACCAGCGGAGTGAGGTGCGCAAAAGGATCAAAAGCAAAGCTGCAAGAGTGGTCAGGATCGTCGCGCAGAGCGATTCGCGCTCCACGATCAGGCTGACAAATGGTGAGCCCTGCCAGTTTGGGGCGACGGCATCAAGAATCCTGCCGCCGATTTGGCCAGGCAAGCCGAAGCGCGCAACCCGGATGTGGACAGAATGGCCGTAAGTGTATGCAGGACTGTAACCGACAATCCGGCCGGTGGTCGCAGCGAAGACAGCCGGGGTCGCGAGGTCCTCCCGGGTAACCATCGATCCATCAGATGTGCGGAGTATCGTGCGAAACGTGGGGTCGACGACAATCCACCGTCCATCAATCAGGACTTCCGCGACGACGTGCATGGTGGAATCGCGCGAGTCGAGAAGCAGAAGGCGACGCGTAGTCAACCCGGCGGTATCCGCAAGATTCACGAAAGCATTCGTTGCTGTGCCGCACACACGCAGTAGGGACGCGTAGTTGAGGGCGTCCGTTGGGTCGCGATCGCCGGAAAGTCCCTCGGGTGCTTCCCCAGTACGCGCCGGGTTGTGGGACATCCAATTCATAATCGACTGGATCTTCTCCTCGGGAGACGCGGAAAATGGAACGATCGCGTCCGAAAAGCCTTTTAAGTAGCGTCGAGTTGAGTACTCCCAAGCAGAGGACCACAACGTTGCAAAAATCGAGAGCAACAGGAGGATATTGACCGTGTACCAGAGAGTGCGGAAGAGAGGATGACGAACCTGAGATGCATCCGTCACGGCCCGCGGGCCCTTCGCAGCGGCAACGGCCGACTCCGACCGTTCAACTATCTGCGGGGCGCGCGCGGAACTCACAGCGCCTCCCGCTGCACCGACATGAAAGGCAAACGCATCAATGTCCTGTCAGGCCCTGCTTCGAGCGAGCACTTCTGAATAGTAGTTCTCCATTTGGCCGCTAAGAGTTCCCCAAGTAAGCTGATCGGCCACCTGTCTACACCCCGCCTTGAACAGCGCATACAAATCCTTGTCCCCCAGGAGCCTGGCGAGCGCGCTCACAATCGAATCGCGGCCGACCGGGACGACGATGCCCGCGCGTCCCTCGATTAACGAGTGAATCCCGCAAGTATTGGAGACGATCACCGGAACGTCCCAAGCGACCGCTTCCGCCACGACATTCGCGAAATTCTCATAGCGTGAGGCGAGCACGAAGACGTCGGCGTCTGCAAACATAGCAGCCTTTTCTTCGTCGTAGACGGGGCCCGTAAAAGTCACTCGGTTTGCAACGCAACTTCTTTCGGCGCACTTCTTAAGGTATTCCAGGTATCCCCGCTCACCTCCCGGTCCCGCGATGACCAAACGACCACGGTCAGGACAGACTTTCGCAAAGGCTTCGATCAGAATGTCTGCACCCTTTCGCGGGATCAGACGGCTCAGGAAAAGAATCAGCGGTTCGCCGAAGGGTATGTTCCATTTGGTGCGGAATTCGCCGCGGCGAGGCGCGGGCATATTGGAATGGACGTCCACGCCGTTGTAACGAACGACGATCTTTTCCGAAGGAACGCCTTCTGCGAGCAGATCTTCGCGCTCCATCTCGGATGTAGCGACGATCTGTGCGGCGCTCCTGATGTAGGATTTTCCGAGCGAGCGATGCCAAAAGCGCTTGAGACCAAAGTTGCGATCGATTGGACGATACATCCCCATCGGCTCAATTACGTAAGGGACGCCGCGGCGCCGGCAAAAATAACTCACAGCGGGGCCGAGCAGATCGTAGAGACCGTAGAAGTGAACCAAGTCGTAGCGGCCGAGACACGCGCCGCAAAATTTCGCGAGACGAGGATTGAACGTAATCGCGCGATAGTGCCCGAAGGTGGGGAGATAGATCGCTTCGACGCCGTCTTCTTCGGCGCGCCAGCCCCAAGGGCAGTGTTCGATATGCAGGTTATTCCACGAATGACCAGCGAGGCCGAGATCTGCGGTGAGAACGCTTACGTGATGTCCGCGGTGAGCCAGGCTGCGGGCCAAAGCACGCACTTTGAAGACGGGTCCGCCGCGGTCCTGAAAAGGGTAATAGGACTGGACTGTCTTCAGTACTCGCATTCGGGTAGAGACCTGACTTTCTCTTTCGAGGTCAGGCGGCTGGACACTCTCCCCCAGAGAGGTCATCAGAATACTACGACAACATTCAGGAATCCATCAGACAATCGTCGAAAATTTGTTCCAAATTCGAGACAAACGATTCGAAGCGATATTTTTCGCGGACAAGCGACGCTCCGCACTCGCCGAGTTTTTGGCCAAGACACGCGTCTTCAAGCAGCCGAGCGAGAGCGGACGCGAGGCTTGGGAGATCACGCGGCTGAACCAGCAGACCGTTTACGCCGTCTTGAACCAAATCGAGCGCACCGCCCGCGGCGGCAGCTACGAGCGGTTTGCCGAACGCCATTGCTTCGAGAAACACGAGGCCAAAGCCTTCGCCGGCGCTTGGCATCGCGAAAATATCGGCGTGCGCGTAGCAGGCAGCGAGTTCTTCGCGGGAAAAGCCCTTGAGGAAATGTACACAATCGGCCACTCCCAATTCCTTTGCGAGATTCTTGAGCCGTGCAAGGTCGTCTCCACTACCGATGTGCACGAAGTGCGGGTCGGGATGAACCGCCCGGAGTTGGGCGACAGCGCGGATAAGATTATCCGTGCCTTTGTACTGCTCTGACGCAGCGAGGCGACCGATCGAAAGGATCACCTTGCCTTGCGGAAAACCGGACGGCGCAGCGAATTTGGTCGCGCCGGCGAGCCGCAGAAAATCGGGATTGAGCGGCCAGGGCAGAAGACGAGTCTTCGCGCTCTCGACACGTTGAACTTCGGCGAGCTTTTGAATCGTGTCCGAACTGGGCGCGGTGACGATGCGTGCGTGGCGAATCGTGGCTCGACGAACGAGCGCCAGCGGTTGCCAGACTTCGATGCCATGCGCCATAACAATTGCACGTGCTCGCGGCGACATCTTCTGCATCCAGACCGCGATAGGACCGAGATTGGGATGGCCGGCGAGAATGATATGCGCGCGGCAATTGTGCGCCGCTCGTGCCTTCCCAACGGAGTCTCGAATGAACTGCGCTTTGCTGCGGGCGAAGCTCTGGAAAGAGACACTGCAGCCCGAAACAGCGATCCGTTGCTCGCCGGGCGGATCGTTGAGGCTAGTGAAACTTGCCGACCAGCCGCGACGACGGACGATGTCATTCGCCGCCAGCACCGACAGGCGCCCGGCCTCTTGTACGCCGCCAACGCCCAGCAGTTCGGGGAAAATACCGGTGATGTGAATTCCTTGCGGGCCAGGTGCGCTCACAACAGAGGCTCCGGAGTGGTGTCAATGCCTCGTGCGTTGCCCTTGCGCACTAGGATTTGTTGAAAGATCGCGGAAAGCTCCTGCGCGCTGCGCGCCCACGTATATTTCGCCGCGGTTGTAGCGGCGTGTTGGCCCATTCGTTCGCGGAGGCTGGAGTCTTGATACAGCGACCGGATCAGCGCAGCCAATTTTTTCGCGTCAGTCGGGTCGTCAAGGACGAAACCGTCCTCACCATGCGTGATGAGGGAAGATGCTCCTGCTCGGGAAGAAATAATGACGGGCAGGCCGCAGGCCATCGCCTCCGAAGCCGGAAGTGCAAATGTGTCTTCGAGAGATGGACCGGTGTAGGCGTCTGCGGCCGCGTAGTAAAACTCGACGTCCTTGCGCGGAGAAAGGAAGCGCACTCTGCCTTCGAGCGATTTTTCGCGAATCGTTGGAGCGAAGGGTGCGGAGTCGTCTTGTCCAACGACGAGCAAATCGATTGGCAAACCGACCAAATCGTCGAATGCGTTGAGAAGCGTACCGAGCCCCTTCTTGCGCCAATCGTTGCCTACCAAAAGGAGAACAAAGCGGTCACCACTAACTCCCAACACTTTGCGGGCGCTGACGCGTAGTTGCGTTCGTGCGGTGGGATTGAATTCCGTATGGTTGATACCCGCCGGGACCACGGGGAACATCTCACTTCTTCCATAGAAATGCCTTATCTCTCCGGCAGACTGCGGGGCCGTGAGGATAAGTTGAGCAGAGGCGCCCGCAAATACGCGGCGTTCGAAAAATATGACCGTCCGGTAGTACAGCCACAGGTGAAGCAGTCTGGGCCAAAGTCCGACCCTGTTATTTGCAAACGATATCTCGGGGCGTACTCGGCGCAAGAGTTCGGCGAAGACGATATGAACTGTTACGGCGTCGGCGTCCAAACAGTTGATTCCGGGACTGTAGACCAGGTCGAATTTCAACCCATCGGAATCTGCGTCTCGACGACGCCTCCAGGCGTTAGCCCAAAACCACCAGAGGAAATTAAAGAGGTGAGGGCCAGGAAGCCTCGAGACTCGGTGAAAAACGATCTTCGAGCGGTCAACATCGTTTACCCGCTGACTATAAACGTGAATCTCATATGTGTCGGCGAGATGGTCGATCCACTCGACGACCATGCGTTCGGTCCCGTGGCTCTTGTCAAGGAAAGGCGATACGACAGCCAGCCGAGGCTTCCGGTTCGACGATTCCACGAGCTACACCCATCTCGATTTCGAAGTAGTGTATGGCGACTTCATTGAGCCGCTTCGATGAGCCATCAAATCTGCGCGCCGACACTGGCCGCACGCATAGCCGAGTAAGCGATGACCGGACTCTGCGTATTCGTCAAGATTTCAGGGAGTCTGAACAAAATTCCAACGAGAAGCCACAAATAGACATTGCACGTATAGTTTTGATATGAAGCAAGCGAGAAATACGTCAAGGGATACAGCAACATGAACTCGTACCAAGTGATCGCGAGCGCGATGGGAAAGAGGCGCGTTTCTCGCAAACCACGTGTGATATTCCAAGAGTAGTACAACAAGGACGCGGTCCACGCGATCCAGAGGAACGGCGCGGCGATTCCCATTTCCAGCGTCAGGCTCCCGTAGCCTTCTTCCACACCCATCGTCAGCTGGCGTCCCCCGAGGAGTTTGGGAACATACTGCCTCCCAAGGGAGACTGTGCCGGTACCATTTCCCATCATCCAGTTTGGCTGGTCAAATGTCGCAAACAGATTCGCGATGGGGTAATCCCACGTGCGATCTGCCAACTCGTTGGAACCGTCGCTGGCACCTAATGCGTGCGAAAAGAACCCCAGACGCGAACCGGCCTCTTGGGGGAAAAGAAATAGCAGAGTAGCAACCGATAATCCCAGAACTATGAATGCGTTACGAATCGCGCGAATCAATCGGTGCGCCTGACTCCATCGCCAAGGCGCTCCCCACAAAAATCCTGCAGCGAGGAAGCAAGCACTTGCCCCGACTCCAAGTAGAGCCGTACGCGAGCCACTCAACAGCGCGGCGACGCCAAACGTGCCAAGTACGCCAAAAGCAAGCTTGCGCTGCCGACGTGTGTACAACAAAAGATACGCCACCATAGCCATCATCAAGATTCCGAGTATGAGCAAATAGACCGCGTAGCGGCCAGAACTCACAAAGACAGAATCTGGAAGATAGAAGATCTGATTGGTGGTGGGGTCAACCTTGTGAAGATCACCCAGAGCCAGCAGGTCTGGGTCGAGGTGAGCCGGATTCAAAAAGCTGCTGCCGACAATTCCCTGCGTGATTCCGATGGCTGCGACAATCGCGCCGAGAATCGCGTTTATCGTCAGGAACCTCATCAGGTCGTGATCTGTCCGAATGAGCGCATATCCGACAAAAATCAACGGAACATAATAGAAGTATGTCTTAAGACCCAAAAGACCGTACAAAATACTCGGCGAGTTCGGATTGAACATCTGCAAAACCGCGAGCCAAAAGAAGAGACTGAGGGATATCAGAAATGGAGGGCGAAGCGGCGCTTCCTTCCCACGGCGAATCTCCAAAAACAAGGCGAGGTATACGAAAAGCAGCAGCGCATCTTTGCCGAAAAAGAGGGCAAGGTTATTCCCCATGTATTTCCGTACGAGGTCCTCGAAAACCATCCACACGAGAAACAGATAGAAGCCGGTGCGCCAGTTTCGCAAAACCGCAACCACGACGGCGCAGGCCGCAAATCCGAGAGCGGCGAAGATTAGTGTGTTCGTGTCGTTGGCTACGATTCGCTCGCCCAGCACCCAAGCAATAACTATTGCTACGACGAGCAGACCGACACCTATTGGCGCCGGGTTCCTGATCGCTTGGCCGCGTAAATTCAAACCCTGATAGCCTCTATTCGCACAGCTGGGTACTTACAGATCTCTCACGTTCGTCCGTCAAATGCCGGTAGCATCCGACGCATCCAGTTTCGCACAGCTTTGGTTCGGCCCTCAGTGAAGATCGAAATAAACCAGGAGTAGGCCAGAACGCCTGCTCCTACCATCCACCAATGGGCGACGTGATTTACATCCGGCTGCCATTTGTCTGACGGTGCAAATTTTGCCCGCAAAAATAACAGTAAAGGAAAATGGAGCACATACAGGCTATAGGAGAAACCGGCGAGCGCCTGGGCCAATCGCTCGTAAAAGAGATTTCTTCCTCCGAAGTCCATCTGGAGAACGCCAAATAAGAATGCCGTGAACACAGCTCCCATCGCAAGGTCACCGCGCAGTTCGTTCAAATGCCGGGTTCGCTCGAAAGCGAGTAAAGCGCACAGCGCGAATGCGGAAGCGAGTGCGTAAAGAGTTGCTGAACTGGTGCGTTGCAAGCGCCATTTGGAATACGCGAAAACCAGGACAGTCCCCATTAGCCAGATTGAAAAGCTGGTCGCAATCGGACTGCCCACGAACAGAGCCACTGCGATAAACGACACCGCGCACATGCAGCTTGTCAGAAGTGCACCGCGCTTCCACGCGATCCACGCAAACAGTGCAAGTGGAAACAAGGTGTAGTACCAGAATTCATTTGCTAAGCTCCATAGCGGCCCGTTCGAGCCCAACTCGGGGAAACAAATCGTCTGAAGAAAAAAGAGATTGCCAAAGAACGTTCCGACACCGAGATGATCCCGCACAATGACTGCGCCGAAGCCTTCTAAAGGATGGGAATAAATCCCGGTGCTCCCAAACAGGTGACTGCCCAACCTGTCCCAGAATAATCCCAGCACAAGCCCCGGAATGAGCACCACCCAGAGCCGACTTAGCCGGTCGATTCCGTAGTCGCGCCAAGTCCACTTGCCAGAAGCCTGCTTGCTGAAGACGGACGAGGAGATCAAGAAACCGCTTAGAACAAAGAACACAACTACCGCTTCGTGGCCGAATCCCGTGACGAGGTAAAGGAGGCTCAGCGCGGCACTTCGCGAAGCGAGTTGGTCGTAACTGACAAAAAAGAGAGTGCGACTGTGATTCCACATTACGACCCATGCAGCAAGGCCGCGTATCAGATCTAGATGGGCCGAAGCCACCGGACTCAAAGAGCGCGGCTCAAATAATGCATGCGGGGCAACTCGACCGGCGGTCGAGGGACTTGCAGCCTTGTCGACAGACGGCCGTTGACCATTCTCGGCGACTGCGCTTGCAGCGCTGTTAGCGGTGTGCGCGCGACTCATGTGTCCTTGATATCGAAAGGATTAGCGATTCGACGTATTCATTAGGCGACCACGACCTCATTCTACTGCGAGCGGCCTCGCCCATTCGCCGTAGACGAGGAAAGTCGTGCAGTGCCATCTGAATCCGCTCGGCCAACGCGCTTTCGTCTCCACAGGGATAGACGTAGCCGGTTTCTCCCTCCCGAATCAAATCGAACCGCGCCCCCACATGATCGCTCACAATAGCGGGACATCGACACAACATAGCTTCGTTAACGACCAGGCCGAACGCTTCGTACTGGGAGGTAAGCACAAGTAGGTCTGAAGCCGTGTACACTTCCGGCAGACCAGATTGGTTCACGAACCCAAGAAAGCGCACTCGATCTTTGATTCCAAGAGATACCGCTTCTCGCTCCATCGCGGAGCGCAGGGGCCCCTCGCCGACCAGAACTAAGTAGGCGGTTGAGACGCCTGTACGAGCGAACGCCCTCAGTACGTCTTGGGGTCGCTTCCATGGCTGGAACTTCGCGCAATAGACTACGACCGCGGCGTCGGCGGGGATTCCCCAGCGCGCTCGAACCGTATCTCGCTCAACAATGCTCGATCTCCTCAGCCACCAGTCGTTGTCCACACAGGAGGGAGCCAAGGCGATTCGTTGTTCGGGGATTCGGAGGGTTCGCATCAAATCAGCTCCGCCGCTGGAAAAAACAATCGCCACGTCAGGAAGGCGAAACAACCAGGGCCAGAAGAGCTTCTTGAACCAAAGCTTCCATTTCTTGCCGTCTAGCGGCGTCAGTTCGTGGACATCTGTTCCGAAGAGCACGGCCGCGCCCCTGAGTTTAGCGGCCAGAAGCGCGATCCAAAACGTGGCGCAGACATATCCTGTGTACAAAACTACCGCGTCAAAATTTCCTTTGCTGATGAGCGACCAAACTCCTGGGTTAAAAACCCCGAAGAACGGAGTGCTCCGTCCGAAAGGCGACCGGTTGGGCAATGCAATCCAAGGATAGCCATCGAGAAGGGGAACGTCCCACTTCACTTCGACTCCGAATTCGGGGTCGACGTGGGCTTCGGCACCTCCGAGGCCGCAGTAGGCCACCTGGATTTCGACTCTGCGGTCGTTTGCTAGGAGCCGAAAAATCGGCGACGCATATTGGACGGGATGCGAAGCGACGAGGAGAATACGTAAAGGGCGGGTCGTCATTCCGATAGTGCTCCCAAATACCGGCACGCGATCCGGCCCCAGGAAAGAGTTTCCGCCTGCAACCGCAAATTACGCTCTCGAAGCTCTGCCCATCTTTGCGGATCGGTGAGAACACGAACCAAACCGCGAGCTAGTGCGTCCGTGTCGCCCAAAGTCGCCCACTCGATACCCGCATCGTCCAAGGGAGGCACAATTCGGCCGTTTCTGTAACCGACGATGGGCAAACCGCAGGCGATGCCAGCGAGAGCGCTGCCCCGCTGCGGAGTAATCGGGCCGCGAATGAATAGAAATGCGTCCGCTGCCTCCAATTCGGAAGCAACCACTTCGGCGGGCAGAACGCCCTTTGCGACAACCTTCACTCCATCTCCGCTTAGCGCGGGCGCGAGCAATTTCCCCGCTTCGAGCGAGCCACGACCGACGACGACGAGGCGAAGGTTCGGAACAATTCGTGCCGCTTGACGTGCAATTGCAGCGATGGTTTCTGATTCGCTGGCCGTGTGGGGCGCTTCGGTGACGCCGAAGATCGCGACCGTCTTCGAGCCGCCGGCGACTGGCGATTGCCGCGGGCCTAATCGCTCGGGGATGTTTGCACCAATTGGGATGAATACCGCCTTGCGATCCTGCGGGGGAAGCCACGGGACTGTCTCCAGAGGCACAGTGAAAATCGCGGCTGACGCTTGGCGATAGAGACGACGGATCACTGCGTCCTGGCAAGCCCCGCGAATCCGGTCGATCCAGCGCTGCCCAGTGCTTTGGCGAGCAAACTCATGAAATACGAGGGCACAACGCACGCCTTGGCGGCTCAAGAGATTGACGACGCGCGCGGCGCCAAATGGAAATCCTCGCCGCGACCATCCCAGGCCAGTGTACTGAACCAGCGCCCATTCGCCGCGCCAGCTGCCGCTGGATTGTCGTAGTTCGCGAAGTGCGCGATTCCATCCTGCGTCGCTCCACGAAACGCGAACTTGCTTTAGATCGACACCGTGCTGGGACAAAGCGTTTCCAAGAAAGACGCAATAGTCTTCGACGCCGTCGGTCGGAGCATCGCGCTTGCCCATCAATGCGATCCACGTTTTCATTTCAGTGCCTTGCGGCTCCGCAGGTTATGAGTTTAGACCGGTTGCTTCGAAAAAGCGCCGCCACCAGTTCTCGGGCGCCAACAATTCCAACAATTTCGGCCTGATAAGGTCTCCTACTTTAAGTTTGTAGTATGCCGGGTCGCGCAGAATCTCTTGGATTGCGGCGGTGAAATCCGCAACTGACGAAGGAGACTGAATCAAAAACCGATCGAAAGGCGGTTGAGTGAGAAATGCTCGGCTGGCCCCGCCGAGTGAGGCGACCACGGGCGTGCCGGACGCCAGCGATTCGGCAACAACGTATCCAAACGGTTCGTAAAATGAAGGGCACACGGTGAAATCGGCCGCATTGTACAGGGTTGGTAGCTGACTCTGTGGAACGTCCTGCAGAAGAAGTCCACCGAATCCAGTTTTGAATTCCGTGGGGACGCTACCTCGAAGCGCCAGAATCCACTGGACTTCGGGTAACGCTGAGACTAGCGAGCGCACCGTCTGGAAATTTTTCATCGGTGACGTATTGCCGACGAACAATCCAACGGGTCCAGCACCTGTCAGACCGAGGGCGGCCCTGCACTCTTTCTGGTCCAATGGACCAAACTGTGAAACGTCAAACGGCAACCAGATATTCCGTCCCTCCTGCCCGAAAAGATCTCGCAACTCGTCCGCTGTTTGGTCGGAATTGCAGAGTATGAGCTTCCCTTTGCCGCTCATACGCTCCAACAGCATGGAGTCCCACCATTTCAACTTCCACTTGCCCAGACGGCTTATGAAAGGTGCAATTGCATCCGCCTGTCCTGCATATGTCCCGTGGGAAAAATGAATTCTCTTCGTCGAATTGTGGCAATTTGCGAGCGAATACCATCCAACCGTCGAGTTCGATATAACACCGACAACGTCTTCGGACA
>Ga0207105_1242_pt1 | contig 12546 bp, 12 predicted proteins | sample Alteio_BWMinHeat_77_FD_153569 | JGI IMG/M metagenome (GOLD analysis project Ga0207105, IMG submission 153569) | Enriched cells from forest soil in Barre Woods Harvard Forest LTER site, Petersham, Massachusetts, United States -... | ecosystem: Environmental > Terrestrial > Soil > Temperate forest >... | reverse complement strand
ACGCGTATGTGCCAAAGGTTTTTTACGTCTATGATCTGCTAGGGGATTGTTCATTGTAATGCAGGAAACTGCGATACCAAAATCATCAACTTAAAATTGTTTTATTTTAGAATGTGCGAAAAGCTGCCCTTAGTCAAGGCCTCTTACCCATCTCGTATTATCTGGCAATTTTGTATTTTTGATTTTTTGTTCTATGTAGTCAGTAATGTCTCCGTTTTTTAACTTCACTTGCTCGTAAAATTCCTTTTCTGTAATCCCCAGGCGCTTCCGCAAACTTTCTGCATTTACAGCAACAAAGCCGGTTTTATTGCCTTCTTTAACCTGTAAGATTACGCGCTTGCGAATACCAATCCAATTCAGAAGATCAAAGCCTGGTTTTTTTGTAAAAATCTCTTTGCTGATTGTTCGTATAGCTAAGGATTTTTGGTCATTAGTTTCTATTTTAATACGCAAATGGGGATTGCCATTCTTGTTAGGGTGGAGATCGGCCACGTGTATAAAATCTTTGTCTCTTTTATGGGATCAGTGGGCTCTCTTCCTTGCGAAAACGTAACATTAAGCATGTATCTCCTCCTTACATATACTAACTATAAATCTACCTTACTATAATTATACAAACCCATTATAAATAAAAAAAAGGATTTATAAAAACGCAAAAAGCAGTATTCACTTGAATTATTTTAAAATAAATTATATAATAAGATTAGGAGATGTATTTCTATGATTAACTCTTTAATCTTTAGAAGTTTTATTAAGTTTCCGCTTATTGCTCTCTGGTGTGCTTTGCTCACAGGCTGGAGTTTTGGCGGGCCTACCGTTCTTTATGCCCAAAACGCAGATTTACCCTCTTCCTTTACTCTAACACGCATTTCATCGCAATCTTCCCATATCACTTACTTTTATGGTTTTCTTGAAAAAGATAGCAAAGCCTTGGCAATCTTAGATAACCTTCGTGATCAACGAGTTATTGATGTGGATTTCCCAAATCAATTGAGCGACTCTCAAAATGCCTTTTTATATTTTGACATTCCAGGTGATTTAATCTTTAAGTGCCGGGATCCAGAAAAGGGCTGTCAACAGTTAGGTACCGGAGGTGGCGCTGGTGGCATTAACGCATTTGGTGGCATTGCAAACTTTAATAACCCATCCTTTGCTTCTGGCGGCGGTGGTGGTTTTGCTGGAAGTAGCAGCAGCAGTAGTAGCAGCAGCAGTACTCCGCCTACTGTTCCCCCTCTTGGTCCACCTATTGATCCTCCAACTCCTCCAATTCAAACCCCGGAGCCTGCGACCTGGTTGCTTTTGGGAAGCGGAATCTTACTGGGCACCTGGGTCAAAAGTCGTTATCTTGCCCCATCTGAAAATAAAATCGATTAATCTTCTTCGTTAAAGCGGTATCCTACTCCACGCACAGTTTCAATCATCGTGAAGTTAGGACCTAATTTTTTGCGCAATGCCGCAATATGGACATCGATATTGCGATCGACGATGAAGGCATCGTCGTTTTGCAAATCATCGAGTAATTGATTGCGCGTGAGCACTTTGCCCCGATTGGAAAGCAAGCGGCGCAGGATGCCGAATTCAGAAAGCGTTAAAGAGATCTGTTTATCTTTTTTGCGCAATTGGTAGCTTTCCACTTCCATAGTAAAAGAACCAAAGACAATTGTTTTCAGCGCTTTTTCCGGTTCTTTTCCCCGCCTTAATACAGCCCGGACCCTTGAAAACAACACTTTCGTTGAAAAGGGTTTGCTAACATAGTCATCGGCACCGAGTTCCAAGCCTAAGACGACATCAACTTCTTCGCTTTTGGCAGAGAGAATGATCACAGGGATATTTTTGAGATCGGGATTACTTTTTATTTTACGACAGACATCTAAGCCGCTTAAACCCGGCAGCATGAGATCGAGAATGACTAAATCGGGTTTATCCCGCTCAACAGCGCGAAGTCCATTTAAACCATCTACTTCAACATGCAGCTTATATCCCGACATATCTGCTTGCAGCTTGATTAAAGCAGCAATATCTTCTTCATCTTCGATCAAAAGAATTTTTGGTTTTTGCATGTCGCATCCTCTTTGAGTAATCGTGCTGATAAGCCTTAAAGGAGATTGTAAACATCTTCCCTTTTTATTTTCGATGAAAAAAAACAATAATAATGGGGATGAATTCAATCAGTAGCTATTAGACTTCTTTCGAAATTCCACTTGGCCATTAAAATTGCGCTTTTTAGCATCTTTATCGTCAAATTTTTCGACCATATGTTCGCATATGCTCTCAAAATTTGCCGATAAATCTGCTCAAAAATCATCAATTTTCTCAGCCAAAGCGAATTTCGAAAGAAGTCTATTTTAGAAAAACACCTGCTTGAATAAGTCTTTACTTTAAAAGAAGATTCCCCTAAAATTTCTTTTTGTTTTTGCAAAAGCTGTCATTTAGATATTTTCATTGAGGTTAAATGCTTTTTGTCGTTTTGCTTTACGCCCTATTTGCCAGTGTTTTTACCATATCAAAGACGGGATTGGAATATGCCCAGCCCTTTTTCTTGATCGGCACCCGCATGACCCTTGCTGGACTTTTAATGATCTCCTATCAAATGATTGTCCATGGAAAACTGCCATCTTTTGACTTAAAGCGCTTCTGGCGCATTGGCCTTTTGGCCCTCTTCAATATTTACCTCACCAATGCCTTTGAATTTTGGGGATTAAAATACTTAACATCCTTCAAAACCTGTTTCATCTACAGTCTATCCCCTTTTCTTTCTGCTCTATTTTCCTATTTCATGCTCGCAGAAAAAATGTCTATAAAAAAGTGGCTTGGACTCCTCATCGGCTTTGCCGGATTTCTTCCTATCCTTCTCAGCCAGACCTCCCACGAAGAAGCCGCCGGACAGCTATTTTTCTTTTCTTGGGCAGAGTTAGCGGTGATGATGGCTGCCGCCTGCAGCGTTTATGGCTGGATACTTCTTGGGCAACTTGTGAAAGAAGATGGTTACTCCCCCTTCGTAGCTAATGGTTTGAGCATGCTTATCGGAGGCGTTGTCGCTTTGGCTCACTCTGCCCTGACAGAATCTTGGAATCCATATCCTTACACAGAATTTATGCCTTTCTTTGAATGCGCTATTTTGCTCATCATCATCTCCAATTTGATTTGCTACAATCTCTATGGATGGCTCCTAAAAAGATATTCTGCGACTTTTATGTCCTTTGCCGGCTTTACGACGCCGCTATTTACGGCTTTGTTCGGCTGGCTCTATCTAGGCGAAGTCGTCACCTGGCCTTTCTATGTCTCTGCCGTGATTGTATTCTTTGGCTTAAGCATGTTCTATCAAGAAGAGCTTAAAGCTCTTACCTTTGCCAAACAAAGCGCTCCAGCCGAAGCTTAACACTTTGTATTTAGTCATGGACCAGGCAGTTTGGCTCATGAAAGTGAAATTATGTCGCGATCCTTGGTTTAAAAAGTCTAGTTAATCTTTCTTTTCAAATAAAAGCCACGCATAATAAACTTTCGATGCCCCTCTTAAAAAAAACTTGTTTGTTTTTTTTGTATGAATTATAACATGCGCATATCTAACCTTAAGTCTTAAGAGGCTGTGCCATGACCACTTCCACAATAGAGGGAGAAAGCTTTTTTCAACTCGACAACTATTATTATAATGAACAGATAAATAAGATCGTCGAACCGATTTTACTGCAATTTGATAAAATCGTAAGGTCTTATGCCATTTTCAATTTGTTTTTTTTGACTATTGGATTTATCGAATCGATCTTTCTTATTATATTTTTTGCCATGTTAGCAAAGTCATCGATATTAGCCTTGAGTTTAGCCTTTGTTTTTCTAACTTTTTTTTCCTATTTTATCTTGCGCATCTACTTTCAAACAAAAAAGCCGGAACAATTCAAAGAGATTAAGAGCCGCTATCTTGATGGCTGCAAGAGTTTTTTAAATTACAAAGAGGGAATGCCGGAGCATCATGTCGTCTTGGCTAATGCGTGCAGCAAGCTTGCCAATATGCTGCACCAACGGGAATACAGCATCTATCGATTGCCTAAGTGGTTAGATATCTTTGCTCCAACGCTTGAAAAATTTAGCTGCTGGTGGCATTGGAATGACATCCACCACATGCAAGAGATGCTTCTTCTACATGCTATTGAAGAACATATTAAATTAGTCAAATGCGAACCTACTAATCTCGAAGTACATGCCGCCTTAGCTAACGCCTATGTCATGCTTTCGGGATTATATGTCGATCCACGCACTATCGAGGGTTTTTCTGATGACCGCTGGTTTCCTGCAGATAAATTTACCGAGGCTTTAGATCAGAAATTTCGTTTAACGGCAGAGCGTGCCATCGAAGAATTCAAAATCCTTAACGATTATGCACCTAACGACCCATGGGTACACTCTCAGTTAGCCTACAGCTACCATGATCTGCAAATGCCTGAGGAAGAGATCCAAGAATATGAAACCATCCTTAAATTGTGCCCAGGCGACAAAGATGTGCTTGTAAAGCTCGGAAAGCTCTATTTTCAACAGGGACAAAATGCGCAAGGGTTGCGTATCTACGAGGAGCTTAAGAAATGCAACTACAAAAAAGCTGAAAACCTCATTAATTTTTATGGAGCATATGCGCCTTTTTAAAACGCTAAATGCTAAATGATAAATGCTAAGCTGGAAACGGCTAAAAGAGCCTCTACCGCACGCGTGTATTAGAAATTTGTTGTCGCGAAAGTGTTTTCGATTGATTTTATATGATTCTCCTTTCATCTTTTCAATTAGAAGTTATGATTTAAAAGGTATGTCACTATGATTTGTCAAAATTGCGGCTCAAATGAAGATTTAAATGCGCTTTATTGTTCAAAATGCGGACAGCAGCTGCAGCGAAAAAACGCATCTGAAAAGCCTGTAAAAGAGACGTTTGCAAAAAAAAAAATCCCTCTCTGGTTCAAATTCATTGCAGGGCTTGCCGTCGTCTTGGCTCTTCTAGCTTCATTTGTGATTGCTTTTTCAGACGACTTAGAAGGGATTGCTCGATCGCAGCTGGAATCACTGCAAGCCAACCAAATCACTGAGGCCTATTACAAATACACTTCAAAAGAATTTCGATCATCAACGACGTTAGATGAGTTCCATAAATTCATAAAAACCTATCCCATTTTTGCCAATCACACCTCGCTAGCATTCAACTCAAGCAAAGTCGAAAACAATATCGGTGTTTTAGAGGGAACCTTAGCAGAGAAAGACGGCCACTCCGCAGAAGTGGAATACAAGCTTGTCAAAGAAGATAATCAATGGAAAATCGCAAGTATTATCTTGGTCGAGCCTGAAAAAAAACAGGATCAGGGAGAGCAAGCTCCCTCAGAAAAAGAGATCGATGAGATCATGACTCCCATTCACGAACAGCTCAAAGCGCTCCATGAAAATAATATTGAAAATGCTTACGAGGGTTTATCCAAAGAATTTAAAAAAGTGACATCGCTGGAGGCCTTTCGACATTTTGTCTCACAATATCCTCTTTTAAATCATTATCAATCAATGGACAACCATAAGCCGGAAATTGAGAACGACATCGTCAAGGTGATTGTGAAATTGCAGGATGAAAAGAGATCGACTTCAATTGAATACATCTTAGGATTAGAAGATAATCAATGGAAAATTTGGGGAATGCAGATACTGAAAAATCCCGAAGAAAAAACTTCTGCAACCCAGCCGAATTTTCAAACCAAAGACCTTCTGGAAATTGTCCAAAATGAACTAAAGGCTCTAAAACAAAAGGATTTTTCCACAGCTTACACCAAATATACTTCCGATTCTTTTAAGAAAGAAAATCCTTTCGATGCATTCAAAGATTTTTTCGTTCACCACCCTCTTTTTTTTGATCACAAATCATCTGACTTTAGTAAAATCTCTTTTCAAGGATCCTTAGCTGTTGTAGAGGGCTTTTTAATTACTAACGAGAACGTTAAAGTTCCTATCGATTTTTCTCTAATCTCTGAAGGCGATGACTGGAAAATTCAGCAGATAGAAATTCATCCTAATGAGCCGGAAAAAAATACCCCAGCAAGCCAAGAAGAAGAAAAAAAATCTGCGACAGAACCTTTACAATTTGCAAAAGCCCTCATTGGCACCGAAGTAGACTCAAAAGGCCTAGTGACGCATCCCACCACGACTATTAAATCGAGAAAAAGCGATATCATCATCAACTTATTTGTTAAGAATGGCAAAGCTGGATTAAGAATTGAAATGCTCTTTAAACACCTCGATAGCAATTCTAGCATACCTCCTATTTCCACAACATTACAGCAAGACGGAGAGACAACAGTATCTTTTGTTTTTTCCCCTCCTAAGGAGGGGTGGCCGCAAGGCATCTATGAAGCCGATGCCAAAGCCTCCAGCGGCGAGTCTCAAGCCTATAATTTTAAAGTCGAATAGGAGCTCGCCGATGCGCTTTCCTTGGAAACTTTACCTCCTTTGGACGCTTGTTTTATTGAAAGTAGGTTTGATTGCCCAAGATGAAACTCCTGAGCCACAACCTCTGCCTCGTTGGGCTATTATGCCACCGAATGTCAATGAGGATGCTGTCAAAGGGATTATTTTAGCTCAGTTAAAGACCATTCAAGCAGGGGATCTAACAAAAGCCTATTTTACCTATACTTCACCGGATTTTCAAAACGCAACTTCTCTTGAAGAATTTAAAGAATTTGTTCACCGTTTTTCCGTGCTTTCAGATAATAAGTCTATAGAATTGCCAACCAGGATCCTTAAAGAAAATTCAATAACCTACCGAGGAACACTCACCTCCAAAGACGGAAAAGTTTTAGGAGTAGAATATCAGATGATTAAAATAGATGATCGGTGGATGATCCAAGAAATCAAATTACACCCAATGAGTTAGACCCTCCTGCTAAAGCATTTGCAAAAAAATTATGCATAAATTTGTGGGAAATGCCGGTTAGATGTAAGATAGGACCTCAATTCATCGAGGTGCTTCATGATACAAAGACAATTTTTTGCTTTGAAAACATTAACTGTTTTTTTCTCGTTGGGGTGCCTTTATGCTGATCACCAAAGGCAATTATCTGCTGATTCAATCCAAGCTATGGATGCCTTTGCAACATCGAGACCAATGCAGGATACCTCCGGGTCCCAAGCGGCGCTCAAAAAAATCGCTTCATTATTCAATACCAAGCAATATGCGCACTTAATAAAAGAAAAAGACTCTTTTCAAGAAGTTCTGCAGGCGGATCAATTCCCAGTTTTGAACTTTTACTTAGGAAGAAGTTATTTGGCTCTTGGCCAATATGAGGAAGCGCAAGCTGCGCTGCAGCCCCTGCTTGGGATACATAATGTTTCTATCGATAAAAAACCGTTACTGCTGGCTTTGATCAACTCAGCCTATCATCTCAATGAGCTTACGCAAGTGGAACAATGGACTGAGCTCTATCAAGATCAGTTTCCTAATGATACTTATGTTGCAAAAATCTTCTTCATTAAAGCTCTCACCTACAAAAATTGCGATCGGTTTGTTGAAGCATCAAAGATGCTGGAAAAAATCATCGATCAGTTTCCCAATCATCCACAAATGGAAATGGTTTATTTTGAAAAAGGCCGCTTGCTTTTCAAACAGCATCAATGGCAAGCCAGCCGCAATGCCTTTATTTCTTTTGTTCAGCGTTTTCCAGAAGGTGCGCGTGTAAATCAAGCTCTACAATATATTGTAAGGGCGAGCCTTATGTCCGTCAAAGAGAACCGATCCCCGAATCATGATCTCTCATTAAAAGAGCAGCTTTGTGCAGACCTAAATCTTATTTTGTATACACCCGGGGCTGTCGAGGCAAGTCAAAAACCTATCTATCAATTAAAATTAGCAAAGGCCTCTTATGAGCTGAAACATTATCAGACAGCTCTCCCTCTTATTAAAAATTATTTAAGGCAATACCCGCATGACTCTAATCGCTATCAAGGACATCTCATTGCTGCGCTCTGCTACCAAGAAGGTTTTAACAATGCCAACAACTTTGCTTTGCATGCCGAAAAAGCGTTGCGCTTGAAACCTGACTTTATCGACAGCGCCAAACTCCATTACAATCTATTCAGTACATACGTGCAGCTAGCCAAAGAATTCGGTGAGGATATGGCATCATCTGCAAACTCGCAAAATAAGGCTTACCTTGATAAAGCTGCAGAACATCTCTTTGCGGCCTTCGATGGCGCACCCGATTCGATCAGGCAGGAGCATCAACTGTGGCTAGCAAACTTTTTTTACAATAAAGCCCGCGTAGGATTAAACGAATATGCCAACGAACCTATTGCCGATAAAGCGCAAAAAAAAGCGGCGGAGCAAGCAGTAGTCCTTTTTCAAAGAGCTTTAGGACAAGAAGCGTTGACGCTAGAAACTTTCACTTTGGAACAAGAATTTTTCAAATTAAGCATTCTATATGCTTGGCTTGAGAAAACTTCCGAGCAGATCAGAATTTTAGAAATACTGGCAAGACAGCATAGTGAACAGCCCCACCTGCCTTGGACGCTGCCCTCGCGAACTTTATTTAGTCTAGCTTTAGCCTATGAAAAAGAAGGCAACTATACCCAAGCCCTGGAACTCTATACCTTGATAGATGGTTCGCTAAAATCTTCTGACCCCTATGTTTTCAATGCCACCAAACTGCACCTAGCAAGGCTTTCCTTCGCTAACCTTACAGACGAAAAGAAAAATTTCGAACAACCCGTCATCAAGGCAATCTTAAAAAATCTCAATGATCTACAGAGCCGGAAATCTCTTGTTTTTGAACCCATTCATCTTGAGGCAGCTCTTGAATATGCTCACATGCGATCAGCTCTTGAGCCTATCTCCAGTCAAGATAAGTACTTGCTTTCATTGCTCCAGCGCGCTAAAGATAACTTTGCAAATAAAGAAGATCCTTTCTCCAAAGAGTATCATGAAAGCCTTCCATTTCATCCTGATAAAGATTTTCTGCTACAAGCTTATCTGATGCTATTTAATGCCCATATTGCCTATTTAGAAGGAAACATCGCTGATGCTAATGGACTTTTTCCAGAAGCTGAGATCAAATACGAACTTGCAAAAACTCTTTACACAAATTTGCTTCAGAAATATGCAGTCACGAACTATCTTAAGTCGCAAGCAGAGTCTAAGCTTGATTCCTTAAACCACAAGGAAGAGAGCTCTCTAAAGCATTCAAGCTAGTGCACGAGTATGCATATTATTTCAGGCATCTTTAAAAATCAGACGCTAGCCAGCCCGAAAGGGCTGCAAACGCGCCCTACCTCCAGCAGACTGCGTGAGACGCTATTTAATATCTGTCAAAATGACATTGAAACAGCTCATTTTCTGGATCTTTTTGCAGGTTCTGGCGCCATGGGATTAGAGGCTCTAAGTAGGGGCGCAGAGAAAGCCACTTTCATAGACAATAGCAAAGAAAGCACGCGCTGCATCCAAGCCAATATCGCCAAACTAAAAGTTGCAACAGCAGCAGAAGTAATGTATGGCGATGTCTTTGCTCTCATGCAAAAACTGCAAGATCAAAAGCGTTCCTATCAACTCATCTATGCCGATCCCCCTTACGAGGCCAAAGGCCCATGGAAGCAAGACTTTTTAAGTTACAGCAATATCGTCTTAAAAATCATCGATGAAGGCACGCTGTTAAGCGCTGAGGGCATGCTTTTCATCGAAGACTCCATCAAATCACCCCTACAGAACGATGAATTATCGACGCTCACCTTAAAAAGTTCGCGCCGCATGGGACGATCTGTTCTTCACCAATATGTTAAAAAAAGGTAAAAGGGAGATAAAGCTAAAATAGGATGGAATTTTAAAATGCATGCACTTTTTCGTTTATCGCAACTTAAGGTGATAATTTTTTTTCTAGCAGCAGCATGGTTGCCGACAAACTGCTTTGCTACTTTTGTGAGTTCATATCAAGAAAGCACAAAGAATGTCATGCAACTCATTGAAGGAGAACCCTCCTTAAGCACCCTTGCCAAAGCAATTAAAGCTGCCGGCCTTGATGCCACACTAGCTGAAAAAGGACCCTATACCATTTTTGCCCCAAATAATGCCGCTTTTGACAAATTGCCTTCTAAAACGCTGGATAACCTCTTAAAGCCTGAAAATAAGGACGAGCTTATATCCATGCTAAAATCCCATATTGTGAAGCAAAAGATTTTCGCCATAAGAAGCGGCACGCTCACGAGCCTTAATGATACTCATATCCAAGTAAAAACTCGCGGATCGGCTATTCTTGTCAACGATTCTAATATCGTTAAAGCAAATCTCATCGGCACAAATGGAGTTATCCACATCATCGATATGGTTTGGACGCCTTAAGCTTTTCTTGGATTTTCTGTTCGATCTCCGCAGAAACGAAGGCCTGTAGAGGACCTCCATAGCTTGCTATCTCTCTAATTAGCGTGGAACTAATATGTGAAAACGTCTCTGCAGCTGGAAGAAAAATGGTTTCGATGCCTGTCATTTTGTGATTAGCCAAAGCCATCTGCAGTTCATATTCAAAATCCGAAAACGATCTTAAGCCGCGTATGATGCAATCGACATCATGGGCTTTAGCGCACTCGACAACCAGCCCGGAAAAAGTCACGACTTCAACATTTGAAATATTTTTGATGCATAGATTCAGCATGGCTTGCTTTTCTGCTAGAGTGAACAATTTATCGGGTTTGTTTAGATTATTGGCGATGCCGATATAGAGCTTATTACATAGGTTTGCAGCCCTATTGATGATATCAAGATGGCCTAAGGTAGGCGGATCAAACGTTCCTGGAAAGAGTGCTTTTTTCATAAATCCCTTATAGCAGACAAAGAATTCAGAATCCAGTAGCCAGAATTCAGAATCCTAAATTCTCGAATGACATAATCCACAATTTTTTTAACCACAGAGATCACAGAGAACACAGGGAGGTTTAAATATAGACATACTCCTTAATGCTTAAGAGCATATTGTTCGTCTAACCCTCCCTGTGTTCTCTGTGATCTCTGTGGTTAAAAAATGATCCTGGATTTGGCAACAACGTTATTCTGAATTCTGGCTACTGGATTCTGAATTCTGTGTTTCAAAACAGATCTTCAAATGACTTCTTGGGCTTTTCGTCAGCTTCGCCAAAAAGGCGCTTAGAGACGTCATTGGGATCTGCCGTTTTGTTTGGACCTTGTCCAAGCAAGCTAAATTCTTCACAGAAATTGGCTGCGCTGCGGTCTGCGATATATTCCGTTCCTGGTATTTTGCAGTCATTAGGGAGACCCGGCTTGTAGTTTTTGCAGTTGCGGCAGCAATGCAGCCAATTGTGACATTTATCACAGGTGGCGCGGAAAGAAAGCTTTCCAACAGGTGGATCATCAAGATCGGTTCCGCATGACCAGCATTTCATCCTTCTGCATCCCTCTTTGTTTTTTTCTTTTCGATCAACTGATCATCGGCAAAGAGTTGCGTCACAGTAGGTTTACCCTTTTCATCATATTTGTTGAATTTTCCGTGGCGTTTACCCTCGCGATATTCAGCTTCAAAGACCAAAATGCCTTTGGAGTTCCATTCACGACTTAATCCATCCAATTTACCCTGTATATAAAAAGAAAGCGCCGCCACCTGGCCATTATCAAAGAATGTTTTCTCTTCGCCTTCTTTAAGATCATCGATGAATAGGACCTGCTTCATAATAGTTCCTGTCGGAAAATACTCATAGGCCATCCCATTTTGGTTGTCATGCTTAAATTCTGCTGAAAGACGAATTCTGCCGTCGTCGCCGTATACGCTAGCAATGCCTTCTTTTAAGCCTTGGTGGTAGTAAGTGCTGACAATTTTTGTACCGGCTTCATTGAATTCAGCGACTTCGCCTTCGAGTACCCCTTCGGCATAATTGGCTTCCAAGGCTTTGATTTTACCGAAAACTTCATGGATAGGGTAATAAATTTGATGCAAGCCTGCAAGTTTGTTGTTGCTGTAGTGGTAGATAACTTCTCTGCCATTTGGTTTCCGAAGAAAATATTTTCCTTCTAGATTGCCCAGAATATAATGAGCCTCTTCTAAAAGAGCGCCTTCGTTAGACCAAAGCATTTTTAAACCCTGCAAGATGCCATCTTGATAATTCATAACAGCTTGTTTTTGGCCATTGGCATAGAAGCTTATCTGCTCTCCATGCAACTTACCTTCGCGATAATTTAGAAGGCGCATCAATTGTGAAGAGTCTTTTCCCTCATCTTTTTGGTAATATTCGCGGTATTGGCCTATAGGATAGCCATTGGCGTACTGCTTTTGCTCGTGGGATGAACCATTTTCATACCAGGATTGATAATCACCCTGTAAAAGACCCTTTTCAAAATTAGCTAATACTGCAAGCTGTCCATTTTCATAAAAAAACTGTTCTTGCCCTTGCAACTTACCCTCATGATAATTAGCCATGCGTTTAGGCTGATTCTTTCCAAACCACTCCTCTAGAATTCCATCCGGAACATCATTTTGATATTGGGATTTAAAGAGAAGAGCTCCGGTTTCGTCGTATCGATACCATTGCCCGTGTTTTTTG
>Ga0207105_1241_pt1 | contig 12554 bp, 5 predicted proteins | sample Alteio_BWMinHeat_77_FD_153569 | JGI IMG/M metagenome (GOLD analysis project Ga0207105, IMG submission 153569) | Enriched cells from forest soil in Barre Woods Harvard Forest LTER site, Petersham, Massachusetts, United States -... | ecosystem: Environmental > Terrestrial > Soil > Temperate forest >... | reverse complement strand
TAAATAAGCAGCAGGCTAAAGATTTAGAGGTTTGCTTAAACACTATCAAAAGACTCAACGCCCCCAAACAAAGACCTCCTGAACCTATTCAACCAACAATAACACCTGAGGAGGACGAAATCTTGAAAAAGAGATTGGAGGCATATACTGATAGTGTGAGACAACCTAAAGAGATAAAAAGCATTGACGATGAAATAAACGATTACAAAAAGGATTTAGCTGAAGCTCATAAATGGAATTGGCAAACATTCTCGACTGTATTTAATACGCGAGAACCCTCCTTCGCTAAAGCTCTGAGACTTTCCGATGAGGAAGCTTTCGACGCCTATAAAGCCAAATCTATAAAGGATTTCGAGGATATCATTGCCAAATTAGAAGCAAAAAAAAGAAAAGGTTAATAAATTGACGTAAGCGTCAAATTTTAACATAAAGATTCTGCTCATGCAAAACAATTAATAAATTGGATTGATTTTAATTCATTTATAATAAACAAGTTACATATCTGCAAAACGCCTGCTTATAAATTAATTATCTAATATATTATAATAATTAATTGTAGATCGTCATTTATTAAATACAATTAGGTTTTTTATGAACATGGATTTTTCTAATCTTGCAGATAGAATTATTAAGCAGGAAGAGTGGAATCAAAAAGATTTGAAATTAGACAAAAATAAGCAACCAATACTGACAGAAAGAAAAGGACAGCTTACAAAAAATGAGCATAACAACATAGTCAACCAAATAACAGAAAGCTTTGGTAATCTAAAGACGGCTAAAGAGATTCTTTTAAAATTGGGAAATGATAATGATAAAGTCCAAAATTTAGAAAATAATTTAAGATCTCTAAAAGCCACAGTTCTAGATCCAGAACAAGTTAGAAATTTAGATATCTGCTTAGAAACTATCGCTTTAGCCAATGCCTCACTACAAAAACAAGGTAAGCAAAACGTCCAACAAAAGACTGCTGTCAAAGAAGAAAAGAAAGCGGATACAGTAAAACAACAACAACCAGTTAAACAAGAACAAAAACAACCAGCAGCCCAACCGCTTAAACCGAGTGAAGTTAAAACATTGTCCCAGCAAAAGCAGGATCAATTTTTCAATGTAAAGGGCTTGGCTGCCCAACAAGAACCCTCTAAACCTAAACCACCACCACAGTCAACAAAGCCCTCAGTAAGAGATGCTGCAGAAAGAAAGCAAGGAAAAGAAGATGTGGAACAAGTCATCATTAAGCCCTTCGTTCCGCCTGTTGTCAAACCTCTCAATCCCGTACAACAGGCCAAAGTTAACTTAAATCTCAAAGAAAAGTTCACTAATGTAAAGATTAACCCCAAACAAACAGAAGGCGGAGTTCCTTCACCTCAGCCACTAAAAGTCGCTATGCCCAAAATTTTTCAACAAGCATCACAGCAAACAGAAGAGAAGAAAGAAATTTCTGAGAAACCTGTCGGTCCACCTCCTAGACCTGCTAGACCGCCAGGCTCGCCAGTGGCCATAAAGCAGCAAGAGGGCCAACCAGCGAGACCTAAACCACCTCCAACTACGGGGCCTGATGCGGAGACGAAAAAGTCATTAAAAGAATTGGAAGATTTACTGAAAGTAATAAAAACGCCGCTTACGACGATTAAAAGCATTGAGGACGATTTAGAAACTGCAAAAAAAAGTTTAAGCGAAGTGCAGCAATGGGATTGGGCGAACTTCACCACACAAAAAAAAAGGATAGATGGAAAAATGAAAACTCTTGCAGAGATGAAGAATTTGGGCTCAGAGGAAGATTTTAATACTTTTAAATCGCAGAGTATAAGAGTACTAGAAAATTACATTCATGATCTCGAAAAAACACTAAATAAGAGGTTGAAAAACGATCTTGAAGATGAGTTGGCTAACACAATAAGCAATAAAACCTATGTCGAGGCGCGACTTACAGAAGCAAAGGATTGGACTTGGGACAATATGGATGATAAAGAATCTTTGAGACTAGAAACTGAGGATGACTTTAATAAATTTAAAGAAAAAAACATCGAAGAGTTAAGTGATTATTTAAAAAACCTTGATAAAAAGAAAAATGAGTTAACAGAGAAGATAAATAAAATTAACGCGCAATAAATCAACCACTTTTATTAACTATTTTTATTATTAATAATTAAAGGTGTTTTATGAGCATGAATGCTTCAAATCTAAAAAACTTCAATATATCAAGTCTTACAGCCCCTAATATTGAATGGGACAAAAATGATTTAAAATTCGGCGAAAATAAAACACCTCTTTTGACACAGAAAAGAGGTCAACTCACTAGAATGGAGCATATCAATGTCGTAAGGCACATTACAGAGCAACTGGATAATTTTAAAAAGGCTGAGAAGGTCTTTGCATATATGCACATGAGCATTGATGAAAAACAAAACTTACAACGGAATTTACAAGAATTAAAAACCACGGTGAATCCTGACCTTGCAAATGATTTGGAGATGTGCCTAAAGGCTATCGAAACCGTTAATGAACGTTCCACTCAGCAAAAAATTGCTCCACAAGAAGAAAAAAAAGTGCTCTCTTCTTCTGTAAAACAAGAAGTATCTAAGGCTAAAACTTCTTTTCCCCTTCAACATGAAAGCAATCCAAAAAGGAAGTTAGAACAGACAGAGGAAGAAATTCTCGAGGAAATGAAATTTCGAATGGAACCTGACTTAGTTCAAGCAACAGACTTTCCAACTGCAGATCAAATCGATATCGCTAAGCAAGGAATAGAATTAATGCAAAAAGGACGCTTTGGAAAAGCAATAGAAACATTCAGTCAATTTTTAAAAGAAAGGCCAAATGACTCGACTGTTATGCGAGCTCGAGCTGAGGCTTACATCCAGGCGCGTGAATACGACAAGGCGTTAGGAGACTTAAATCATATCATTTTAAAAACAGATGACGAAGAACAAAAGTTGTCTGCTTTAAGAGCACGTGGAACTCTTTATAACGCCCGCGCCGAAGAAAAGTGTAACGCTCTCATTGCCAACACAACAGAACAAAAAAATGAAAATGAATATATTGAAAAAAAACTGGAAGAGGAATTTCAGTCAAAAAAAGCAAACGCCGAAAGAGAGCTCGAGGCCCTCAAAGAAGAACATAACAAATTGGATGAAGAGTATCAATTTAAAGACCTAGAAATAGAAAATTTATTCAAAAAATTGAATGGACAAAATATGCAAGAGCAGAATCAGTTGTTAGCTGAAAAAACGAAAGAACTGGCTGCATTAAGTAAAGAACTCGACCTCAATTTCGAAGAAATTAAGGGTATGGATGATAAAATTAAAACAATAGATTTAAAATCTCAAGAAATGAAGGCGCAGCTAGAGGGTAAAAGACTCGAGAATCTCAAAAAAGAATATGAGAGACTAAATTCAGACATCATTACAGATTTAAAAAATGCAAAAAAACAATGGAATAAGATTTTAGACGAATATCCTAAAGATTCATTTGCGTTAAGTCATCGCGGTTGGACTTTTTTTCAGTTGGGGACAATTCAAAAAGAGGACTCATTACTAAACCAGGCGAACAACGATTTTGAAGCTTCTCAACCAAATAATTACCTTCGTGTAAGAAAAGCGGAGATACTAAGGGAAAAACTACAAAATGAACCGGACGACATTGAAAAAATAAAAAATTTATCAAATGTCATTGATGAATTCGATGCAGCATTAAAGGATAATCCAAACGATATTTTTGCATTAAGGCATCGATCAATGGCGCATGAACAATTAAGCGCGCTTTACGAAAATGTTCAGCCTAAGCTGAGTGCCTTAAAAGAACTACATAGTAAAAACGAAAAATTTAAAAATCTTAAAGAAGTCGCTAAGCGCCTAAAAATCAAATTATTTACAGCATACGCCATAGAGGAAAAACTTCAGGTGATGAACGATCAGAAAAAACTCGGCCAATTAGGCCGATAACTTAGCTCTGGGGCTTTTCTTCCAGATGAAGAAGCGATGGCATCTCCTGCAATAGTTTCTTAAGCTGTGGATTCATCGTCACCCCCCACTTGTTGTCGATATGCAAAAAAGCTAGTATCTGATCTTGGACGCAGAAGCTAATCTGGATGGGCGTCGTGCCGCGATGTTCACTAAAAAGTTCTTTAAGCTTAAGGATCTGGCTTAAACGCGTATTTTCGGCATCGAGTTTCAAAAAAAGCTTTGTAGACATAGGCTTAACTTCTTTGACTTCTGGTTTTTCTTTGGGTGTTTTTCCCTTGGCTTGTGAGCCTTTGCCTTGCGCAAACTTTGCTATCTGATGCTTAGCTTTGTCATAGGCGCGATCGGCCGCTTCCCGCATAGGCTCGTTGGCTTGAGTTAAGTCATCAAACCAGCGGCATGTCAATTTAATGACCTCTTCACTTTTTTCTGTTTGTAAGACCGCATATAGCAGCTGATTTTCCTTAAGCAAATGTCCTTTTTCTTCGTAAAGATCAGGCCAAATGGGCAATTCGTAGCTTTCCATGCCGTCGCTGATCATCAAAATGGCGAATTTTTTCTGTGTTTTGGAAGCAAAGCGGATCTGCACCGATTCCACAATAAACGCCGTTCGAAAGACGGTATCGTGCGACATCATCTCGACCTGACTTAGGGAGATACAAGACAGATGCTGCATCAAAGGCTGATAGCTATCCATGGGATGGCCTGTTAGAAAAAATCCCAGGAGATCTTTTTCTTTGCGCAAGATCTCATCTTTAGAGCTTGGATTGATCACCTGTGGAGGCTTAGAAAAGCGTCCTTCGGCTGTGTCGCCCATCAGGGAAAATAAGCTCATCACGCCGGTGGCTGCTTCTTTTTGCTCTTTAGCTGCTGTTTCATACATCGGATCGACGCTTATGCGCAAAGCATCGCGCGACCAGCCGGTGAAGTCGAAGCTGCCGGCATCGACTAAGCTTTCTACAGCTTTTTTTCCCACTTTTTTAGTATCGACGCGTTTAAAAAATTGATAAAGATTCGGAAAAGGACCGCGTTTGATGCGCTCTTGGACAATAGCTTCGACAACGCCTGTGCCAACGCCTTTGATGCCGCTCATGGCAAAGCGGATGCCTTGCGGAGAGGCTGAAAAGGCCACATCTGCTTCGTTGATATCAGGAGGAAGCATGGCGATGCCCATGGACTGGCACTCGCGGATGAATTTAGCCACTTTGCTAAGATCATGGCTGTCGCATGTCATCAGAGCTGCCATCCACTCCTTAGGATAATTAGCTTTAAGGTAAGCGGTGACATAGGATAAGTAACCATAGGCGGCAGCGTGCGACTTATTAAATCCATAGGCGGCAAATTTTTCCATCTTATCGAAAATGCGCATCGAAGTCTCTGCATCGATCTCATTTTGTAAAGCCCCTTGCCGGAATTTTTCGCGCTGCTGAGCCATCTGCTCCATGTCTTTCTTTCCCATGGCGCGGCGTAAGACATCGCCTTCCCCAAGGGAAAATTTGGCTAATTTGCTGGCGATCTGCATCACTTGCTCTTGGTAGACCATGATGCCATAGGTTTCGGCCAAGATATCTTTCATCCAAGCATGATCATATTCAATGGGTTCGCGCTCATGCTTGCGGTTGATGAAAGAAGGAATCATATCCATAGGTCCTGGACGATAAAGAGCGCCTACGGCGATGATCTCTTCAAACTTATCCAAATGCAGCTGCCTTGCAAGGTCTTGCATGCCGCCGGATTCTAACTGGAATATTCCGAGAGTTTTACCTTGATTTAATAAATCAAACGTCGGGCTGTCGTCCAAAGGCAGATTCACCCAGTCGATCTCTTTTCCCGTTGTCGCTTTGATGGCATCCACGCACGCCTTTGTCGCTGTCAGTGTCTTAAGGCCTAAAAAGTCAACCTTCAACATCCCCACTAGCTCGACAGGCTTCATAGAATACTGCGTGACCGGCATATCGGAGTCTTTAGCGCTGCAAAGAGGAATAAAATGAGTCAAGGGCTCGCCGCTGATGATGATGCCGGCCGCATGAATGCCAGTATTGCGGATCGAGCCTTCAAGGGTTTTGCCGATGTCGATGATGCGTCTGGCGTCTTCATCGATTTCATACATGGAGCGCAGATCGTGGTCTTTTTCTAAAGCTTTTTCCAAGGTGATGTTGAGGTCTTCAGGGACAAGCTTGGCGATCTCGTTGACTTTAGTTAAAGGGATGTTTAACACACGTCCGACGTCCTTAATCGTCATCTTGGCTTTCATTGTGCCGAACGTGATGATCTGAGCGACATTGTCTTTGCCATACTTTTGCAAGGTATAGTTAATGACCTCAGCGCGCTTATCCATGCAGATGTCGACATCGATATCGGGATAGGAGATCCGCTCAGGATTAATGAAGCGCTCAAAGAAGAGATGGAAGCGCAAAGGCTCGATATCGGTGACGCCGATGAGATAGAGCACGATCGATCCAGCGCCGGATCCCCTGCCCGGGCCGACCGGAATGCCGCTTTTCTTGGCCCAGTTGATAAAGTCCCACACAATGAGCAAATAATCGCACATCTCCTTGGGAACGATGACGTTCATTTCATAGCTTAGGCGCTCGCGAACAACTTCCATAGGATCGCGTTCCGGATAGATCTCCTTAACCTTCGCTAAGCGCTCGGGAGTATAGCGCGTGGCAACGCCTTCTTCACAGAGCTTCCATAGGTATTTCTCAACAGCTTCAGCTCTTTCCTCTTTAGTGTATTGGCTGCCTTCTAAAGAGGGCGGAAGATACACAGGATAGTGCTTAGTCTTAAAATCCAGCTCCACATGGCATTTTTCGGCTATTTCAAGAGTCGTTGAAATAGCTTCAGGAATATCGGCAAAAAGAGCTTGCATCTGCTCTGGAGACTTAAAATAACACTCATGGGACGCATAGGTGCGGCGCTTGGGATTAGGAATGCGCCGTTTGGGATTACCTTGAGAATCTTTTTCCCAGATTTCACAGGGTTCGCCCGATTGGATGTTGAGCAAGATCTCATGGGCACGCCAATCAGATCTCTCCATGTAGTGGCTGTCATTGGTGGCGACAATTTTGATATCAAGCTCTTTACCTGCCCTAAGGATGGCATCGTTTACTTTATTTTGCTTAACGATATAGTCTTGATATTGCTGCAAGAGCCATGACTCTTGATAAATGCCATCATCTTGCAGATCCTCTTCGCTCATCCAAGGGCGCATGATCTCGAGATAATAATCTTCGCCGAAGAGATCGCGATACCAGCGGATTTCATCCAAAAACTGCTCATAAGATCCATTTAAGGCTTCATAGGCGACTTGGCTGCTTATACAGCCGGACAAGCAAATCAAACCTTGACAATGTTGCTTCAATACTTCCTTGTCGATGCGAGGATTGTAATAAAATCCTTCGATGTAACCCACCGAAGTCAGCTTGCAAAGATTATGATAGCCTTCTTTATTCTTGGCTAACAACCCAAGATGAAAACTCGTTCGGCCCCCGCGTTCCTGTTTTTTGTCAAAACGCGATGATGGCGCAACATAAAATTCGCAGCCTAAGATGGCTTTGATTTTGGCGTCTTTGCACGCTTTATAAAAGTCAACAGCGCCAAACATGTTGCCGTGATCCGTTAACGCCACTGCAGGCATGCCGAACTTCTTAGCTTTTTCCACTATAGCGGGGATCGAAGCTAAGGCATCCAAAATCGAATATTGCGAATGAACGTGTAAAGGAACCCACATAGAGAAACGCTAAATGATAAATGATGAATGATAAATGTTAAAGGCAACCGCAAGGAATTTAGAATACAGAATCCAGAATTCAGAATCCAGAATGAAAAGAAAAAACGCTAAACTCAAGTGTAGTCAGTAGTCGGTAGCCAGTAGTCAGTAGGAAGCCAGAATTCAGAATCCAGAATTCAGAATGAAAGGCAGAATGCCAAAAGGGCGTTGTTGCATAAATCTATTCCCCATTCGGGGAATGCGTTGGTAGCCTCGGGTTTCAACCCGAGGTATATGCAAAAGGACGTTGTGCCCCGTAGGGTCACAAGAAAATGAATCGAAACGAATGTTTTTTACTTGCGCATATCTTGCGGCTCTAACGAGACGCAACTCTTTTTTTACGATACACCTCGGGTTGAAACCCGAGGCCAACGCATTCCCCGAATGGGGAATAGATTTATGCAACAACGCCATTCTGGATTCTGAATTCCTTGCTGTAGCCTTTAGCGTTTAGCGTTTTTTCTTTTCATTCTGGATTCTGAATTCTGGATTCTGAATTCTGGATTCCTACTGACTACTGACTACCGAATTCGCATTTAGCGTTTTTTGTCTTATGCATATTTGATTGTAGGAACCTTCTTCGTGCTCTCGGTGACACTCCATAAAGGCAGCAGGAGTAGAACGGAGATGACGCAGCAAATTGCCATCGCCCAGAAAAAACCTTCCCAGCCTAAGTCTTGGGTGATTTTCCCAAGAGGATATCCGGCCGTCGCAGCACCCATGTAAGCAAAACAACCTACAAAACCCGTTGAGGTCGCTGCCGCTTTTTTATGGGAAAGTTCAGCTGCTGCAATCCCGATCATCATTTGAGGGCCAAATATCATAAAGCCCACCCAAAACATCGCTATGGATTCTAATGAAGTATAACCCTCTGGTACAAGCCAAAAAGCCACAATGGCAAGAAACATACCCCCGGCGAAGATCACGTTGATGGGTCCGCGCTTAGCTCCAAAAAGGCGATCTGAGGCCCATCCGGCGCCAAGGCTTCCAAAAAAACCGCCCACTTCGAAAAGGGAGACGCAACCATTAGCTCCTAAGCGGCTATATCCTTTAGTTTCCAAAAGAAACAAAGCCGTCCAATCATTGATACCTGTACGAACGAAATAGACAAAGAAATAGGCGAAGGCGAGCATCCAAATGTATTTATTTTTTAGAACATGCTCGACTAAGATTTCTCGTGTAGAGAGCTCGACTTCCCTACCATCTTTATTGACAGCTCCCCCGGCATAATCGTTGCGAAATTTTTCAACAGTAGGAAGTCCCAGCGACTGAGGGGTATCGCGAAGACGGTTGATGAGAAAGAACCCACCAAAAATGCACAAGACACCGGGAACATACATAGCATAGCGCCATCCCAGATATTGCAGGCAAGCGCCGGCGATCCATGGGATCAAAAAAGCACCCACGTTGTGGGATACGTTCCATGTCGACCACCATGATCCCCTTTCCGAATGGGAATACCAGTGAGTGAGAAAACGTGCACATGGGGGCCATCCACAGCCTTGGAACCACCCATTGAGGCCCCAAAAAATGGCAAACATAAGAATAGAAGAGGACATTCCGAAGCATATATTAAAAACGCCCGTTAACATCAAGCCGATGGACATAAAATAACGTGGATTGGAGCGGTCGGATAAAATACCACTAGCGAACTTACTGATACCGTATGTTATGGAAAGAACACTACCCAGCAATCCCAACTGGCTTTTATCAAAACCCAGGTCTTGGATAAGTCCCGGCATAGCAAAAGTAAAGCTTTTACGGGTAAAGTAGTAAAGAGCATACCCAATAAACATGGAATAAAGAATTCTGATTCGCCAGTACCGATATTCTGTTTTGACTTGATTTTGATCTTGGATTTCTTCGATGTAGGGAGCGGGCTTAAATAGAGTAAGCAATGCGTTCACTCGTTTCTCCTTATAACTAATATTCTTTGAATATCTTCTTGATCCTCAGCACTTTTTTTGAAAAAGTCCCAAACACGAGAAAAGGGCATTTCATTCAAAAAACTACGTAATAGAAATGAATGCATCTATTCTGTCAACAATTTTGAGCTTTTCTAGTCAAAGTCTTCGCAAAAAACCAATCAGGGCGAGCTCAATCTTATATTTGACATCTAATAAATTTTAAAAACTATTGTCTCCTGTCCTAGGGTTTTTGTTCAAGTCATTTTCATGGTTATGAAGCTTACGCATTCTTCTCTTGACGCATCTATTTGTATATGCTAGAAGATCAGCCACAGAAAAAGGTAAGATTTTTCACTCGTACCATTCAAATCTTGCATCTATAATAGTTGCGAATCAAGACTGCTGGTGAGTGCGATAAATCCCTACTCATCATTTTATATGATAATTATTCCTGTGTTGCATATCAGCTAACAATTGGCTTGCCACGCAAGGAACTTAAGGAACATGGCATGATTAAACTGATAATTAATCCTGATTTAAACCCACAATCACACATCTTTCACAAAGATGTTGTCGTTATTGGCTCCGGGTTGTCTCATGCCATTGACCTTGCACTTTCCGATGATAAACTCAAAGAAATTCACGTCTCCATTGTAAAAAGAGAAATGCATTTCTTCGCGATCAATAACGCTAATGATCCCTTTGTCACTTTAAATGGTGCACCATTTGGTAAAAAAAAATTGACACAAGACGACGTATTGCAAGTGGGTCAATCAACTCTTTGCATTCAAACTCATTTACATAATGAACTTCCTGCGAACCATACAACGCTTGCATCGCGACTTTCTGAAAAACAAAAGACTTCGCCTAAGAACTTTCCCTTAGATGTCGCTAAGTTCGTAAAGCAAGCGAAGGCGTTGGAATTTCCGCAACCTCAACCCAAAGCTGTGGAGCCTTCTGCTGAAATTATTGCTCAAAAAGTCTCCGAAGAGGAAGAATCTCCTTTACAATTGGAGCCGAAAAAAAGCCTTAATATTCATAATATAGGGCAAAAAACAGCGACTCCTTCGAAAAATGAAAAAAAACCTATAGCGACTTTGAAGGATTACTATCTAAGTGAATTTGATGATGAGACTGAAAGCTGGAATGCAAACAAGCACAACAAACAATCAACTACTACTCCTCAAAAACATAATTTAAAATGGTTTCTTTGCTTAGCATTTCTCATTTTGCTTTCCGTTGCCCTTATTGCCGGAGTATCTTATCTCAGCATCAAAGGAAAAAGTGAAAAAGAGGAACTACTCGCTGCCGAAGGGGTAGCTGATGTCACGATGGCGTTAACTTATGCTCAAATCCATCATATTAAACCGCAAAAACAAAATTGGTCTGATCCCGATTTCTTAAAAAACAGTTTAAATGCTGTGTTAGGATTCAAATATCCCCCATTTGTCACCATCGACGCCCATGGACAATTTGATACAAGCCCATATATTTTAAGAATATATACTAGCAGCGACCAATCGCAATTTTTAATTATTGCTCAACCTGCACCTAGCCTGCTGCAATGGCTAATTCCAAAAGCTGCCATCATGGTAGATTCTAAAACAATGGAAATGAGAAAAACCAAAGATCTCAAAACTCTCAATCGTCTTCTCGTTAATCCAAATATGCTTGATGGCTCAAATGCTCTTGAAATTTCTCACATTGTCAGCCAAGGAGAATTAATTCCGTTGACCGCGTTAGGTGGGAAAAAAGATAAACGCGAATTCTTTCCTCCCAAAGCATTGGCTCTCATTAGGCCGGGTGCTGAAAATTACATTTATAATGCACCTCGATATTATCATTTTGGCGAAGGATTCATTAAACAATCTTTAGAAATTAGCCAAAAGGAAGCGAGCAGTCACGAAGTCATACGGTTGCAACAAGAAATCGAGGGTCTAACACATTATCAAGACATGATTTTATATACTTCTCGAGGTATTCAATCTGCGACCGAGGCTCAAAAAGCCCTTGCTACATTTGCTCCTCAAGGCCAATTTTTGATCGCATATCTTAAATTCAATGCCAAAGGCAAAGTCACCAGCAGCCATTTGATCATGGACGACTCCAGCTCAAAGATCGCTTCTTCGGGGAAAGATTTTTCTGAAGAAATTTCCTTCGAAGATAATTCTATAAAGACCCCTTCAGCCAAACCACCTTCTGAAAATTCGGAAGTCTCTTTTTCTGAGAAATCGGAGACTTTTAGTCAAAACCATCCTCTTTTTTTGCAACTTAGCTCAGTTGCCAATGCTCGGACAATAGCCCTTGAAGCTGTTGGCAATGAAGTCAACGCTCTTCTTAGCCTCAATGAAAAAGGATTACTCTTAAATTACCAAAAAGAGCTTCAACCTCTTCTTGCGAAATATGAACAACTCAACTTGGAACATCGCCTCAAAATCATCAAAAGTCTTTCTTTCCTATATAGCGAATATTCTAGCATGCCGTTAACGCAGTTTAACTCCTACGTTGAAAGCACCGGATTAGAGAATTTTTTGGAAGAATATATCCAAACTCTCAAAGAAAAAATAGGCCCGATAAGCTTGCAGTCTTCCGATGTTGAAATGTTATTAAATAAGGTGCAAGATGCCAAGAGCATCGAAGAGCTCGCCAATCAGACTGCTCAAGCAGCATCGATAATAAAATTGGAGCGATTGCCCGATCTCAAACTTGTGCAACGATATCAGAATACCCTCCATATCAGCGTCCTTAAAAAACTCAATCAACTGCTGTTTTCTCCCAATCCAAAAAATGCCGCCAAAGATTTTCAAAGGCAAAATAGCACTTTCTTAGAACATATTATGCAATCTGCTTGGATCGTTAACCCTGAAGAATATGAATTCTATATGAACGAATTCTACCTGCTGACGGAGTCAGTAG
>Ga0207105_1033_pt3 | contig 12564 bp, 11 predicted proteins | sample Alteio_BWMinHeat_77_FD_153569 | JGI IMG/M metagenome (GOLD analysis project Ga0207105, IMG submission 153569) | Enriched cells from forest soil in Barre Woods Harvard Forest LTER site, Petersham, Massachusetts, United States -... | ecosystem: Environmental > Terrestrial > Soil > Temperate forest >... | reverse complement strand
CTCCACACCAGGACATCGAAGTCGTCGATCCACCGGAATTCGCGCTTGATGTTTTCGAGGACGGAATCGCCCATATTGGAGAGAATGGCGGTGCGTACGTTGTGTGCTTTGAGCTTCCGCTGCCAGGCGACCATCGTCGGATTCTGAGTGGTCCACATGACGGCATCCTGACGGTTGAGCTCGGCAAGGTCGGATGCACTGAGCGACCGGCCGGAGTCGTGCGCGAACTTCTGCCAGAATGCCACTCCGGTGAGAGTACCTTCGTCGTACGCGTGACGATCGGCCCAATAGAGCTTCTCGAACTGTTCAGCGGGCAGGCCGGTGATGCGGACCATGGCATCGTGGGCCGCGACATCGGGGGTGCCGGTCAAGACCATTCCATAATCAAAAACAACCGCGCGCAGTGCCAATGATTCTCCTTGATGTTTGCCCGTGTATTGTGGAAGGGGCGTCTTCCTTATTGTGCACGATCCGTTTCAGTGGACAGGGATCAGGAAACGCGAACAGGGTTGTCGAGATTCGCGAGAGGCGCTACGAAACGAGTACAGCACGATGCGTTTTTCGCAGAGGACGAACTGGAATACGGGGGAGAGCACGCTGGCGGAGGCACATCGGCTGCGTGTGGAAGCAGGGCTGCCGATTGCCGATCTTACGGCTTCGAATCCGACGCGGTGCGGGTTTGACTATCCTTCCAATTTGCTGAATGCGCTGACCGATGCGCGGGGACTCGATTACGATCCACAGCCGCGTGGGCTGCTGCGGGCGCGCGAGGCGGTGTGCGCGTATTACGCCGAACATGGAGTTGCCGTGGCTGCGGAGAAGGTGGTATTGACCACAAGCACGAGCGAGGCGTACAGCTACCTGTTTCGGCTGCTTTGCGATCCGGGGAACGAGATTGTGGTGCCGCAACCGGGCTACCCGCTGTTCGATTTTCTGGCTGGTCTTGACGACGTGCGGCTGAAGTTCGCACCGCTCGTGTATGACCACGGCTGGCAAATCGATCCGGAAGGACTCCGGCGAGCAATCACGCCCGCAACGCGAGCCATCGTCCTGGTACATCCGAACAATCCGACCGGGCATTTCACAAAGGCATGGGAGGCGGAGGAACTGGCGCGGTTGTGCCGGGAGTTTGACCTGTCGCTGATCGTGGACGAAGTCTTCCTCGACTATCAATTGGAGGATACGGGGCCGGCGATGAGTTTTGCGGTGGGACTCGAGGGGGTTCCGGTGTATGTGGTCAGCGGGTTGAGCAAGATTGCGGGGCTGCCGCAAATGAAGGCAGCGTGGATCGTGGCGGCCGGCCGGGAGGCGGGTGCCGCGATGGAACGGCTGGAGGTCATTGCCGACACATTTCTTTCCATGAATGCGCCGGTGCAATGGGCCCTGCCGACGTGGCTGACGGAGCGAAACGCGATCCAGAGACAGATCGGAGAACGAGTGACAGCCAACCTCGCCGAGCTGGATCGACACCTTGAACAGCAGGAGACGGTGCAACGGCTAAAAGTAGAGGGGGGATGGTATGCGGTGCTGCGCATCGCGGCGCTGCGGCCGGATGAATTCACTGTCCGCGACCTCCTGGATCGGGGAGTCTGGGTTCACCCGGGGCACTTTTTCGGGATGCCGGAGTCGGGGTGGCTGGTGTTAAACCTCCTGGGCCCGGGAACGGAATTCGCCCAGGGAGTCGCGGGAATATTTGAATGTTTGCGCGATCCGGCGCGCCAGTAACAGTACGAATGATTTTGCAAGTGCAACTTTAACTTTCCATAATAATGAACTGATGTTTAAAGAGTTGCCATTCAGTTGATGAGCAGAAATGGGTTATGGTCCCGTTCGGCGCCGATAGTGGTGGCAGGGCCATGGCCGGGCAGGACCCTGGTGTCGTCGGCAAGAGGCAGGAGCCGGGTTTCGATGGAGTCGATGATCTGGCGAGGGTTGCCGCCGGGCAGATCGGTGCGGCCGATGCTGCCGGAAAACAGGGTATCGCCGGCAATGACCATCTTGAGCGGTTCGAAATGAAGACAGACCGAACCCTGGGTGTGACCCGGCGTGTGCAACACTTCGGCGGGGTAGCGGTCGAGACCGACACGCAGGCCATCGGTGAGGCTTACGTCTGGCGCGGACACATCAGGCGTGGGAACGCCGACCCACGCCGCCTGTTCCTCCATCATCTTGAGAAGAGGGAGGTCATTTTCGTTGAGAAAGATGGGAGCGCCGGTGAGGTGCTTCAGCTTGAGTGCGCCGCCGACGTGGTCAATGTGACCGTGCGTGACCAGGATCTGCTTGAGCTTGAGTCCGAGGTCGGCGAGGCGGCGGTAAATGCGGCCGACTTCATCGCCGGGATCGATGATGATGGCTTCGGCGGCATCCTCGTCGCCAAGGAGGGTGCAATTGCATTGCAGGGGGCCGACGATGAACGTCTCGAGAATCATGAGGATATTTTAGCGATACGGGAAGACGGGTCGATACGGGGTGGGTGCGAATAGAATCCGGTAGGTATGGAAAAACTGTCACGTATTGATGGGCTGAATGAGCGGTTCGGGATCACGGGAACGGTGCAGGTGACGGGTGGGAATGGCGGGCTGGCGAAGCTGACCATTACGCGACCCCTGGCGCAGGCGGAAATCTACCTTCATGGTGCGCAGGTCACGGCGTGGCGGCCGGCCGGGGAGGAGGAAGTGCTTTTTCTCAGCGGGCACTCGAAGTGGGAAGACGGGCGGGCCGTCCGCGGCGGGATCCCGGTGTGCTTTCCGTGGTTTCGCGCCAAGGCAGACGATCCCAAGGCGCCGGCGCATGGATTTGTGCGAACGAAGGAATGGGATCTTGAGTCGGTACACGCGGGGGAAGACGGCACCATTACGGTCGTGTGTGCTACCCGGAGCGACGAGGGATCGCAGCGATGGTGGCCGCATGAATTCCGGCTGACGCATCGAATCACAGTGGGGAAGACGCTGGGGATGGAACTGACGGTGACGAATACCGGGAGCACGGGCTTCCGGTTTGAAGAGGCTCTCCATACCTACTTCAGAGTTGGCGATGTGGAACACGTGGAGGTGCGGGGCCTGGAGGGCGTCACGTTTCTGGACAACATGGACGGGAACCGGGAGAAGGTGCAGGCGGACGGCTTAAGGCTGACCGGGCCGGTGGACAATGCCTATATGAACACTGAGAGCGCGGTTGAATTTTATGATCCGGCGCTGGGGCGCACAGTGCGAACCGCAAAAGGGAATTCTTCGACAACGATTGTGTGGGACCCCTGGCGACAGGGAGCGACGAAACTAGCTGACCTCGGCGACGAAGAATGGAAGCAAATGATCTGCGTGGAAGCCAGCAACATTCTAGGCGGCGCGATTTCGCTGGATCCCGGGCAAGAGCACACCATGCGAGCTGAAATCGGACTGGCGGGGCGACATTGAAGATTGCAAGCTGGAATGTGAATTCGATTCGGGCGCGGGTGGGGCACGTGACGGAATGGCTGCGTACCCGCGAACCCGACGTTCTGCTGCTGCAGGAGTTGAAGGGAGAAGTATTTCCGGCGGAAGTGTTCAAGGAGATGGGCTACGAAAGCGTGGCGGTGACACAGAAGACCTACAACGGGGTTGCGGTGTTGTCACGGGTGCCGATCGAGACCATCAACACGACACTCGCCGGCGACGACAAGGATAGCCACGCACGGTTTCTCGAGACCATGATCGGCGGCGTCCGCATCGTGAACGTGTACATGCCCAATGGGAATCCGATCGGGAGCGACAAGTTCATTTACAAGCTGGCGTGGATGGACCGGATGATGGATCAGATGATCCGGTGGCTGAGGGACGATGGGGCGACAATCATTGGGGGCGACTTCAACGTGATTCCGGAAGACATTGATTGCCACAAACCGACATCATGGATCAAGGATGCGCTGTTTCAACCAGAGCCCCGGGCGCGGTATCGGGCCATGCTAGATCGGGGTTATGTCGACGCGTTTCGATCGCTGCACCCGGACCTGGCGGGCGCGTTCACGTTCTGGGATTACTTCCGCAACGCGTTTGAGCACAATCGGGGTATTCGCATCGATCACTTTCTATTGTCTTCCGCAGTCGCGGCGCGGCTCGAATCGTGCGAGATCGACAAAGGTCCCCGGGCGCAGGACCGACCTTCAGACCATACGCCGATCATGGTGGAGATACGGTGATTCAAGTGGGTGCCTCGCGCACTTGCGTCCGGCCCTGCCAGCGACGAAGCATTGTTGCCGGGACGGGTGAAAGCAAAAGGACGGGGTCCTTCAAACCGGAAGAGGCGAGAACTCCTCCCGGCCACATCCCCGTTTGCCGGACCGATCCAACGATGCGATGGTTTCCGCGCTGGCGGTGATCCAGATACAACTGAGAGACGCGATGAGTTTCGCTTCTTGAAGACTAGACGTGGGTTCCGTACACTGGCTCTGTTATGACAGCTTCTCGTCATCTTCTCCAGCATTTCCTTGCAGCACTGGCGTACCGCACACAGAAGGCACTGCGTGACGCGCCCACCGACTTTTCGGGCTTCCGTGCAAGCACTCATGTTCGTACACCGCACGAGTTGCTATGGCACATGACCGGCCTACTCGGATACGCCCGCACCCAGTTGCGCGGTGGAGATCATGCGCCACCGCAACTTCCGACATTTGGCGACGAAATAGAGCGGTTCCATGTCGTGCTGGCCGCACTTCGCGATGATTTCGCGGACGATTCGCTCACTGCGCAAATCACCGATGAACAGGTCCTTCAAGGACCGCTGGCAGATGCGATGACGCACGCCGGCCAGTTGGCTATGCTGCGGCGACTGGCCGGAAAACCCGTTCCCTCGGAGAACTTTATCTTCGCTGACATCCTGGCTTCAAACGTGAGCGCGCGGCAGGCCGAGCCGCGAGCACCTGATCCGTGGTGGAGTCCAGATCTCCCGCCGCGTCCGCCCGGACCCTGATCGCTCTTTCCATATGTTTGCTTCGTCTGGAGTTGGCTTCAGTTCCGGTCCGATCGAGATGGAACACGGGACGCTGGGGCACAAAAAAGAAGAGCTTGCGGGGAGTGTGGTCCCGGCAAGCTCTTTTTCACTTGTTTAATCTATGGAGCAGAATATGCTCCGGCGAATCAGAACTTCTGGATATGGATATTTATAAAAATCTTTTCAGCATCATTGCGGATCGCCGTTAGCGAAACGCTGTTTTGAGTATGTTCTGCGTAGTGTTGATCGAGAGAGCTGCCGCTGAGCACAATGTCAACGCTGACTCCATGCTGGTTGGGGAGGTTTACTTATCTGACCGCAAAACGGACTTGCGCATCGTGGGGGTTGAGCACTGGTTTGTGGTTGACTGTCAAGTCTCTTCCCGCGCTGTGAAGCGGGTAGAGTTGCCGAAACGACGCTGGAGAGAGCAGAGCCATTCGAGACATCAAGGAACTGTGTGTTTTGATTGCTTGCAAAAGAGAATCGCACAGTTCTCATTCAAAGTGTGATTTAAATCACATGTTCGCTAGTTACTTTTGGAACCAACGGCGTGATTGGGAGCAATGCGTCGCCAGGACACGCAAGGATCAGGCCGGCGTGCGTGGAAGTGCACGAGCAGGCGGGAGGTCCAAGCGGCGCGGCAGAGCTGTGCGGAGACTCTTAGCAGCGCACGATTTTGGGTGAGGCGATGCCCTTGGTGGCGTTCCGGGTATCGATGACGATTTGCGACTGATCGACGATGGCCTGGTAATTGTACGAAGTGTGGTCGGTCACGATGAGGACCGCGTCGTATTGGCCGAGATTCTCGAGCGGAGTGTTGGTCATGTTGAGGTCGTAGTGGCGGCCGCGGCCCACTTTTGCGAAATAGGGATCGTTGTAGAAGACGATGGCGCCCTTCTCGCGAAGCAACTCGATGATGGTGAGGGAAGGCGATTCGCGCAGATCGTCGATATCGCGCTTGTAGGCCAGGCCGAGAACCAGGATCTTCGAACCCTTGATGGACTTGCAGTGTTCGTTGAGTGCGGCGGATGTGTGCTCGATGACAAAGTAGGGCATCTTGATGTTGACTTCGCCGGCGAGCTCAATGAAGCGGCTACGGAAATCGTATTCCTTGGCCTTCCAGGAGAGATAGAAGGGGTCGATGGGGATGCAGTGGCCGCCCAATCCGGGGCCCGGATAGAAAGCATGAAAGCCAAATGGCTTGGTACGGGCGGCGTCGATGACTTCGTGGATATCGATGCCCATGCGCATGCAGAGCTGCTTCAGCTCATTGACGAGCGCAATGTTGACGCAGCGATAGATGTTCTCGAGCAGCTTGGTCATTTCTGCTACGGCGGGACTGCTGACGGGAATGGTGCGACGGAAGATGGAGCCGTAGATGGCCGATGCCATTTCGACAGCGCCGGGGCCGCATCCGCCGATGACCTTGGGAATGTCGTGGCGGGCCACGGTATCGTTGCCCGGGTCTTCGCGTTCGGGAGAAAAGGCCACGTGGAAGCCGGGTTGATCGAGCCCGCGCGAGACCCTGAGGCCGTGCGGATTGCCACTCTCGAGCAGGGGCACGACCACGTCTTCGGTGGTGCCGGGATAGGTGGTGCTCTCGAGGACAATGAGCTGGCCGTCGCGGACATGGGGGGCAATGGACTTGACGGTGCCGGTGACGTAGCTAAGATCGGGCTCGTGATACTCGTTGAGGGGGGTGGGAACGCAGATGATGACGGCGTCCATGGCCGCGATCTGAGAGTAATCGGCGGTGGCGGAGAAGCCGGATTTTTGCGCCCTTTGGATTTCCTCAGGAAGAATGCGGACGATGTAGGAGTCGCCGGCATTGAGCTTGCTGACCTTGTCGGGTGCGATGTCGAAGCCGGTGACGCGAAATTTTTCTTCGCTAAACAGCAATGCGAGGGGCAAGCCGACGTATCCCATGCCAACGATGCCGATGCGGGCTTGCCGCGAGGCGACCCGCTCTTTGAACTCAGCGAGTGTGCTGTTGAGTGCGATAGTCATGGCATTGATTTTAAGGCCTGGTGCCCTTTACGGCAGTGATGGCCGTCGCGGAACGCGGAGGCGGCGGGGTTCAGGCCGGGTAGATCCAGGTGACGTCAGGGACCAATGCCGGGCGCAGGGCGCAATAGTATGCTGGGCTGGGCGGTCTGGGTTCAGCGGACCGCGGAGGGGGAATACGTTGGCTCGATTTCTGGTAACCGGGGTGGCCGGGTTTATCGGACGTTCGATTGCGGCAGCGCTTCTGGAGCGCGGCGAGAGCGTGCGCGGCATTGACAGTTTTATTACCGGCAACAGGGAAAACCTGATCGGGCTAAAGGGACTGGAGTTCGTTGAGGGCGACCTGGCCGATGCGGCGGCGTCCTCGAAGGCCTGCGAGGGGATCGAAGTGGTGTTTCACGAGGCGGCGCTGGCATCGGTTCCGCGATCGGTGGCGGATCCCGTCGCAACCAACGTGAACTGCGTGGACGCGACGCTGAACGTGCTGGTTGCGGCGCGGGCGGTGGGAGTCCGGCGGGTGATATACGCGGGCTCGTCTTCGGCGTATGGAGATACGCCGACCCTGCCCAAGCGAGAAGACATGCTGCCCAATCCCATCTCGCCCTACGCCGTGGCAAAGCTGGCGGGGGAGCACTATATGAGCACGTTTGCCAAGGTGTATGGCCTGGAGACGGTTTCGCTCCGCTACTTCAACGTGTTTGGCCCCTATCAGGATCCGACTTCGCACTATTCGGGCGTGCTGGCGATTTTTTGCCGGAACATGCTGGCCGGGAAACAGCCGACGATTTATGGGGACGGCCAGCAGAGCCGCGATTTCACCTACATCGACAATGTGGTTCACGCCAATCTGCTGGCCGCGGAAGCTCCGGCGGAGAAGGTATCCGGCCGGATGATGAACACGGCGACGGCCACGCGAGTGACACTGAGTGAGACGTTCGCGATGCTGCAAGAACTGACCGGGTATGAGGGCTCGCCGGCCTATGCGTCGCCGCGGGCAGGAGATATTCGCGATTCGCTGGCGGACATCGGACTCGCCCGCGAGTTGCTGGGGTATGAGCCGATCGTGGATTTCCGGGAGGGACTGAGGCGAACGGTGGAGTGGTACCGGGCGAGCGGACTTTGATCGTCCAGAACGGATGGGGAAGCCGCTTGAAACGTTGACGGTGCTGCTCTTGCGATGCCGTCCGAGCGCAGGGATCGGGAAGGGTTAGTTCAGGAGCCGTTGAACAAGGGATTGAAGCCGGTCGCGCATGGTGGGCTGAACGCCACAGGCAAAATAGATCTGGCGGTTGAGCGTGGCCAAGAGCTGAATGGCCTGCAACCTTCCAGAGTCTTCAACGATCGCGCATCCGTCGTGCACAAATTCGTCAGCCAGGTACTCAAGCGCGTGACCAAGCTTCTCGAGACCGTGTCCGGCCTCGGGGGTGATCCTGCGTCGAACCATGGGGCGCCGCTGAACCGCAGGAGCTTCCGTCAAGAACGAGAAATGACTGTCCTGCACCGCCGGCCGTCTATTTTTCAAGATGGGAAAATTTTGACGGTGTACGCAGTGTATGTCTTTGACATTACGCAATTGTTGGGATCTGGATGGTTGTCGGTTCGACGATTTGCTTTCGAGGTGAGGGGAACGGCATTCGGTTTCAATTGCTTATGTGACGCCGCTCACTAACATTCCATGCAGCCATGATTGACACTGCTGGGGACTTCGTCACAGCGGTTTTCGAGGAGACTCGCGCAGGAATCGCGGTGCCGGAGAGCCTTTGGAATGAGGGTCCCGGGCCTTGCAGGAAGCTCTTTCAGCTGAACTCGCGGCGCGTTGCACAATCGATGGACGCGATTCCCCGGGCGTCAGACGGGGTGGCTCTTCTACGTCCCTGCGGGCGTTGTTCGTGCAAATGGCGCTTCGCCGCCGAACTGTCGGGTCGATCGTGGGCGGTCTGTTAGTTTCTATTAAGAATTCTGCCGACAAGGCGGGAGCTGCAGGAGCGCCGCGTGCAATTTCGCGAAGGATGTACCTCCGTTCCGGGCTCAACGGCGGGAAACGAATCGCGGCCCCTGATCGTGGTGGGCGTTACGTGTGCCGAGACGTGCCTGGTTCTAAAAGGACGGCTGCGGGCTTTACGGTCCGCGGGCTTTCGGGTGGTGCTCATTACGAACCCCGGGCCGCTTCTGGATTGCATTGCGAACGAGGAAGGAATCGCGACCGTGGCGATCCCGATGCGTCGGGAGATTGCGCCGCTACGCGACATGGTGTCGTTGTGGCGCCTGTTCTGCGCGTTGCGCCAGTTGCAGCCAGATCTGACGGAATTCAGCACTCCGAAAGCTGGCTTGCTCGGAAACCTGGCGGCGAAATGGTGCCGGGGTTCCGGCGCTAACACGTAGTGAACTATGGTGACATAAACTAATTGAAGTAGTGCATAATCAGTGGCTTAGAGACGTTCGTAAAAAATCGTCATCAGGCATTTTATAAATATTTCGGAAAACCGTGAGCCTTGTCGTCACCTGTGGGTGGTACCACCCTATTTTTTAAGGATTCACCGGAGCTAGTTGGGCCATGTAGCCACCACCACGCCAACGGACACATTGGTCCACAGCACTAGTGTGCTGTATCCGTTCCCTTGATAGCTTGCTTAGACTAAAAACATCCGCCAAGACGGACGCGCCCGTGCCTCGGCGGGAGGTTCGGCGCTTAAAACGGCGTGTGGCGTCCCAAACGCTTTCCCCGTGCGATGCCACACGCCCATCTGTTTTGAACCCTCACCAAACCACCCCACGGACGCAACCTGCAAAAAAGCAGCCAGCAAGCTAAAGCCGGACTCGCTAGGCACATTAGGGGATACCAAGGGTCCACCGACACGTCACCGAACGCGCTAGCAGCCTCCTAACTAGGGGCAGGAATCACACCCAAAATGCACTTTCCCCTTGACTCTCCAAACGAGCGGGACCACCGCACTAGAACAGGTTCGCAAGCAGCGATAACCGCTGTGAGTTGATCGAACGTTATCTCCACAACTTTAGGTTCGTTCACAGCGTTGAATGATTTAATTTTGTCCCATGCTGCTCTGTTGGAAACCTTGTGTTGTTGGTAGCCATAGTTCAGCATGGCGCGAAAAATGTTAAAGATTCTGTTAGCAGTAGCCTGTCGTTGGCGCATGTATTCCTCGTTCTCAGGATCAGCAACGTCTTGATATGCAGGTTTGTCCAGACGGGTACGCTTGCGTGGTTTTGCTTCAGCAAGTTTGTGGAACCAGTTTTCAACGTCTTGATGAGTCAGTTTGTGGACGGGTAGATCACCAAACACGGATAGGATATGGATTTCAATTCTCGGTTTCGCTTTATGTTGAGAACGACGCTTTTTCAATTGCCGTTCCGCCAGATAGTCTTCCATCAAATTCCGGACCGTGTAGTGCTTGTTGATTGGAACCACTCCGGTCTGTTGCTGGAACCATTCCAGTGCTTTTTGTGCGGCTTGTTCAAAGGAAAAGAATGTGGCGTTGTTGGCTTCGCTGGTGTCGTCGGCGGCACCGATGCGATGGGAGAGATGACGGGTGGTTCCTTCTTTGTGTTTGTGCGCGAACCAGACCCCGCCAAGCGTCTTGCTTTTCCGGTATGCCAACTTGAGTCCGGGGGTGGGTAGCGAATCGGTGTGTTCTTTGGTGCCAGTCTGTATCGAACGGCGACCAGTCGGAGTGCGTAAGGTGTACTTTGCCATTCCCGGAACCTACCATTTCGTCAGCATTTCGGAAAGCCGTGTGAGACGCCCTTGGACAGCCATACTTGCACTGAGCCAAGAAAATGGCAAGTGTTTAATAAATAAGGAGTTAGATAGACATGGTGGGACGTTGTGAGACGCGGGTGAGGCCGGGTTCCGGCACGCATCTACATGTTGCGGGGACTGCGGCTGGAGACATTGACAGGGCTCAGGCGCCATATGCTGCTGGCGGCTGAGCGAATTGCGGCAGGCTGCGCTCACCTGGTGGTGTGCAATAGCGAAAGCCTGCGCGCGCAGGCGATGGCTTTGCAAATTGCAGACGAATCGAAGTTGCACTTGATCGGAAACGGCAGCAGCAATGGCATCGATGTGGACAGGTTTTCGCCCGGAACGGAAGAGGTTCGAGAAAGATTGGGGATACCGCAGCCTGCGCCGGTGATCGGTTTTGTCGGGCGGCTGACGCGCGACAAGGGAGTTCCGGAACTGATCGATGCCTTCGATCGGATTGTGGCGGCGGTTCCGCTGGCGCGGCTGCTTCTGGTGGGCTGGTTCGACGAGTCGGATGATTCGCTCAGCGAAGAACTGCGCGCCAGAATCGACGATCATCCATCGATCGTCCGTACCGGGTTTGTGGTGGATACGGCGCCCTATTACCGGGCGATGGACATGATGGTTTTGCCGACGTGGCGAGAGGGGTTTCCCAACGTAGTGCTGGAGGCAGCGGCGACCGGAATCCCGGTGATTACGACGCTTTCAACCGGCTCAGGGATGCGGTGTTTGCGGAGGTTACGGGCATTTTGATTCCAGCCGGATATCCCGAAGCCATTACCGAGGCGGTGCTGCGATTGATCCGGCATCCGGGCGAGCGGCTTCGTATGGGAACGGCGGCTCGGGCATGGGTGATCGATGAGTTTGTAAATGGGCGGGTGCTGGGACTGACGGTGGGTTTCTACGAGAAACTGCTGGAGGCGGCCGCGGCCGATGACACGATTCCCCTGGCTACGGCTGCGGCTGGAGACTGATTTCCGGAACAGACTCTTCGGCGTGCGGAATCTGCAGCGTGTGTGCGGCGGTTTCGGCCGCGTGCAGGGCCTTGCCGGGCACAATCCCCAGCGCGAGGGTTGCGCCCACCGTGAACAAAAGGGCAGCACCGACAGCGATACCCACCTGCGGCAAAGAAGACGCATAGCCCCCGTTCTGACCATCGGGCTTCTGCGCTGCTGCGAGGGCCAGGCGGAGGTAGTACGCCGAGGCCATACCGGAATTCAGCAGGCCGATGACGGCGAGGATCACGGCTCCTCCGCCGACTGCTGCGGAGAAGGAGTAGAACTTACCGAAAAAGCCGCCGGTGAAGGGGATTCCGATAAGTGAGATCAGGAAGAAGATGAGCAGGATGCCGAGGAACGGGGAACGGTAGAGCAGGCCGCGAAAGTCGCGAATCAGGGGGAGCCTTTCGTCGTATCCGCTGGCAAGAGTCACAACCGCAAAGATGCCGACGTTCATGGCGGCATAGGCAGCGGTGTAGAAACTGGCGGCGGCGATTCCGGTTGAGGCAAGCCCCGCGAAGGCGGCCAACAGGTATCCCGCGTGGGCAATGGAGGAGTAGGCCAGCATGCGCTTGACATTCTCCTGGCGGAGCGCGGCTAGATTGCCAACAGTCATGGAGACGACGGCGACAATCCAGAGCAGCGGCGACCAGATGGGCCGAAGCGTGGGCAGCATTTCGTAGACGACGCGGAGCAGCAGTGCGAAGGCAGCGGCCTTGGGGGCGGTGGACATCAAGGCGACGACAGGCGACGGCGCACCTTCGTAGACATCGGGCGTCCAGAGATGGAACGGGGCGGCAGACACCTTGAAAAGCACTCCGACCAGCATCAGAGCCA
>Ga0207105_1240_pt1 | contig 12633 bp, 10 predicted proteins | sample Alteio_BWMinHeat_77_FD_153569 | JGI IMG/M metagenome (GOLD analysis project Ga0207105, IMG submission 153569) | Enriched cells from forest soil in Barre Woods Harvard Forest LTER site, Petersham, Massachusetts, United States -... | ecosystem: Environmental > Terrestrial > Soil > Temperate forest >... | reverse complement strand
TCTCGGGCAGCAATATAAGCAGCAGCGTTGTGACCTTAGGAACGAGCGGAGAGGTGGCCGGCATGGAAATTGTAGGACAGAACGTGGGAGGGGGGGTCTCGTTTGATTCCCTAGTGTCTGCAAATTCGGTATCCATCTTGAGTAATCGCATCTCCATCACCAGCGGCGCGGTGCAAGCATCGAACGGTATTCTTGGGCTGTCGATTCAACCGCTTGCCGCAATCATTTCTGATAATCAAATCTCTGTATCGTCTGGCGCTTCAATTGGGATTACTCTCCAAGGGGTCGGGAGCATTGACACAACGATCTCGAATAACCAAATTTCAGGGATCACATCATCGGGGAATAATTCCGCCCAGGCGATTATTTTAAGCGGGAACGCAGATGTGACTGCAACGATCTCAAACAACCAAATTTCGGGCGTTATCTCGGAAGCCTCTGCTGGCGGAGTCGCTGAGGGGATTACTGTCGCTACCACTACCGGCAACATCAATGCAACGATCTTAAATAATCAACTCTCAACGATTACATCTGTGAATAATATCGTAAATGGAATCCATGTACAAGGCAGTGGAAGCGGAACTCTCACTACAACGGTCGAAAACAACGCGCTTACAGGCATCTCCGCTCCAGGCACCACGCAAAGTGCTACCGGAATTTTCATCGACCCCAGCTTCAGCCCGTGCTTCGGTACCATTTCCAATAATCAATTGTCAACGATTGTAGGCGGTGCTTTGGCTGCAGGGATCCAGTCCAGTGTTGGCGCAGGAGGAGACAACGTGACCTCCAACAACCAAGTCTCCAATCTTACGACCACAGGACAAGCATTCGGGATCTTCTTAGGAAATGGAACCAGCGGAACGTGTTCCATTGTAAACAATCAAGTCTCCAATCTCTCAGGTCCGGAGGGCTTCGGTATCGGTGCAGGCAATGATACCGGCAGTGCGAGCTATTCTATTGCAGAAAATCAAGTCACAAATGTGTCCGCTGCAGGGGGATTTGGTATCGATGTATCCAATTTCTCCCATGGTAACCTCACATTTTCGATCACAAACAATCAAACATCCCTGACGAGCACCGGAATTGAAGTGGACACCTCTGCAGGGGGCACGACATGCTTACTCCTAATTGGTAATACCTCCTCTAATCCTATTGACTTAACCAATACGGGCGGTACATTTAATTTAGGCGCAAATATAGACAACGTTCCCATGCCTACCATTGGCGCGGGAATTACCTTAAACCCCGGCTGCCCTTAGGATTTAGGCGACCGTCACTTCTTTGCAAAGGAGCACATCTTGGATGGCGTGAAGAAGCTCAACACCTTCCTTCATCGGCTTTTGGAAGGCCTTTCTCCCTGAAATCACGCCCATGCCGCCGGCCCGCTTGTTAATGACGGCCGTCAGGGCCGCTTGGCCCAGGTCATGCTCTCCGGAAGGCCCTCCCGAATTGATGAGCCCAATCTTACCCATATAGCCATTGACCACCTGGTAGCGGGTGAGATCGATCGGATGGTCCGTGCAGAGTTTTGTATACATCTGCTCAGTCTGCTTGCCGAACTTCAGTTCTTTAAACCCGCCGTTGCAGGTGGGCAGCTTTTGTTTGACAATGTCGGCCTCGATGGTGGCGCCGAGATGGTTGGCCTGACCGGTGAGATCGGCCGATTCGTGGAAATCTTTTCCCGGAGTTTTAAACGCGGCGTTGCGGGTGTAGCACCAAAGAATGGTCGCCATCCCTAGCTCATGGGCGTGCTGGAATGCCTGGCTCACTTCGGTGATCTGGCGGCGGCTCTCAGGAGAGCCAAAATAGATCGTCGCTCCGACGGCCACAGCGCCCATGTCGTAGGCCTGCCGCACGGTAGCGAACAGGGTCTGATCATAGGTGTTGGGATAGGAGAGCAGTTCATTGTGGTTGATCTTCATCACAAAGGGGATCTTGTGCGCATACTTGCGGGCAAGCAAGCCGAGGACGCCGAGCGTGGAGGCGACGCCATTGCATCCCCCTTCGATGGCAAGGCGGAGGATATTTTCCGGATCGAAGTATTCGGGGTTCGCCGCAAAGGAAGCTCCTGCGGTGTGCTCCACACCCTGATCGACAGGAAGCAGGGAGAGGTAGCCTGTGCCGCCGAGCCTGCCGTGGCGAAAGAGAGCGTTTAAGCTGCCAAGGACCCGGATATTGCGGTCGGACGGAGCGAATACCCGATCGACCCAATCGGGGCCGGGAAGACAGAGCTTTTCCTTGGGGATTGTTTTGCAGACATGGCCGAGGAGCGATTCCGCTTGGGAGCCAAGAAGTGATTGGATACGCGCAAAAGACATGAGCACCTGCTTATAAAGTTTTGGTCATGAGTTGGTAGGAAGTCCCAAATTTTTCGGTAGAGCTTCCGCTTGGATGGTAGCCCATTCGGTGATAAAATCCTACTTTTTCTACGGGTGTTTGGAGTTGGATCTCGCAAATGCCTCTTTGGGATAGCGCCTGTTCAAACGTGGTGAGCAGTTTTCTTCCAAAACCCCTTCCCTGATACTCTTCGCTGACGGCCATCTGATGAAGGACTCCCCGGTTTTCCTCGGCGGGACAGAAAAGGACGCAGCCGACGACCGTCTTTTTGTCTAAGGCGACATAATGGAAGCTCTTGTCTTCGTCGGGCAGCACTTCGGCGCCGGGCGGTTTGCCGAGAGGTTTAAAGAGGACCTCCCAGCGGATCATGAGCTCTTTGCCATACTCGGGATCTTTAGTGCGGATAAATTTGAATTGCATATCCCTCCGTTTTGATCTTTTCTGATGGTGTCAACGCTAAGACGCTGGAAAGCTGAAGTTGATTTTTTTTTTGCGTCTTTGCGTCTTTGCGTTGAAATACGAATGAAGATCAACGCGGAGACGCAAAGACGCGAAGACGCAAAGGGGAAGCTAAGAGGAATTTTTTGCGCCTTTGCGTTCATCTCTTTTTACTCAATATAGAGAACTAAACTTTTCAAGTAATCCCCTTCGGGATGGTCTAAGGAGATAGGATGATCGGGAGCTTGGATGTGGCGCCCAACAATCCTGACATTCCGCTTAGCTTCGCAAGCTGCTTGGAACAGTAAGTTTTGGAAGAGGGGCCCATCGATGAAATAAGAACAGGAAGCAGTCACTAAAAAGGAGTCAGGGGGCATCTTTCCCAAAACAGTCCGATTCATTTCTTTATATCCTTGACATGCTTGTATAACATCTGCCCTTTTCTTGGCAAATGCGGGAGGATCTAAAATGATGAGATCATAATTGAGGGGAGATGTTTTGATGAAGTCGAAGACGTCGGTTTGAATGATCGGATGCCCATTTTTTGCGCTGAAAATAGCGGCAAGCGGGCTCACATCGACGCTGTCGACGTGCGTAGCCCCGCCTCGTAGCGCATAGAGAGAAAACCCGCCGGTGTAGGAAAAACAGTTGAGGACCCGTTTCCCTTCCGCATGAGCCCCCACCCACGCGCGCATCGAGCGCTGGTCGAGAAAAAAGCCGGTCTTCTGTCCCTCTGCGATCGGCACATAAAACGGGATGCCGTTTTCTAAGATGAGGACCTCGGGGATATTTTCTCCATAGAGAACGCCCGTGCACAGTTCCAGCCCTTCTTGGGTGCGGGAGGAGCTGCTGGACTTTTCGTAAATGGATTTTGGTTTTAAGTGAGATACGAGGCTCTCCACAATGCAGGATTTGAAGCGCTCCATTCCATAGGTGCTGATCTGAAGGACAACGACGTGATCGTAGACATCGACGATAAGCCCTGAGAGGCCGTCCCCTTCGGCGTTAATGAGGCGGTAGGCGTTGGTGATCTTAGGGTCGAAGAGTTTTTTTCTTAAGGTGAGCGCGTTGTTGATTTTTTCAAAGATCACGGTCTCAGGAGGCCTGCGGTCAAAGCAGAGGACACGGCCGGCGATGCTGTTCTGGTTATGGAAAAATCCTTGGGCGAGGAAGGCGCCGGCGGAATCGTAGATGGGAAGAAGGTCTCCGTTGGAAAAGCTAGGCGCGCTCTGGACCGCACCGGAGAACACCCAGGGGTGCCTTCGATGGAGCGACTTCTCTTTTCCCGGCTTTAAGATGACTCTCTGATCCATAAATTATTCTGACTAGGGGTTAAAAAATTTCAATGCAAAGACGCGGGAAGAAGAGCGATCGCCCTTTTTGCGAAGCATGCCCCCTGGAAGGAAATATTTTTTAAGAAAGCAAAAGGGCTTAGCTTCCTGCTTTCTTAAAAATTATTTCCTTCTCGGGGGCGTTGAACTTCGTTCAACAAAAGGGCGCTTAAAATCCACCCGCACTCCTCAATTTAGCTTTCTTCTTGCGTCTTTGCGTTTACTCTTGGGCTTTCAGGACACAAGGCTAAGGACCTGCGACTTTTTCACAGTCTTCTTCGCAGGGGCCACCACTCTCCCAATCAGATCGTAATCAGCGACATCGGTAATTTCTACCTCATACAACTGTCCAAAGCCTGTGACCAGCCTTCCATCGTTAATAATGACCTGTCCATCGATCTCGGGACACTGGCCGTAGAACCTTCCGCGCATCAAATACTCAGATTCAGGGTGGAAGCCCTCGACCATCACGCTCAGCCTCTGCGCGACATATCTCTTATTCCTCTTCCTAATCATCTTCATCTGTGCTTTGACTAAACGCTGGAACCGTTTTTCTTTGACCTCTTCCGATACATGATCAGGCAACCCGGCCGAATGAGATTCCTCCTCGCGCGAGTATTTGAAAATGCCGACATTGTCGAGCGGATATTCCTGAATAAAGTCGAGCAACTCTTCGAACTGCGCCTCGGTCTCGCCGGGGAAGCCGACCATGAGGCTTGTGCGGATGACGACATGGGGGATTTTTTCTCGGAGTTTGAGAAGCGTCGCGATGATCTCTTCCCGCGAGGTTTTGCGGCGCATCCGTTTGAGGACCTCGTTATTGATGTGCTGGATCGGCATGTCGAGGTAGGCGCAGATGCGCGGGTCCTTCTGCATCAACTCGATCAGCTCGTCGCTAATCTCATCGGGATAAAGGTAGAGAAAGCGAAGCCAAAAATCTTTGGGCGTTTCGAGCATTTTTTTCAGGAGGGCCTCGAGGCCGCCTTTCACTTTTTTCTCCTTGGCATAGTCGCCGAGGTCCTGCGCGATCAGGATCACCTCGTGGACGCCTTGTGACAGGAGCATCTGAAATTCTTTGACCACTTGGTCTTCAGGCTTGCTGCGGAGTGGCCCTTTGATTTTCGGGATGATGCAGAAGGAGCAGGCTTTGAGGCACCCTTCGGCAATCTTGAGGTAGGCATAATTTTTTGGAGTGGAGAGCTGGCGCGGCACTTCGCCCCATTGGAGGTAGCTTTTGGCCGAAGTGATGGAAGCGCCGGGTGTGGGAGCTTGAATCGCCTCTAAGATCTTTTCGACGTCGCCGGAGCCTAAAAAGTAGTGGATGTCGGGAAATTTTTCTTTGAGCTCGCCGCTGTGCTTTTGGACCATGCATCCGGTGGCGACTAATTTGGCGCCCGGCTTTTTTTCTTTGAGCAGATCGCCGATGGTGTCGCTTGATTCTTGCCTCGATGCAGCCAAAAATCCGCAGGTGTTCACGACAAGATAATCGGCCTCGGCCACCTGCTCGGTCGCTTCGTAGCCGGCCTTGAGCAAAATGCCGAGCATCACCTCGCTGTCGACGAGGTTGCGCGGACAGCCCAAACTGACAAAGTGGATTTTATTACCAGAAAACATGCCTTCTCCATTAGTATATTGGATGGAGATTGTACGCTCTTAACGAATAAAAAGAAAGAATCGCATGGTCAAATACCTTATAAGAAAAATTTTAATCCTCTGTGCCTCGCTCTTTACGGTGGCAACGCTCACTTTTTTTTTGATGCATGCGGTGCCGGGTGATCCGTTTTCCGAAGATCAGCCGATCCCTCAAGAAATTGTCGACGCGATGATGGCCCACTACGGCCTTGATCAACCCTGGTATGTGCAATATGGACATTTTTTGAAAGGGCTCGTCACATTTGATCTGGGGCCCTCCTATAAGTACCAGGGGCGCTCGGTCAATGCGATCATCGCCCAGAACTTTCCCGTTTCGCTCTGTTTGGGTTTGGAGGCGCTCTGCATTGCGCTTGCCTGCGGGCTCACTCTGGGAGCGATCGCCGCGCTGAAACACTCGAAGTGGCAGGACCATCTCGCGATGATCTTGTCGGTGGTGGGGATCTCGGTGCCGAGTTTTATTTTGGCGACGCTGCTCCAGTACCTTTTTGCGATGCAGCTGGGGGTCTTGCCGGTTGCCCGCTGGGGCACGTTCAGCCATACAATCCTGCCCGCTCTCGCACTAGCTGCCATGCCGACCGCCTTCATCGCCCGGCTGACGCGCGCCAGCATGATCGAGGTGCTTGAGCAAGATTACATCCAGACGGCGAAGGCCAAAGGCGTGGGAACGGTGCAGCTGATCTGCCGCCATGCGCTAAAAAATAGCCTGCTTCCTGTGATGTCGTATATCGGCTACTTGAGCGCGACGATTTTGACGGGCAGTTTCGTCGTGGAGAAGATTTTTGCGGTCCCGGGGCTTGGGCAATGGTTTGTGCAGAGCGTGATGAACCGCGACTACACGGTCATTATGGCGGTCACTCTCTTTTACAGCGCAATCTTGATGGTGAGCAGTTTCGCGGTCGACCTCCTCTATTGCTTCCTCGATCCGCGCATCTCGTGGAGGAAGTCATGACTGAGCTTTTTAAGCCGTTGGATCCCTCGTTTCAGTTTCCGGAGAACAGAACGCTCACCTCCCCATCGTATTGGAGCGACGCGTGGATGCGCCTCAAACAAAATCGCCTCGCGATGGCCGGCCTCTACATGCTGATGGGTCTCTTGGCTTTAGCGATCGTCGGGCCCTGGATCAGCCCCTACACATACTACGATCAGCAGCTCTATTTGAAGAACACGCCTCCCTGCGCCGCCTTTTGGTTCGGGAGCGATGAGCTGGGGCGTGACATCTTCACCCGCATCTGCTGGGGCGCGCGGATTTCACTTTTTGTCGGCATCACGGCGGCGACGCTCGACCTCATCATCGGCGTCTGCTACGGCGCCTTTGCTGCGCTCAAGGGGGGCAAGACTGAAGAATTCATGATGCGCCTCGCCGATATTTTTCACAGCATCCCCTACCTGCTCATTGTGATCCTGCTGATGGTCGTTATGGGCTCCGGCATCGCGACCATCATTTTAGCGCTCACGCTCACGAAATGGATCGACATGGCCCGCATCGTCCGGGGCCAGGTGCTGCAGCTCAAAGAGCTCGACTTTGTGAAAGCGGCGGTTGCATTTGGAGCTTCGCAAAAACGGATCCTCTGGCAGCACCTCATTCCGAACGCGATGGGCCCCATCATCGTCACCATGACCCTCACAATCCCCACCGCGATTTTTGCGGAAGCTTTTTTAAGCTTTTTAGGCCTTGGCGTCCAAGCCCCGATCGCGAGCTGGGGCACCATGGCGAGCGACGGCCTCTCTGCTCTCTCCTACTATCCCTGGAGATTGTTTTTCCCGGCCGGGTTTATCACGCTGACGATCCTCAGCTTCAACCTTCTCGGCGACGGGATCCGCGACGCCTTTGACCCGAGGCTCCGCAAATGAAACCGCTCCTCCAAGTCACAGATCTCCATGTCACCTTCAAAACGTTGGAAGCGGTGCGCGGCGTCAACTTTTCCATGAATGAAGGAGAAGTGCTCGGCATCGTCGGCGAATCGGGCTCCGGCAAATCGGCGCTCGCCAAAGCGCTTATCAAGCTGCATCCTGCTTATTACACCCGCATGTCGGGCGAGGTGCTCTACCAAGAGACCGACCTGATGGCGCTCTCCGAACGGGAGCTGCAGTCCTACCGCGGCAAGGAGATCGGAATGATCTTCCAAGACCCGATGACCTCGCTCAACCCCACCGCCACCGTCGAAGACCAGATCCTCGAAGGCTACCTGCGCCATTTTCCCCATGTGAACAAAGCTGCAGCTAATGCCTACGCCTTAGAAATGCTCCATCTCGTCGGCATCCCCGAGCCGCATCTCCGGATGAGGCACTACCCACACATGCTCAGCGGCGGCCTGCGGCAGCGGGTAATGATCGCGATCGCGCTCGCCTCCAAGCCCAAACTCCTCATTGCCGACGAGCCCACCACCGCCCTCGATGTGACCATCCAAGCGCAAATCCTCGATCTCCTCAAGACCATCCAGCGGGAAACCCAGACCGGCATCCTCCTGATTACCCATGACCTCAGCGTCGTCGCCTCGTTTTGCGACAGGGTCCTCGTGATGTATGCCGGCAAGATCATCGAAGAAGCGCCCGTGGACAAACTCTTCGCCTATCCCGAGCATCCCTACACGCAAGGCCTCCTGCGCGCCATCCCGCGCCTCGACCTCGCCCAAGATCAGCCGCTCATCCCGATCATCGGAACGCCTCCCGATCTCAGCCATCCGCTGACCGGCTGCAGCTTCTGCCCCCGCTGCCCCGTCGCGATGAACATCTGCACTCAAGAATCCCCTCCCCATTTTGCGCACAAAAGCGCCTGCTGGCGGCACGACCCAAGGGGGTCCTCATGAAACCGGTCATTCAGCTCCAGCACATCAAAAAGTACTACGACACGTTGAAGGCCGTCGACGACATCTCCTTCGACATTTATCCCGGAGAGACCCTCGGCCTCGTCGGCGAGAGCGGCAGCGGAAAAACAACGACAGGCAAGCTGATCCTCTCTCTCGAAAAGCCCACCGCCGGCGACATCCTCTACAACGGGCAGAGCATCTTCGCGATGACGCCCCAGCAAACCTTCGCGTGGCGGCGCGAAGTGCAGATCATTTTCCAAGACCCATACGCCTCTCTCAACCCCAGGATGACCGCCGGCGACATCATCGGCGAGCCGCTCAAGGTCCACTCCCTTCCCGACAACGGCCGTGTCGAAAAGCTCCTGCAACTCGTCGGCCTCAACCCCGAGCACCGCGGGAGATTTCCGCATGAGTTCAGCGGCGGCCAGCGGCAGCGGATCGGGATTGCCCGCGCGCTCGCCGCCGAGCCCAGCTTCATCGTCTGCGATGAGGCGATCTCGGCGCTCGACGTCTCGGTCCAAGCCCAGATCCTCAACCTCCTCAAGCAGCTCCAGGAGCAGCTGGGCCTCACCTACCTCTTCATCGCGCACGATCTGCGCGTCGTCAAGTATCTCTCCAAGCGGGTCGCCGTGATGTACCTCGGCACTCTCGTTGAGATCGCCGCTTCCGAGGAGCTCTATGCCAACCCGCTCCACCCTTACACTGAGGCGCTCCTCTCCGCGATCATGATCCCCGATCCCGCGCTCGAGAAGAACCGCTCCCGCATCGTCCTAAAAGGCGACATCCCCTCCCCGCTCCATCCGCCGAAAGGCTGCGTGTTCTGTACGCGCTGTCCCAAGGTGATGCCGAAGTGCCATGTCGAGCGCCCGGCGCTGCGGCAGGTCAAGGAAGGGCATTTTGTGGCTTGTCATTTGCTTTAGCTAAGGATTGAGTAAGAAGGAGCCTAACGGCTCCTCCTGACTCGATCCTTATTTTTTTGTGTAGGCTTGATCGACTCGATTAGGGAGTGAGGTCCCTAGGTAGGGAGTCAGGGAGTGAAATAGAGTTTAGATCCTTTTGCCTCTCTATAGAGGGAAAAGCTCCCAACAGGAATTCCTTGTCATCAAGTAGCCAAATTTCATAAATTGGTGTGCATGCACAAGACCCTCCTCTGCTTGATCACCTGGGCTGTTTGTTCCCTCTCCGCACAAGAAACCGACTTGTGCTGCCCTACCGAATGCATTCCGCCTCCGAAACCCGAACGGATCGGCGTCAGCCAGACCGAAGGAAAAGGCCTCGGCTATTCGAGAGGCTACACCTCGCTCGATCTTTTTTTATCACAGCCGTTTTGTCACAGCGGGCTCGTCCCCTTTCTTGACGTGCGCGGCCACCGATTTAACAATGACAAGTACGCCGCGAATGCGGGGCTTGGACTTCGCCGGATAAATCCCTGTGCAACCCAAGTCTGGGGGATCAACGGATTTTACGATTACACTGACACGAAGCACGGCCATTACAACCAAGCTGCGCTGGGCTTGGAATTTTTCAGCGAGCGTTGGGAAGTGCATGCGAACGGGTATCTGCCCGTCGGGCACAAACGAACGCCCCTCTATCGCTTTTCGTACCCGGATGCCTCTGCAACAGACTTTTTATTAAAAGGGACAGAGCAGTTTGCGATGAAAGGTGTGGACGCCGAAGCGGGCTACCGTGTGTGTCATGAGAAATGTTTCGATCTCTATGCCGGCGCCGGGCCCTACTATTATCGCGGGCGCTCAGCGGCTACACGCAATGCTTTCCGTCACGGGCACAGACAGGCGGCCGGTGGACGTTTGCGCGCCTGTGCTTCCTATCGGGACTATGTCTCGCTCGAGGGCATTGCGACCTATGACTCCCTGTTTAAATGGGGCAGCCAGGTCACGCTGTCTGTCACGATCCCTTTTGATTTCACCTGGAATAGAGGAGCTTGCTGCGGCTCCTTTTGTCTGCAAAAACGGCTGTATCAGCCGGTGCTCCGCAATGAGATCCTGGTCATCGACCGGATCGACAGATACTCGACAAATCCTAACGTTTTGGACCCAAACAATGAGCCTTAAATTTCTAGTGACACTTTTATATCTTTTTGCAGCGCCTGTATTGCACGCTTCCTCGGGCGTCAAAGGAAACAGGGCCGATTACGTCATCGTCGGCGTGGGCACGGCGGGCGGTGTCCTTGCAAAAAAATTGACCGACGACAAAAAGACCTCGGTGATCGCGCTCCACTCGGGAGAAAACTTCACAGGCACCTTCATTCTCAAATATGGAAAAAACACCACGTTCTCCGTCGCTTCTTCGCTGCTCGGCTCGCCCATTCCGGACCTGCCGCCGGAGGTCCAGGAGGAACTGCAAAACATCCTCGATCTCTCGGCGATCAGCGCGCGGCCCTTGTACGAAGCAGGGTCCACCACCCCGCAGTTTTTTGCCGACGATGAGGAGCTCCTCTGGGTCATCCCGTTGCCTCTAGGCGGCGGCTCGAGCGTCAATGCCGGAGCGTGGTGCCGCGGCACCGACCAGTTCTACTCCCAGTGGGAAGCAGTCGGCGGGCCTGCGTGGTCTGCAGCTCAGGTCATGCAAACCTATAAGGAGCTCGAAAATTATCGCGGAAAAACCACCAACAGTGCAGCGCGGGGGCATCATGGTCCGCTCACCGTAGTCCAAAACCCGGTCTCCCGCCTATCTCAGGTCTTCACTCAAGCTGTCATCGACGCCACCGGAACTCCGTTCGTTCTCGACTACAACGACCCGAACACTCCACTAGGCGTTTCCTCGCAACTCCAACTGACCCGCAAGGGCGAGCAAGGATACTACCGCGTCAGTTCCGCCACGGCGTTCTTAGGCGAGGACGTTGTCAACTCCGGCGGCAAAGGCGTGGGCGGCAGAAAATTGCAGATCCGCCTCGGCAGCGCGGCCTTGAGGGTGATCTGGAATGGCACCACTGCGGTCGGTGTCGAGTACGTTCAAGACGGAGAGACGAAACAAGCCTACGCGAAGAAAGGGGTCATCGTCTGCGCGGGCCTCCGCAGCAGCGCCTTCTTGATGCAATCGGGCGTGGGAGATCCTGCGGTGCTTACGCCTCTCGGCATTCCCGTGGTCTATGCCAACCCCCAAGTGGGACAAGGGCTCGTCGACCAGCCCCACATCATCACCCTCTTTTCCTCGAACCCTAGCGATTCCGGCTACAAGGGGAATTCCCCTTTTTCTCAAATTGCCTGGCTGCCCGATCCCACAGGGGCGCTCCCGGGAAGGCAGCTGCGCTTGGCCACCGTCGACGTGATCCCGGGAGCGACCTTGGCGCTGCTGGATCTTTGCCAACCCATGAGCCGAGGGACCATCACCATCAACAGCGCCAACCCGCTCGACCCGCCGGTGATCGATCTCGGCATTCTCTCTGATTCAAGCGATCTCGATCTTTACATCGCCGGCTTTCAAATCTACATCAGCAACATCAACACCGCGCTCCAAGCCATCGACCCCGCCTACGCGCTCCTCGTCCCCCCTCCTGAAATTCTCAGCGACACTCTTCTGCTCACAGAGTTCATCCAGGCATCGGTGGAATCGAACATGCATTTTCAAGGCCACTGCAGCATGGGGACCGTGGTGGATTCTTCCGGAAGGGTCATCGGCGTGAGCAATCTGTTCGTTGCCGATAATTCCATCATCCCCACAGGCAGCATGGATGGAAGCCCGATGGCCTCCGGCCAGATGATCGGCGCCAACATCGCCCGCCTACTAGGCCACTAACTCCTTCCCTTATTTTGCAGAATCTGGTTATACTTGTGCCGTTTTGCAGCGTCTTCTAATCAACATCGATAAAAAAGGAGTGATTATGTCCGGCGTAGTATTTAAGACTTATGAAGATGTCACTGAAACCGTTCAAAAAATCTATGCAAATCTATGCATTGACACGTCAGGCGAACAGCGGTTCTGACGATTCACGTGTTGGAGTCTCACCAACATCATCCGAAATGGGTTCTGTCTCAAAAGCCGGTTTTGGCGGGCTTTTGGATCGGCTCTTGGCCGTCCGGAAGTGCGCTGCAAGCGCCGTTCGTAAT
>Ga0207105_1238_pt1 | contig 12650 bp, 9 predicted proteins | sample Alteio_BWMinHeat_77_FD_153569 | JGI IMG/M metagenome (GOLD analysis project Ga0207105, IMG submission 153569) | Enriched cells from forest soil in Barre Woods Harvard Forest LTER site, Petersham, Massachusetts, United States -... | ecosystem: Environmental > Terrestrial > Soil > Temperate forest >... | reverse complement strand
CTGGGTATCCAAGAGGGAGGATTGAGTTCTGAAAGAACGGCATTAGATTTATGCAACAATGCCATTCAGAATTCAGAATGAAGGTAGATAGCTTGTAGTCAGCAGCTTTTTTGCTGCTGACGTCACCAAATCTAAAGAGATAACGTTGTAAGCTTCTAGGTTCTACGAGCCCATTCCCCTGTGCCCATCCCATCGCTATCGATTGGCTATCTGCCTTCATTCTGGATTCTGGATTCTGACTTCTGGATTCTGAATTCTTAGCGACTTCACCTCCCTCTCTTCCTCCCCCATCAATTCTCAATTTTAAAAAACTACTCGGTTTGCTACAGTTTCGCTAGCTACAAAAAATTTGGGGGACCTTTGTCTGACGACGAAGTGATAGCAGCATATAAAGAAATCTACGATGTGATGATTCCCGATCTGGATTATTACCTGCGCCAGATCGATTGCCGGGATGGATGCCCTGTCAACACGGATCCGCGCGGCTATATGATCGCATTGCATGCCGGCAATTACCTGGAAGGATATCGCATCGCGCGTGGGCCTAATCCCTTCTCCTCCATATGCGGAATTATCTGCGGGGCGCCTTGTGAGACCAGCTGCCGCCGCGACCGCGTGGATAAGACTTTGACCATTCGTGCACAGAAGCGCTTCTTGAATGAATGGTTCGGCATGGATAAAGAAGCGCATATTAAGTCTTTGGAGATGAGTTACGCGCGCGGATCCACGCATCCTAAGCCCAATGGCCTTAAAGTCGCCTGCATTGGAGCCGGCGTAGCTTCGATGACCTGTGCCCATGATTTATTGCGATTAGGCTATGCCGTTGATGTCTATGAGATGATGCGTGTTCCCGGAGGCATGTTAACGTATGGGGTGCCTACTTATCGCTTGAAAAACGAAATAGCTTTTAATGAATGCTTTGCCATCGAATATCTGGGAGCAAAGATGCATTATAACATGAAAGTTGGCCGCGACATCAGCATGACTGAGTTGCAAAGCCGCTATGATGCCGTCTTTCTGGGGGTGGGGCTGTGGAAGTCGCGCGAGCTGCCCATTCCCGGCGCTGATGGCCCTGATGTGATTCGCGGCATTGAATATTTGCGAGTGCGCTGTGCTGAAGAAGAGTGGAAAATCGGCGATAACCTCATCGTCGTAGGAGGCGGTAACGTCGCCTTTGACGTCGCTAGGACATCGGTGCGCAACGGAGCTAAAAAAGTCACTATGGTATGCATGGAGACGCGCGATGAGCAAACTGCTGATGAGTTTGAGATCGAAGACGGCATGGAAGAAGGCATTGCGATTTTAAACAGGTTATCCCCCGTTGCAGTTGAGCGCGATAGTGCAGGCAAGATCACAGGATTGCGCGTGCAAAAGCTTTATTCCCTCTTTGATTATACCGGAAGATTTGCCCCCAAGCCTGTACCCGATTCTGAGTTTGTTATCCCGTGCGATTGCTTAGCCTTGGCCATCGGACAAGCTATGGATATGAGTGTTTTCAATGGGTGGGATAAGCGCGATCAGTTAGTCATGGACCGAGGTTTGATAAAAAGCGAAAGAGGCACCGGCAGGACCTCTGTCAAAGGGATATATGCCGGCGGTGACGCCGCCTTTGGGGCTGCGCTTTTTATCACAGCCATCAGGCATGGGCAAGACGTTGCGCGTGCTATCGATACGGATTTGCGGGAAACCAAGCCTTATCAGGAGTTTGCCGGTGAGTTTACAGAGATTACGCCGATACGCGACAAAGAATATCTAAGGACCAAATGGGCGTTGCCGAGTATGCAGCCGCCGGCAGTGCGCGTCAAAAATGTGAACATGGTGGAGAATAATTATACTCCGGAAGAAGCGCATCAGCAAGCCAATCGATGCCTGCAATGCCATGTAAGCCCTGTTTTCGATGGAACCCTTTGCATCAAATGCAATGGATGCGTTGACGTATGCCCTTGCAATTGTTTGAAGCAAGTCCCCGTCAGCAAGCTTAACCTAGATCTTGGTGAAGGACTCTTAAGAGACGCAGTCAATAATTTTTATGGAGTGGACTCATTTGAGATGGCCGATGAGGAGTTGGATTTGATGGGAACGGCGATGATGAAGGATGAAGACTTATGCATCCGCTGCGGCCTCTGTGCAGAAAAGTGTCCTACGCAGGCGGTGACCATGGATTCAATGAATTACTCTTTCCGCTGGATTGGATGACGATGCTCTGGTATATCATAAGCTCGCTCGCAACCGGTTTAGCAGCAATAGCGATTTATATCTATTATTGGCGCAAAGGACAATTTGACGACATTGAAGATATCAAGTATCAGATGTTCCGCGAAGAACAAGAGATAAAGGATAAAGACAAGTAATATGCCTAAGTATCGCAACTCACTGAATGTCGACCCCGATGACAAAGATCCGCTCATTTCCAGGCGTTCATTTTTGGCGCTGATGGGCGTTGGAGCCTGTATTTTGGGAGCCGCACAATTAGTTAACGTATCGCTATTGGGATTTTTGTATCCCAATGCGATGAAGATACCGCCCAGTGTCTTCTCCATTGGCCGGCCGGAAGAAGTGCTGGCTCATGATGGCAAGGTGTTTTATCCTAAGCAGAAAGTTTTTATCGAAACAAATTCCGGCAAAGTGCGCATACAGACAGCCGTTTGCACTCATCTTGGCTGCACCGTCAATATGGTGCCAACGGGATATGCATGCCCTTGCCATGGATCAACTTACGACAGATATGGTAGAAACACCGGCGGTCCTGCCCCAAGGCCGTTAGTATATTTTCACATTTTTAAAGGGGCTTCGGGAGAGATTATGGTTGATAAAGCCAAGACGACGCTAGATTGGAATGCCGCTTGGTTTTCACCAACATCTTAAAAAAAATAGGGAGAGATAAAGCAATATGGCTGTTTTTCAAGGAAAAAGAAAAGAAACCTGGGCGGAGCACCTCGCCAATCTCCCTTATGCCTTCGTGCGTTCAATTTTTCGCCATAATTATCCCAACAACGACGTCGATCGCTCCGAGATTGTCTTTAAGAACTTTTTTCTGCATTTTCATCCTGTCAAGTGCCATAAGCACTCTTTAGATCCCTTTTATACGCTGGGCTTAGGAGTCATCACGGCAAGTTTGTTTATATTGCTGACCTTTACCGGCGTGGTCTTGATGTTTTATTATATCCCCGCCGAAGACCGCGCCTATGAGATCATGAAAGACTGGCAGGACACAACCCCGTTTGCCATGATGTATCGCAACATGCACAGATGGAGCGCTCATTTGATGGTGCTCTTTGTCTTTCTGCATATGTCGCGGGTGTTTTATACAGGCTCTTATAAAGGGACGCGCAAATTTAATTGGGTCATCGGCGTGACGTTGATGTTTTTAACACTGCTGCTCTCCTTTACCGGCTATTTATTGCCCTGGGATCAGCTAGCCTTTTGGGCCATCACCGTAGGAACAAATATCGCAGGCTATGTACCCAATATTCCAGGCTTTGAATATAACGTCAACAGGGTGATGCTGCTGGCATCCACTAACGTCGGCCAAGATGCCCTCATCCGTTTTTATGTGCTGCATGTGGCATTTTTGCCCTTGATAACAGGAACATTGATCGGAGTTCACTTTTGGCGTATACGCAAAGATGGTGGCTTGACAAGGCCGCCGGATAAAATCCGGCCAGACCCTTACCGCGTAGTGCAGCGCTCTGATACCAAGGAGTCGTTTGCGCCGGGTGTCAAGAGGACTTATGGGTTGATGGAGCTTGTGCGGGGCACATGCCCTACCGTTGACAAAGGACCTTATAATTTTGTTTTTACTTGGCCGCATTTGCTGCGGGCGGAGATGGTCGCTTTTCTTTTGACGACGGTTGTGGTATTGGGATTATCATTTATTGATGCCCCCTTGGAGGAGCCTGCAGATCCATCGAAGCCCACCAACCCCTCAAAAGCGCCCTGGTATTTTCTTGGATTGCAGGAGATGGTTGCATACAATGCCTTTTGGGGCGGTGTGGCGATACCGGGGGCCATCGTTGTTGGATTGATGCTGATTCCTTACTTAGATCGCAATCCTCATGGCGAAGGCTATTGGTTTCATCGCAGCCGCTATCTTGCTATCTTTTTGTATACAGCATTTATGACCTGGCAAGGAATCTTGATCGTCATAGGCACGTATTTTAGAGGAGCGAACTGGGGATGGATCTGGCCGTGGACTGAAAACTTTGCGAGACATTAGAGATTTTGGAGCATAGATGCGCTCAGAGTTTTATTATCAATCACTATTAATTTTCCTTGGTATCATTGCCAGCATCTTTTTTGCTGTTTTTGTTTATCGAGAGATTTACCCTGAGTATAAAATCTTTCAAAATGACTACATCGCATTAGAAGAGTTTCGCTCGACCTATACGGGGGAAGCTCCACCTGACTTTCAGGTCGGGGTAAAGCAAATTTTGATAGAGAAAGAAGATAAAGGGCCGCCGATCATCGATCGATGCATCTCTTGTCATGTGGCCTTGCAATTTCCCCATTTTTCTCCGACAAAGATTGAGAAAGACATCAATGGAAATGTGGTTTTTGATGCTGAAGGCATCCCTGTGAAAGTGCCTAATGCAGATTATCTCTGGGCCAAGCTCGATCAAAAGATTGCAGAGCTTAGCGACGCTAAAGTCAATGAGCAACTCAAGCAGCAAGGCGAAACGGCAAAAGTTCGCGAAAGGATAGCAGAAGCTGAAAAATTAAAGAGTCTGAAGACAGCTGATGTTGGCGACGTCGCTTATGATGTCACGAAGGTGCTGGCCATGCATCCATTAATCGGCAGGGAGACGCGTCCTTTTGAGTTTCATCCCATCGACGAATATGGCTGCGTCGCCTGCCATAATGGCAATGGCAGGGGGTTGACGACGGAAAAGGCGCATGGTCCTGTCTTTGACGGACAATATGAGACCGAATTCATTGGCGTCCAGCCTCAATTTACGGAAGCCGATCCTAAAAATGATCCTCGCTTTGCCAAGATTTTTAATGATAAGCCTAGCGACGAGCTTCTCTTTCAGACCACTCCGATCTTGGTGGGAGCGCTAATTCAAGGTAAGTGCATGCAATGCCATCAATCGAGCCAAGCCACCTTAGAAAATGCCATTACCTCGGCCAATATCACGACGCAGCGTAGGACGGAGCGATCGGATGCCATTAACGTGGCATTGGCCAATGAAAAACAAGCACTTTTGGCGTTGCTTGAGCTAAGAGAGAGTCTTAAAAGCAAAGGGTACACAAGTACGTTAGAGCAGCTAAATGGCACTGCAAAAAACTATGCTTTGCCGCCTGAGCAGATAACCTACGCCGCAGCACAGGCAAAATTTTTAATGAATCATGCCGGCGTTAAAGAGGGCGAAAAATTGCCCCCAGATATTGAAAAAGAAGTTGCTGCAAGATTAATTGCGCAAATTGATCAGCAAATAGAAGCCATGTTGGGATCATCAAAGCTTGCTCAAGAGCTTGTTTTAGCTGTAAAGAGTAAAGATAAAGAAAAAATGGAAGCTGTTGATAATTTCCTCGAAGCGCATCAAAAAGACCCTCTTGCTACCGGAACAATTTTTACAAAGATGGCAGCGATAGATCTAGATAAAGAGATTCTTACGCATGTTCAGAATACAGAAAAGTCATTTGAAAAGACAGTGACTAACCAGAATGTCATTTCAGCCATAGCTAGCGACATCGATTTCTTAACGAAGAACTTTCATCACGGACAAGAACTTTACATTTCGCAAGCCTGCTATGCTTGCCATCGCATCGCAGGCTATGCCCGTGGCGGTGTCGGCCCTGAGCTGACACGCGAAGGCAAAGCTTATCCTTGGTTTGTGAAACAATCGCTAGTATGGCCGCAAGCCGACGTGAAGACATCGACGATGCCTAATTACCATCTTGACCACGAGGAATTGGAAGATTTGCTGACTTATTTATTTGGCCAAGTTGGAGAGAACAAATCCATTTCAGACATTGCTCAGAAGATTAAAATCCAGCAATGGGAATCTGGAGCTAAGATGGCATGGGAAAAGCCGATTCCACCCTCAAAGATTCATGATTTGCGATATTCGATGACAGTCTTTGCGACGGAAGGATGTGCAGCCTGCCATCGCTTAAAAGGATTTGAATCGGACGTAGGTTACCGCGTTGAGAAGGAAGGTAAAAATGACTTTGATGATCTTTATCGTGAGAAGGAGTGGTTTACAAAGCTGTTTCCCGAGGACGTTCTTGGTTCGCAGATCGTTGAAGTCCTTGGCAAGCACGCTAATGAGATCGATGAGCATATTGTTGACCATGTGCGCCAAGGATCGATTTTAGAAGAGATCGATAAAAATTTCCCGGATACGATCGAAGCGTATTATTCGCCCTTTAAATATGCCAAGCGCGCTAAAAACCATCATTTCAAGGAATTGGCTGATAAAGAAAAAGATCCAAAAAAGAAAGCAGAGATGCTTGCTGAAGTTGATAAATGGCAAAAAAGAGTTCATCGCGTATTGATGATGTTTATCCAAGAATATGGACTTGGAAGATTGATTGGTCCGCGTCCGAATTGGTCCGGTGTTTATCACACCGATCAATGGTTGATGGAACACTTTCACAATCCTGCAGCGCATACTGCTCGTTCCATAATGCCGTCGATGCCTTTTGATGACAGCAAGTTTTATGCTTTGACTTATATGTTAGATATTTTAGGAAGGCACAATCGCGACGCCGTGCGGTCGATCTGGGAACATCGCGGCTTTAATCCTGAACAAGCCTTTGAAATCCATTGTGTGCAATGCCACGGAGAGAGCCGCCAAGGCAATGGACCTGTTTCTGAATGGATCTATCCTGTGCCAAAGAATTTACGCAATGCTGACTTCATGCGCAATTTGACAAAGGAGCGCGTGATAGCTTCGATTACGCATGGGGTTAAAGGCACTCCGATGCCGCCGTGGGGAGAAGCTCCTATGGATAAGCCTAAGGCAGATGGGATACCGGAGCTGACTAAAGAAGAGATTCAGCTTATTGCTAACTGGCTATTTTCTACGTTGCCGGGGTCGCAAGTCATTAAGAGTTCTGAAGAAGTGCCTAAGTGGCGCTACTCTCCAGAAGATGCCATCAAAGAACTGCATCGGGAGGGCAATGAATTGAAGCCGGGCCAAGAGGCTGAGCCCTCTGATTTACAGAAGCTATTAGGTTACGCAGACATTTCCAATGGTAAGGATTATTATGCTGCTATGGAACCTGCCGCAAGCAAAGATGGGGAAGAAGTTTCTCAGTATTTTGATGTCGGACCAAAAATGGCAGAGAATCCTGATAGACATTCTTATTACATCAAGAAGAAGTTTTATACAGAGAATAATATCGAAGTTGGCAAAGAGTTCTTTGAGTTGAATTGCGCTGTCTGCCATGGCGCTGATGCTGATGGCGCAGGCATACGTGCTGAGGCGATGCATGATGCTAAACCGCGGATGCTGACAAATTTGGACTGGCTTAATACGCGTGATGATTTGCGCCTTCTTCGTTCGATTAAGTATGGTGTGCCCGGAACGGCGATGATCCCTTGGGGTGATGCTACAAGCATGCAGCAGAGGATGCAGCTTGTGATATTTATTAGGTCATTGAGTGAAGAAGAAGAAGTTAAAAGCAAATTATCTTCAGCCATCTACAAAGCCTTTGACACAGCTTCGTTATTGATAGAAAAAGCTCGCGTTGAAGAGTATCCGGGATTAGAAAAAAGAGAAAAAGAAGTTGCTTCTCTTCAAGATCAGCAGGAAAGTTTTTATCGCCAAGTGCAAATTGGACAAAGTTCATCTCAAGTTGCTTTAGAGGCCTATCAAAAGCAGTTAGATCTTCTCAGCCAAGTAAAGCAATTAAAAGAACGCGACCAGCTTTTAGTCGAATTGCGAAAACTTGTCGACGCAGAGCGTAATTTATTCCAGACGATGGGTATGACTCTTATCAATCAGCACATGGAAATAGAGTTAATAAATAAGTTCATTTATTTGATTGAATCGGATGAAGAACGCTTTAAAGAGACTGACGGCAAATTGTCTTTGCAAATGCAAGCGGATAAAGAGAAAGAAAGAGAAAAAGTTTTTAGCGAGATCATTGCATTCCTCGACGCAAAAATTGCCGATCTCAAAAAAGAAAAAACCATTGAAGAGGGAAAGATGCCCTCAGCGGAACAAAAAGAACACCTTAACAATTTAGGTAAGGAGATCGATAGCTACATCAAAATCAAAGATGAGCTCATTTCCATCATCGAACAAGCGAAGCGTTTGCAGAAAAAGCAAAACGATCTTTTTAATCAATTTAATAATATGTTAAAAGAAACAGGACAAACGCCGCAGGGCATTGGACATTAAACAAATTTTACACCACAGAGAGCACAGAGAATTACAGGGAGAAGAAGAGATGATGGGAAGAGTAAAGGATGAATAAAAAAAATTGATTTTATATATTTTTTCCTTTTTTTATTTCCTCCCTGCAGTTCTCTGTGCCCTCTGTGGTAAAATTAAAGCAATAGCATCATTATGGTAAATTACGAAGATACTCCCGTTAAGATCATGGTATACCCCGCGATCATTTTCATGATCATGGGTATGATTTTGGGAAACTACCTGGCCTTCAACACCTTTATCTTTCCCGATTATTTTTCCGGCGAATATGTTCATTTTGGACGAGTCCGGCCTGTCCATGTCGGCAATGTCGCTTTTCTGTGGTTGCTGTCGGTCGATGTCGGCCTCTTTTATTATTTTATTCCCAGATTATGCGGAGTCCCTATATGGAGCCCTAAGATGGCCTACATTTCTGCCATTTTATGGTGGCCCGCGCTTATCCTTGGCAATTACTCCTTTCCAACAGGAACAAATTTCGGCTGGGAGTATGCTGAGCTGCCCACCTGGGTTTCGATTCTTCCCATTAAAACCATTGTGCTTATAGCCTGGCTGCTTATCGTAGTTAATTTGTTGATGACGATTGCGACGCGCAAGATTGAAAAAATGTATGTTTCGCTATGGTACGCCATGGGTACGCTGCTTTGGACATCCTTTACCTATGTTGTAGGAAGCTATGCTGTCAACTGGGTTCCTGGAGGCATCTCAAGAGTTAATGTCAGCTGGTTCTATATCCATAACCTCGTAGGACTGATCTATACCCCCATGGGGCTGGCTCAAGCCTATTATTTTCTTCCAAAGCTTGCCAATACGCCCATTTACAGCCATCGCCTTTCCATGATTGGTTTTTGGTCGATAGCTTTTGTCTACGCTTGGGTTGGTTCTCATCATATGCTGCATGGTCCTATTTCACAATGGCTGCAGACCCTCGCTATCGTATTCTCAATATGGCTCTTCATTCCCGTTTGGACTGTCGTCACAAATATCTTTGCCACCTTGCAGCCCAAATGGTCTGAGTATGCTCAAAGCGCCCCTATTCGTTTTATCATCGTGGGCAATCTTTTCTATCTATTGACCTGCGTGCAAGGGCCGATTATGTCGTTGCGCAATGTCGCTGAGATAACATCAAAAACAGATTGGATCATTGGCCATTCTCACATCTCCCTTTATGGGACCTTTACCTTTTTTGCCATGGCTGGCATCTATCAGGCTATTCCGACAATCACAAAAAAGCCCTTATGGTCCACAGCTCTTGCCGACTGGCATTTTAACTTAAACTTATTGGGCAGCATCCCTTTTCTTTTAGCGCTTTGGATAGGGGGTTTTTTACAAGGGTATCAATGGTCAACATGGGCTGACGGCACTACCTTTGCCGAGTTTCATAATAATCTTACGATCTTGCCTTTTCTTCAGACAGTGGCTGACATGCGCACCTGGTGGATCTTAAGAGGCATCGGAGGCATGATCATTCTTTTCGCCAATTTGCTTTTCGCTATTAATATCTTCAACACAATTTTATTGAAGCCGCGCTCTCTGAACGCAAGGGAGCTTGCAGAGGCTAAAGCTGCAGCATCGTAAGGCAAGTGATTATGAAAGAAAAAGATCATCACGACAACTTCATCCATCGCATCGATCGATCCGCTCTTTGGACGATCATTGGAATCATCTTTTTATTTTCTTTTTCTGTTTTTGTCGTCCTTATAGGGCCAAGTTATATGGATTCGACTTGGGTGCAGCCTACAAGTAGGTATCAGGTGCAGATGTATGAAGTTTCTGATCCCCATTATTATATCAGCAGCACAACAGCCGGCAATCCAGAGCTTCAATTTGTACAACATCTTAAAGAGGGCTTAACGCTGCTTGCTTTTCAAGAAATTGATGTGATGCGCATTACAGCTCCTCCAGAATTGGAAAAATATATCACGCGCTTAGGAGATAAAACCCTTAAATTGACCTCTAAGATACTTTTGCTGCGCAAGCCGCAAAATCCCTCTTCGCAAACTGCATTTAATCCTGTGAAAGAAGAGGAGGCTTTACGTAAAAAAGAACAAGAGCTTTGGGAAAAAAATCATGCCAACTGGAAAGAAGAAAAGCTCGTTAAGCCGAGCTTTGAAATCTACGAGCTCTATGATCCCGGCATCAAAGAAGCTTTTTCAGTAGCCGCCCCTGACGCCATTGTTGAAAACTGGGTCGATTCCGATTACATCATTTTAGAAGGGCAGAGCAAGCAACCTTATCACAGCGATCCTGGCGTCATCTATGTCAGCAATCCGCTGGAATTTCGCATCTCTCCTTATGTTTTTAGAGATAAAAAAGCTTGGCGCTATGATCCCAATGGAAAGGCTATTAAAGACGTCGATGAATTAAAAAGCCATGCCTTGGGTTTTCGATCGCGTCAGGAGCTGATTCATCAGGGCGAACACATCTATGCCATTGAAGGCTGTTGGTATTGCCACACCGACCAAACGCGTACGCTCGTACAAGATGTGGTCTTGAATGGCTCCGACTCCTACCCCGCGCCGCCATCTTCGGCAAATGAATATATCTACCAGGAGATCACTTTCCCCGGTACGCGCCGCATCGGGCCTGATCTTTCCCGCACGGGAATTAAACGCTTTAGCCGCGATTGGCATAAAGGCCATTTCTGGGCCCCTAAAACGGCCAGCCAAGGTTCGATAATGCCGGCCTTCAGGCACTTTTTTGACGATGATCCACGGGGAACAAGTCGAAATCCTACTGGAGTGCCCAACTATCAATTTGAAGCAATCTATCAATATTTAATGACTAAAGGGACAAGAATAACGCCGCCTACGCAAGCGTGGTGGCTCGGCAAAGATCCCATTAAAACGCTCGAAATCATCGAAGGCAGGAAAAAATTGCCATGAAAAGCCTGATTGGAGTTCTTATTGATGGAGGCGGTGTCTATGGCAGCCTCTTACACTATACTTTGATAATGGCGCTTGTCGGCAGCGCATTTTTAATTTTTTTCTATCTTTGGTCTAAGGGCCGCTTAGACATGGATGAAGAGCCTAAACTTCAGATGATGCGCTCTGATGAAGAAGTTTTAGCAAAGAAAGAAGGTGATGATGAGCAAAAAAAGTGAAGAAGAAGAAATCGAGCTTTATGGCGATCCCGGCATCGCTTCCATGGATGCTAAAGTGCCAAGATGGCTGATTTTAACTTACATCATCTTGCCCATCTGGGGGATCTTTACGTTTGCAATTTATTGGAATGGCAGCTGGGGCTGGCTAGACCGCGGCTACTGGCAAGAATTGCAAATGGCGGCTAATACGACGCGTCCTTACAAGAATATGGATGATCCCCAGTTAACGGAAAACAAGACTCTTATTAGCTCTGAAAAATAGAGATTGGTTACATTTGTCAAAGCTTTATCCTGCCTCCTATCCTGCCGCTTCGCGATCCTACATTTCCTGAAAATTTTTGTAGGTGGTTGGCAAAAGGTTGTTGTGCATCAAATCAGCTGTAATTTTACAGGATATGCAGGATCGCGGAGCGGCAGGATAGGCAGGATAAAAGAAATATCACTTGTTAGCACTGCAGGATGGGGTCCATCCCATATTTGCCAACTTGTCCATAAATGATCTTTTCATCGATTAGCAACTTAATCGCTTGCTTAATTTTTTCATGGACTCCATCTTGAGCGACGCCTTCTTTTTTCAGAAAAGGAGTGTACACATCATTAAACCAATTTAAGCGAATGTGACGCTGTTCCCTAATGGACTTACCTTTTCGTTCAGCTATTTTAGCATTTAATCCATCGATGAGACCTTGCAAAATTTGTTTGCTTTCTCCGGAAACATTCAGTTTTTTGAAATCGACTTCGATCTTATCGGTTCCATTAGCAATCTTTTTTGCTTGGTAGAAATCGGCTATTTGTTGGTGCAGCTTTAGTTGTTCTGTGCGAGTCTCAATGGACGCATCCATGATAGCAAGCATTTTAGTTGGATCAGGGAAATGCGTGGCATAAGCTTTAATAATAGGATCAAATTCAGGAGTAGAACAGTAAATCAGGCCCTCGTCATCAGCTATAGGGACAAAACCCGCTTTGGCGCTGTGACGATGCTCTAAATCGATTAGACCTATTCCAAATCCGTCAAGAATAAAGGGAATATTATCGAATTTGACATCGGAAAAATTGGATTTAACGATGAAAGTTGCCAGTTGGGAAAGATATTCCTTAAAAATGGGCTTTAAATCTGGATCGGTGGCACACATGCGATAAAGCTCTTCTTGCTTTGAAAACTCTGC
>Ga0207105_1237_pt1 | contig 12678 bp, 11 predicted proteins | sample Alteio_BWMinHeat_77_FD_153569 | JGI IMG/M metagenome (GOLD analysis project Ga0207105, IMG submission 153569) | Enriched cells from forest soil in Barre Woods Harvard Forest LTER site, Petersham, Massachusetts, United States -... | ecosystem: Environmental > Terrestrial > Soil > Temperate forest >... | reverse complement strand
TGATTAAAATAAATAGTTGATAGCTAAATAGGCTCCGATTCCTGCGAGATACCCTGCTAAAATGGGGAGCGACGCTTTTTTTACGTAACTCATAAAATCGACCTTCTCAATGCCCATAAACGCCACTCCGGCGGCCGATCCGATGATCAAAATGCTTCCACCGGTACCTGCTGCGTAGGCAATCAGATGCCAGAAGGAGGAATCCATCGGATAGACCTCTAAGGGATACATGCCAATGGAAGCAGCCACTAGGGGGACGTTATCGATCACTGCGGACACGAGGCCGATTAAAGTCGCAATGAGGGCCTCGCTGGGGACCGTACGGTTCAGCCAATGGGCTAAACTTTCCAAAATCCCTGCGGCTTCCAAGGCGTTAATGCAGAGAAGAATCCCTAAAAAGAAGAGAATGCTTGAGGTGTCGATCTTCGTAAAAATATGAGGGACTTTGAGGTGCTGTCTCTCCTTGAGATCATGGTGCAAAATATCGGTGATGATCCAAAGGATCGCCAAGCTGATCAGCATTCCCATAAACGGGGGCAGCCCGGTCAAGGCTTTAAAAACAGGAACAAAAACCAGGGCGCCTAGGCCGGTCCAAAACACGAGCTTCGCGCCTGGCTCCGGAGGTTTGGGATCGGCTTTTGAAAGAGTGTATTTGCCTTTGAGCCGGGTCGTATAATAAAGAAGCGGAACCGCTAAAGAGACCAAGCTGGGGATCAATAAGGCCTTCATGACGGCAAGAGAGGAGAGCTGGCCATTGATCCACAACATAGTGGTCGTAACGTCTCCAATGGGCGTCCAGGCGCCTCCGGCATTCGCCGCGACGACGACGATGCACCCGAGCAAGAACCGGTCATCTTTTTCGGGAACTAGCTTGCGGAGAAGAGAAATCATCAAAATTGTCGTCGTTAAATTGTCCAGGACCGCCGATACAAAAAATGCAACCAGAGCGATGATCCAAAGCATTTTCCGCTTAGAGCTGGTATGGATGATATCAGTAATAAATTTAAATCCTTTATGGGAGTCGATCAATTCGACTAAAGTCATCGCGCCGAGCAAAAAGAAGATGATCTGGGCGACATCCGAGAGGTTTGTGCTCAACGTTCCTATATCTTGATGCAGAGGAAGAGGGCTCAACAACACATAAAAAAGCCACAGGACCACCGCGGAAAAAAGCGCAACGGCGGTTTTATTGATTTTGATCGTGTATTCAAAAATGATGGCGGCATAGCCAATAGAAAAAATGGCGATGAGTAAGGCAAAAAGGGTGTTCATTTACGAAAGTCCTGCTTGTATGATGTCATGGAGTCTAAGGATCCCCACAATTTTATTACCTTGGACGACGGGTAAAACCATGATCCAACGCTGAGGGATTTTTTGCATCAGCTTCAACGCATCCCAAGCGAGAAGCTCGGGGGAAACGGAGAGCGGTGAGTGTGTCATGAGATTTTTGAGGGGCATTTCGAGGACGGCAGGTCCCTGATTTTGGAGAGCTCTACGCAAATCGCCGTCGGTGAAGATGCCGAGCAGCTGCTCCGTTTCATCGGTGATGAGGATGCAACCGCATTTTTTATTTGAGAGCTCGACGAGCTGGTCCATAAGGCGCGCTTCGGAGGAGCAAATGGGAATATCCCCGCCTTTGAGCATCAGATCTTGAACGGTCAAGGTCATCTTTTTCCCGAGCGTGCCCGAAGGGTGGTTCTGCGCGTAGGAGCCGACGCTAAATTCTTTCGCGCGCATGAGCGCCATGGCGAGGACGTCTCCAAATAAAAGCTGTACAGCAGTGGAGGTGGTAGGCGCGAGGTCGAAGGGGCACAGCTCTTTTTCTACGGGAAGGCAGATGCTCCGGTCGCAGATTTTTCCGAGGCGAGAGTGAGGATTGGAGACGATGGCGAGGGTCATGGCTTTTCTTTTCCGGACGAAGGGGATTAACGAGAGGAGTTCTTCGGTCTCTCCACTTTTGCTTAAAAAGATGACGCAATCGTTTTCAGAAACGACTCCGATATCGCCGTGCAGAAAATTTGTGGGAGGCAGGAATACGGCCTTTGTGCCCGTGGAGGTGAGGGTCATCGCGATTTTTTCGGCGATGATCCCGCTTTTGCCAACGCCGGTCAAGACGATCAGCCCCTGGGATCCCAAACAAGCCTCAAAAAAGGCGGCGGCCTCCGTCTGGTCCAGATGCTCGTAAAAATGGTTCAAGTAGCTTTGTTGTTCTTCAAAAATTTTTTTCAAAGGCATAAATCAAGATTATAACCGGAATTTTGCTTGAAGTCTTCAAAAAAAACGAGTAAGAGTGAAGTTCTATGAGCATGATACCGATAGCAGTGGCATTTGGAGATGGGATTGGACCTGAAATCATGCAGGCGACGCTGCATATTTTAAAGGAAGCGGGCGCGCCGTTGGATATCCATGTCGTGGAGATTGGAGAAAAAGTTTACCTCAAGGGCCACCCCACCGGCATTGAGCCCTCAACGTGGGACACGATCCGCAACACAAAAGCCTTTTTGAAGGCGCCGATCACCACGCCCCAAGGGGGTGGTTTTAAAAGCCTCAACGTGACGATCCGCTCCTCGCTGGGCCTCTATGCCAACGTACGGCCCTGCGTCTCTTACGCCCCTTTTGTGCAGACGAAGCATCCGAAGATGGATGTGGTAATCGTGCGCGAAAACGAAGAGGATGTCTATGCGGGGATTGAATACCGGCAAAGCCCGAATGTCTGCCAAACGCTAAAAATCATTTCTCGGGAAGGCTCTGAAAAAATTGTCCGCTACGCCTTTGAATATGCGCGTCACAACAACCGAAAAAAAGTCACCTGCTTTACGAAAGACAACATCATGAAGATGTCGGACGGACTTTTCCACATGGTCTACGACGAGATCGCCAAAGAATATCCCGATATTGAGAGCGAACATTGGATCGTGGACATTGGAGCAGCAAAACTTGCCGACACTCCGGAAATTTTTGATGTGATCGTCATGCCGAACCTTTATGGGGATATCCTCTCCGATATCGCGGCGCAGATTTCCGGTTCGGTGGGCCTTGCCGGATCTGCGAACATTGGAGATTTTGGGGCGATGTTCGAAGCGATCCACGGCTCCGCTCCGCGGCGCGCAGGGCAAAACGTCGCCAACCCTTCAGGGCTGCTCCTCGGATCTGTCCTGATGCTTTTGCACCTCGGTGAAAATGCTGTCGCGGAAAGAATTCATAATGGATGGCTGCGCACTTTGGAAGAGGGAATCCACACGTACGATATTTTTAAAGAAGGAACGAGCAAGGCGAAGGTAGGCACACAAGAATTTGCTCATGCGGTGGTAAAAAATTTAGGGCAAAAGCCGCATCAGCTCGCTCCCGTTTCCTACAAATCCGCCTCTAAGTTGACATCCATCCATCTTTCTCCAAAAAAACCGACAGCGCGGGTACTGGTGGGTGTCGATGTGTTTGTTTACTCGGAAGAGGATGCCAAGCATTTTCAGAAGAAAGTTTTAGGAATTGGGGTCGCGCCCATGGGGCTAGCGATGATCAGCAACCGCGGGGTGCGCATTTGGCCCGAAGGGCAGCCCGAAACCTTCTGCATCGAGCAGTACCGCTGCAGATTTTTGAAAAATAACGCACCAATCTCGCATCACGAAATCACGGCCTTGCTGGAAAAGCTGTCCCAAGCGGGATGTGATCTCATCAAGACAGAAAATCTCTACACCTTCGACGGCCAGCCAGGCTACTCCTCCGCTCAAGGTTAACGGCTTTATTCACAGGTTAGGTCTGCCTCGAGATGTTTTTTTAACGAGCCGAGGAAACCGCAGCCATACATTCCATCCAGCACCCGGTGGTCAAAAGTGAGGGAGATATGCATGAACGAGCGGACGACCAGCACATCATTCTCTAGAGGAACCACTTTTTTGTGGATGGCGCCGACGCCCACAATCGCCACCTCGGGATAACGGATGATGGGAACGCCGATCAGGACGCCCGACATCCCAAAGTTGGTCATGCTGATGGTCCCTCCGCTAATATCGTCAGGAGTGAGCTTACTGTTGCGTGCTTTCGTTGACAAATCAGAAATCGCTTTCGCAATCGAAGAGATGCCCATGTTCTGGCAATTTTTGATCACGGGGACCATCAGTCCTTGCTCGACACTGACGGCGACACCGAGGTTGACAAATCGTTTTAGAACAATCGTATCTTCTTCCAACGAGGAGTTGATGAAAGGAAACTCGTGAAGGGCTTTCGCAATCGCTCGAATGACAAAGCTGGTGATGGTCAGTTTGACATGGTGCCTCGCCAAAAATTCTTCTTTTTTATGTTGGATCAATTTCAAGACATCGGTTACATCGACTTCCGTAATCAAGGAAGCATGGGGAGCCTCGTAAAAAGAACGGACCATGTTATCGGCGATCGCTTTGCGCATCCCGGTCATCTTGACCCGTTCGACGTCGCCGGAAACTAACGGGGCGCGGGGCATCGCAGAACATGTTTTAGGCCCTTGTCTTTTTTCGATATGAGATTCGAGGTCTTTTTTTGTGAGCCTTCCTCCCTCTCCTGTCCCGGCGATCCGTTCCAACTCATCTAAACTGATCCCCTTTTCTTTTGCCAATCTCAATAGCCCCGGGGAAAAAAAGTCTTTCATTTCAGATGTTGAGGTCGTAGTAGCAGGGTGCGAGATAGAGGCAGGCCCTGCGGTATGGGAACCGGCGGCGGCTATAATGGCCAAAGGCTCGCCCACCTGGAGCTCTTCATCAGGGCCTGCGAGGATCTCCTTTAAAACGCCCGCGACAGGAGAGGGAATTTCACTATTCACCTTATCGGTAGACACTTCGAGGAGCGGCTCATCGAGCTGTACGTGATCGCCCACCTTCTTAAACCATTGCACAACGGTGGCGCTGAGGATACTTTCTCCCAGCTTTGGCAAATTTATTTTAATTTCTTGCATCACGCATTCCTTTGATCTTGTGGATTAAATTTTTCCAGTGTTCCTCACCGGCAACAATCCTTAAATATCCTTTGGCTGCAACGATGGGCAGGCCAAAGTCAAGGTTTTTATTTAATTTTACCATGTCTTTTTCAGTACAGACGAGCACTTCCGCACCCCACGCTTTGCACCGCTTTGCAAACTCGGCAAGTTCCACTTCTGAAGGCAGGCAATGGTCGTCAGAGATCAATTCTCCAACGATGGAAGAGTCGCGCCTCAGCCCTTTCACAAAATGGTGAGGCTTTCCAATGCCGCAAAAGACGCCGATCTTTTTATTTTTAAATTCACCTTCAAGATGCATCTCCATCGCGACGAGGGGCGCTTGCGAATAAGGGGCGATCTTTTGGCATACTGAGTCAAAATGACTGTCTGCGTGGTTGATGACGATAAGATCTGCCCCAGCGAGCCTTCTCCTCGAATCTCTTAAATATCCGCGGGGAAGGTAGTGATTTTTTCCGAAGAGGTCTTGGGCGTCCATGACGACGATATCAAGATCGCGGCGAAGGCGCCGGTATTGCATCCCATCGTCGAGGAGGAGGCACTCGGCACCCTCTTCATACGCCTTTTGGGCGGAAAGGATTCGATTTTTTCCGACCCAGATCGCCGTCTTGGGAAATAGCGAGGAGAGCCAAAACGGCTCGTCCCCGCAAACCTCGGGGCTCGAAGGAGATTTTGCAAGGTTGACCACGGAGCCGCTCTTTTCAATTGCCGATCGATATCCTCGGGTCAGGAGAGCGACTTCGCATTCCGGGGTTAATTCTTGAAGGAGCAGACGGATCAGCGGCGTCTTTCCCGTGCCGCCGGCTACAATATTGCCGACGCTGATGACAGGAAGAGGAGATTTAAATGTTTTCAGCCATAGCCGGTCATAGGCATGGTTTCTGAGGGACACGCCGGTCCTGTAAAACTTGCTGAGCGCAAGCAACACCCCCTTAGCTAACGGGGCTTTGCGCCTCTCCTCAATGATGTCTTGTACATAATTCTGCAGCGGCATGTTCAAAAAGCTCTTGTTCTACCATTTGGACAATGGTGTGTAACGCGATCATGTGGGCCTCTTGGATCCGATCGGAATTAGGAAATCCTTCCACGGTCCACTCAAGCTGGCTCATTCCCTTGAGCTTGCCTCCGGTCTTCCCTAAAAAGGCGATCGTCTTTAATCCCATCTCCCTCGCCCTCTCAGTAGCAACCAAAATATTCGGCGAATTTCCGCTGGTGGTCAGCGCAACAAAAATATCTCCCGGTTTTCCCAGCGCTTCGATCGAACGTGAAAAGACGCTTTCAAAACCCAGATCATTCGCAATGCAGGTCAAATGGCCGGGATCTGAAAAGGCGATGGCCGCCAGCGCTCTCCGCTTCTTGCGGAAAAGGCCGGTGAGTTCTTCGGCAAAATGCATCGCATCACAGAGACTGCCGCCATTTCCGGCGATCAGCACCTTGCCCCCCTCTCTAAAACAGTTGGCAATAGCAAGGCTTGCCTCCTCGATAAATTCCAAACTTTCAGGCCGCTTCAAAAATTCTGCGGCGCGGATGCCCTCTTCGACAGCATCCAAAATATGGTGTTGCATCTCTTCCTACACTTTATTAAACTCCACATTCTAACGGACGGTGGGAAAATAATCCACTTTGTAAAAAAATTATGACAAATCAGATCGCGCTCATAGGGGCCACAGGGGCCGTCGGGAGAGAAATTCTCCGTTTGCTCGAGGAGAGAAATTTTCCCGTAGAGACCCTCCGCTGCTTTGCCTCTCCCCGATCTGCGGGGAAAAAGGTCGTTTTCCGAGGAAAAAAAATCGCCTTAGAAGTCCTCAGACCGAGTCATTTTAAAGAAATTAGTATCGCTTTTTTTTGCGCCGGCCGCAAGATATCGGCAGAATTTGCCCCTCTTGCAAAGCAGGCGGGCGCGCTTGTGATCGATAGCAGCTCCTACTTTCGCGGTGATCCTGATGTGCCTTTGATCATCCCAGAAATCAACCCAGAAGCCCTAGGCCGCCATCACGGAATCATCTCCTCTCCCAATTGCGTCACCACGATCATGCTGATGGCCTTGGCCCCCTTGCACCGCCGCTGCCCTATCAAAAGAATCGTCGCCGCCACCTATCAAGCCGCCAGCGGAGCAGGTCAAGCGGCCATGGAAGAATTGCAGCAGGAAACTTTAGCGCACTTGGAAAATCGGCCTTTCGAGCGCACCGTGATGCCCCACCCCTACGCCTTCAATCTATTTACCCATAATTCCCCGTTAACAGAAAGCGGCTACGTCGAAGAAGAGCTCAAGATGGTCGATGAGACGCGGAAAATCTTAAACGACCCTAAGGTCCAAGTGACTGCCACCTGCGTGCGCGTTCCCGTGCTCCGCGCCCACTCGATGGCCCTCAATGTCGAATTTTCCGGACCCCTCTCCGCAGGGCAGGCCTATGAAATTTTAAAAACAGCGCCCGGCCTCACTCTCCTCGAGGACCGCGCAAACAATCGCTTTCCCATGCCCATCGACGCCACAGGAAAAGATATGGTCTATTGCGGAAGGATCCGGGAAGACAAGACACAGCCCCATACACTCGAATTGTGGATCGTGGGCGATCAACTGTTAAAAGGGGCCGCCCTCAACGCAATCCAAATAGCAGAGCTATTCCAAAAAAAGGAACTCCATGCACACCCCTGACTACCGTCGCAAATGGTGGGTGCTCATCACCATGACCACGTGCGTCGCCATGATCTTCATCGACGCCACCATACTCCCCGTTGCCCTCCCGACCATTCAGCGTCAACTCGGAGTGTCCGATTTAGGGCTGCAGTGGATCATCAACAGTTACCTGCTCGCCCTGACCGCCTTGGTCCTCGCGGCCGGCAGAATCGGCGACATTTTGGGGCATCGCAAAGTATTTTGCACAGGCCTCATCCTGTTCGCAGCCTCCTCAGCGCTCTGCGGCCTTTCCACTCATACGTTTCAACTGATTGCCAGCCGTTTTGTGCAAGGCTGCGGCGGGGCGCTGCTCTTGCCCGCCACCTCGTCCATCCTCCAAGAGACCTTTGCGCCCAATCAACGAGGAAGAGCGCTGGGAATCATGATCGGCATCGGCTCCCTATTTCTCACGCTCGGCCCCTTTGTCGGAGGCCTCTTCACCCAGTACCTGAGCTGGCGTTTCGCATTTTGGATCAACCTCCCCATTGCTTTTTTCGGCTTCATCCTCGCCCTCTCCGTCGTCGCTAAAACTCCGGGAAAAAAGCAGAACTTTGACATCCTGGGTTTTTTATGTCTCTCTTTGGGAATTACGTCTCTTGTCCTCGCATTTATGCAAATGCAAGAATGGGGATGGGCCGCCTTCCTTGGCCTCTTCCTTCTTGGGCTGGCCCTGCTGGCCCTGCTACTGCGCATCGACCGCAAGGCCCAGCACCCCTTCATCGACGTCAAACTTTTAAAAGACCGTTCGTTTGTCGGAGGATGCTTAGCGACCTTTTGCGCCCAATTTGTTCTGATGGTGACCATTTTCTGGGCCATCTATTTTCAGCTCTACCTCAATTTCTCGCCCGCTTATGCCGGCACGCTTTCGCTCATTTCGAATATTCCCATGATTTTTATGGCCCCCCTCGCCGGACACATAGCCGACAGATTTGGGCCCAGGCTGCCTATCGTCTTAGGCTTTTGCCTCATGCTGTTTTCTCTTCTTTGGTTTGTCATGTTCGGCGAAATCGGGAGCGTGGGATGGCTGCTCCCCGCCCTAATCCCCTTAGGATGCGGGGCCTCATTGATTTTCACCCCAAGCGCAGTCGCGACCTTCTATCACATCGAAGCGGACCAGCGCGGCCTCGCTTCAGGCTTAAGCCAAACGGTGCGACAGTTCGGGGCCACCCTCGGAATGGCCTTGCTCGGAGGCTTCATTCTCTCCGTCCAACACATTCGGCTTACTTTTTTGATGAAAGGAGATCCGTCATTAAAGGATGTTCATGCCCGGTCGCTGGATGGACTCCTGTCGAAAGCTCCTGCAGCGCTAGACGCGCTCCGGAGCCTTCCCAGCACGGAGATCGATTTTGTCAAAACGAGCTATCTCAAAGCCTATGCGACCGCTTTCTCCGGAGTCAACCTGCTTGCCGCCGCCATTGCCATCGTGGGCATTATCCTGACCTGTATCTTTTTGGGGCGCCATCCTAGGCATCTGAAAAATTGAGTATAATTTCAACGCAAAGCCGCACACATATCTTTAGTTTTGCTTGCAGTGTTATATGGCTAACGACTTAGTATGATTAGGGCGGTTCAACGCAAAGACGCAAAGTCGCAAAGACGCAATGAAGAAACTGATAATTGATTCGGATCTTCTTTGCGTCTTTGCGCCTTTGCGTTGAATTGCCATACTCCTTCAACCTGAAAACGTAGCAAGAAAAACTTATGCGTAAAAGTATGTTAGCGGCTTTGCGTTGATATCTAGTCAATGGTTAAAACTTTCAATGTGACGGGATGGATGAATTCCATCTTTACATGCTCAAGAGCAAGAGCCGGCCCTCTGCTGCGGCTCCCATATTTGTCATCGCCCACAATCGGGTGGCCGATCGCGGAAAGCTGGGCCCGAATTTGATGATAGCGCCCCGTATGCAACGTGATCTCAAGGACGCTCGTGTGCTTCGCTGTCTTCAAAACCTGATAAGATAATACCGCCTTCTTCGCTTGCGCGTCTGCGGCGGTTGAAACACGCGCATGAAATTCATCATGGACAAGATAATGCTCTAACGTATCCTCTGATTTGGAAACTACCCCTTCCACTTCGGCCCGGTAGGTTTTTGCAATCTTCCGCTCCCGCATCATGGCATGAAGCCTGGAGAGCGCCTTGCTCGTCCGTGCAAAAAGGACGATCCCTGAAACCGGTTTGTCCAGACGATGGACCGGCTCTAAAAACGCCCGCCCCGGTTTTTTGTAGGTTTTTTCGATCCACTGTTTCGCCATTTCCTCAAACTCAGGCTGCGTGGCGATGCCGGCCGGCTTGCGGACAGCTAAAAGATGATTATCGACAAATAGAACGTCCATGAGTCCTCTGCCGTATCACTTCATAGAGAAGGAGTGTCGTTGCGGTGGCCACATTGAGAGAATCGGCGGCGCCCAGCATCGGGATCTTCACCTGAATATCGGCCTGCTTCATCCAGAAATTGGAAAGCCCTAGCTGCTCTGTCCCCACCACAATCGCCACGGGCCCGCTCAAATCGACCTCCGTAAAAACGGCAGATGCCGCCGGCGTCGCTGCCACGATCTGCACCTTGTTCTCTTTCAGCCATTGCAGGGTCTCCTCGGAGCCTGCCTCGATGACAGGAAGCGTAAATAACGTCCCTACGCTTGCGCGGACCACATTAGGATTGTAGATATCGGTGCACCGGTCGCACACAACGACCCCATCGGCGCCCACACCATCCGCAGAGCGCAAGATCGTGCCCAAGTTCCCCGGCTTTTCAATACTCTCCGCAATCACCAAAAATGTGGGTGCTTCAATCTCCTGCAAGGCGCGGCGCATCTGCTTTGCAATCGCCACCAACCCATCGGGCCGATCGCGGTACGAGAACTTTTCAAAAAGATGTGCAGGACAGGAAATGATCTCCGCACCCGCCGTCCGCATCTCTTGAATAAGCTGCGGCTCGTTGGAGCCAAAAAAAAGCTCAGGGCATATGAAAAGCTGCTCGATCACGATGCCCCCTTCTACCGCACGCTTCAGCTCGCGATAACCCTCAATCAAAAACAAACCCGTCTCATCGCGCTCACGCCGATTCTTCAAATGGGAAATTGCTTTGATCTTCGGATTTTGCGCGCTCGAGATTACGGTGTCCATCTGACAAAGCTCCCGCAAGGAATCACTAGAGGGCCATCGATATAGAGTTCTCCGCTTTCAATGTTGCCATCAGGTCTTTGCTGCATCATGAGATTGCACATCACCGCAGAAGTGACTCCGGGTGTATGAGAGGTGAGAATGAAAAAGAGCGGGTGATCGCTGAGCAGTGCGTTGCAGAGATCTAAGATCGGATGCAGGTCGCGCTCGATGATGAACATTTCTCCCTGCTTCCCCCTCCCAAAACTGGGCGGATCGAGCAGGATCCCGTCATAGCGCACGCCCCGTCTCACTTCCCGCTGCAGAAATTTTGTGACATCGTCGACAATCCAGCGGATCGGGGCCTTCTCCAATTGATTTAAAGCAGCGTTCTCGCGCGCCCAAGCGACCATTCCTTTCGATGCGTCCAAGTGGCAGACTTTGGCGCCGGTCTTGGCCATCGCCAGCGTCGCGCCTCCCGAATAGGCAAAGAGGTTGAGGAGGTTGTGGCGCTGATCAGCCTTCTCTTGGATCCGGCTCCACAGCATGCTGTGCTCAGGGAAAACGCCCAGATGGCCAAAATCGGTGGGAGCAAGTTTAAATTTGATCCCTTCGACCTCTGCAACCCACGATTCAGGAAGGGGTTTGCGGTAGATCCACCGATTTCCATTCTCTCGGGTGAAGCGCGCGTCGGCCCTTTCCCAAACTTCCGTAGGGAGCTGAGGCTTCCATAGCGCCTGTGAACAAGGGCGGGCAATAGTATAATTGCCGAACTGTTCTAGCTTCTCTTGATTTCCACTATCGAGGAGTTGGTAGGTCATAATTGCGGATCAGTTTACCAAAAAACTCTTTTTAACGTAAGAGAGTTTTGCAACTCCGTCGTAATAATAAAAAATTCTTTTACAAGTCCTTAGAGAATATTTTTATTTACACCGGGTAGAGGAGACTACTGTCTGTAGTCCCCACCCCCACAGAACGTAGCGTGCGGATTTGCCGCACTACGCTCTTCAGATTATGTTTCACAGTCTTGCCATCACCTTCATTCCCGTTAAGGGTAATTTCAGCTTTGGCTCTGCTATTGGGTATTTCTTCCTCAGTTTCAGGAACTTCTCCCAGGTCACGTAGCTTCTCCAGCTGCGACTTCCAAGCATTTTATGCCAATACCGTAGTGCGGTATTATATAACCTATATAGGGACTTTGCGTTGCCACCTAGTCCATAATAGGCATAATGCCCTTGCAGTACTCGGTTAATCTTCTTGACCTGTTCCTTCACTGCATCGTGCCTTATTTCTCTAAGGAGAGAGTGTAGTTTTGCCACACTCCTTCTAAATCTGGCCTTCTCTGTCTTTCGTCCTACCATAAAATTTCCTTTACGAGTACGACTACAGTAGTGGGTAAAACCAAGAAAATATAATGTCTTGACCTTCCCCTCCTTTGCCACAGCATGTTGCCGCGCAAAGCGTCCAAATTCTATCAGTTGAGTTTTATTCGGCTCTAGTGTCAGCGAATATTTCTCCAGGCGCTTTTGCAGAGCACTTTGAAAACGTAGAGCATCCGATTGATGTTGAAAGCATACTATAAAATCATCTATGTATCTGATCAAGTATGTCTCCCCTCTCATTCTTGGTTTTACTACCTTTTCAAACCAGAGATCTAAGACATAATGTAGATATATATTACTTAGTAATACGCTCACACTGCCTCCTTGCGGGGTCCCCTCTTCGGGTTCACGGATCTCTCCATCGTCTAGTATTCCTGCTTTCAACCACCTTTTGATGAGGTTTATGATTCTGGGATCTCCTATCCGATGCTCAACGAATTTTAACACCCATTCATGACTCAAGCTTCCGAAGAAGTTCTTCAAATCAGCCTCATAGACCCAGTTGACTTTCTTTCCACCTATAGCCTGATTCAGCGTTGCTAGTGCATGATGTGCG
>Ga0207105_1234_pt1 | contig 12755 bp, 11 predicted proteins | sample Alteio_BWMinHeat_77_FD_153569 | JGI IMG/M metagenome (GOLD analysis project Ga0207105, IMG submission 153569) | Enriched cells from forest soil in Barre Woods Harvard Forest LTER site, Petersham, Massachusetts, United States -... | ecosystem: Environmental > Terrestrial > Soil > Temperate forest >... | reverse complement strand
GGTGGTATTGGCCAAATAAAATTCCCATTAGTAGCTGACCTGACTAAAAATATTGCCAGGGATTATGATGTACTAATTGAAGCTGCAGGCGTTGCCCTGCGCGGCACTTTTTTAATTGATAAAAATGGTGTAGTACGCAGCCAGGTAGTTAATGATTTACCTCTAGGTAGAAGTATTGATGAAGCCTTAAGAATTGTAGATGCTTTAAATTTCCATGAAGAAAATGGTGAAGTATGCCCGGCTGGTTGGAACCGTGGTAAAGAAGGTATGGAAGCAAGCCCGGATGGCGTGGCAAAATACCTTAAAAAGAACGCAACTTCGCTTTAATTATGAAAGAAAAACATACAAAAATATTAATTATCGGTTCTGGCCCGGCTGGATATACCGCTGCTATCTATGCAGCAAGGGCTAATTTGAAGCCAATATTGGTGCAGGGTATGCAGCCTGGCGGGCAGTTAACTATTACAACTGATGTAGAAAATTATCCTGGATTTGAGAATATTATCCAAGGGCCATGGCTGATGGAGCAAATGCAGAAACAGGCTGAAAAAGTAGGCACTGATATTATTTTTGATCATATCAAGCAGGTTGATTTTTCTAAACGTCCATTTAAATGTATTGGTGAATCCGGTAGCAGTTATAGCGGTGATGTAGTTATTATTTCCACAGGCGCGCAGGCAAAATGGCTGGGTATTGATAGTGAAGAAAAATACCAGGGCTATGGTGTTTCTGGCTGCGCCACCTGTGATGGATTCTTCTTTAAAGATAAAGAAGTACTAGTAATTGGTGGAGGCAATACGGCAGTGGAAGAAGCTTTATACCTGACTAATCATGCCAGAAAGATTACTGTGGTCCATCGTCGTGATTCTTTCAGGGCAGAAAAAATTCTGCAGGATAGGTTATTTGGCAATAAAAAGATCAATGTTATATGGGACCATACTTTAGTTGAAGTGTTAGGTAAAGAAAACCCAACTACTGTAACGGGTGCCAGACTGAAGAATGTAAAAACCGGTGAAGAAAAAGAACTGAAGGCGGATGGGATCTTTATTGCTATCGGCCACAAGCCTAACACTGATATCTTCAAAGGTAAAATTGATATGGATGCAGAAGGCTATCTGAAAGTAAAGCCTGGTACTACTGATACTAATATTGAAGGTGTGTTTGCAGCAGGTGATGTTCAGGATAAAATTTATCGTCAGGCGGTGACTGCTGCGGGAACTGGTTGTATGGCAGCTTTAGATGCGGAAAGGTTCTTGGCTAGACATGGCCACTAAAATTAACGTTGTGGGCCATTAATTTTTTGTGTTGTATAGATTAGGTTTATATTACTTAGACCTAATGCATTGCCAATAATTTCTAGATCTTTCTGGACTTGACCTATACGCTGACCAAGAGGATCTTTATTACTAAGTTCAAGTTCACTTTTCCCAATATTCATAGCAGTATTTCCACTCATTTTATTTATTCCTTAAACCTATTTAATACCCAACTTTGCTTTACAAAGTTCTGTAGCTGTATAAATATCAATTATAGCTTTTTCTACACGCTTTCTAGCAAATAACCCTGGTTTTTTACCAGTTTGCGCATAGTTCCTATATTCTTTAGCTAACAGGTCAGTAGCTTTTTCAATTTGTTCCACAATAGGCTCAATAAAATCAAGATGCGAAAGCGGGTCACGTATAGAGTTATCTTCTACCGTATCTATTAGTTTTTCTGCTAAATCATAAAAACTAATGATTTTGCCGTAAATATCTTCATGCTGTTCTAAAGGTACAGCGCTTAAATTTGATACCATGCAATCGCCTAAATAATTATGCCCATTAGGTTAACTATAACATATAGCCGCAAATAACTGAATAGGAAAGCATAATTTAATCTAAACATGCATAAATGTCAATTATTTGATACAAATCAAATTAAGAATATATCAAAAGATGTTAATTTGTTAACAAATCTCAACTTAAGCTTGTGGATGTGATATTGAAAGATTATACAATTTTCTTAAAAACAAAAATCCAATTGCAGCTTCCCGTGCGATAACCACTATACTAGAAGGGACCAAAATTCTTGAAAACTCATCATATATTGGTCGTCCGATGTCTGATAATACAGGACGCAGAGAGTTGTTTATGCCTTTTGGTGCAGGAGCTTATGTTCTACGTTATATGCTGGAAAATAATGATACTGTTGTAATTATACGGGTTTGGCATACTAAAGAAGATAGAACGTAGAATTAAGTGGCGCTAGCTCTTCTCCATCAGGATGGTATAACATTATAAATACCATCTTCAGGAATTTTATCAGGCAAAAAAATTAATAAAATATTATTAAACAACATGGACTTTTTACTTTAACTCGGCTAATAGTGGTCTTCAAATACAGGGTTCAGGATATAGGTTATGTCAAAGGAAAAACAACTATCTTATATTGTTGAAGAAATATTCAAGATTGATAATCCTAAAATAGCGATAAGTAAAAAAGAGCAAATATACGCAAGCATAAAAACCACTGTCAATGGAGATGCCTCTATTGAAAGTTATTTGATTGTCAGTCTTTCTACAAATAATAAGCCAGTAGTATTTGGCTACATCTTAACCAATGTTCGTCTTATACAATTTGAAATTAATCCCAATGGGGATATAAGCTCTGTTAGTTATATTCTAAATAAAATTATCGGAGGCGTTGAGCGGAATATCACTGATAATGGAAACAGGATAGATGCTAGAATTAAATTCTCACCTAATGGTACTATTGTGGGATTGAAATATAGTAGCGTAAACCAAGAAATAACCAATTTCTTTGAGAAAGTGGAGCAAACTTGGATAAAGGGGTCTCAAGATGCCAGATAATCAAATGGAGGCCTATAATAGGATACAAGACAAAGTGGATAAAGTTAGTGACAATTTCAAAGCGGACTTACTCAATTATGCAAAAAAAGATGACTTACAACATTATGCTACAAAAGATTTTGTATGGAGACTATTGTTAGGCGGCGCACTTATATTATGTGGTGCTTATTGGCTTCTAACCCCAGTGTATATTGATAGTAAAAACAGCAAATTCAATGAAAGCATCGAAAAGATACTAGAAAAACTCAATATATCTGATAAAAAATCGCAAATATTATCAAACTAAATAAATAATTTATGTCTGATCTTTTTAAAAATATACCGCCATCAAAAAGCCCTAAAAAAGGCAAACCAGCTAATTATACTGCACAAGATATTGAAGTATTGGAAGGTTTAGACCCGGTTCGGCGCCGGCCTGGCATGTATATTGGCGGTACGGATGAAAATGCCATACATCATTTAGTATCTGAAGTATTTGATAATTCAATGGATGAGGTGGTGGCAGGTTTTGCTACTACCATTGAAATATCTATGCTTAAGGATGGTAGTATCAAGATAGCAGATAATGGCCGTGGTATACCTGTAGATCCGCACCCAAAATTTCCTAAGAAATCCGCACTGGAAGTGATTTTTACCATGTTGCATTCTGGTGGCAAATTCAGCAATAAAGTATATGAGACATCCGGTGGGCTGCATGGTGTTGGGGTTTCTGTAGTAAATGCCTTATCTGATGAATTAAATGTTGAAGTTGTAAGGGACGGGGTGATCTGGCAGCAGACTTATTCAAAGGGTGAGCCCACTAGCAAATTAGTTAAAATAGGTAAGGATACATCAGGTAAAACTGGCACTACTGTAACTTTTCATCCTGATAAAGAGATTTTCTTAGATGTAGGTTTTAAGCCGGCCAGACTATATAAAGTGGCAAAATCAAAGGCTTATATATTTAAGGGTGTGGAAATAAAATGGCAATGCGACCCATCTTTAATTTCTTCTAAAAAAGATGTTCCCCAAAGTGAAACAATTAAATTTCCAGGTGGGATAGTTGATTATCTGGAATCAATAGTAAGCCCTGAAGATGTAGTAACCAGCAAGCCATTTACTGGAGAAGTATCATTTAGTGAAGTAACCGGCCGGGTGGAATGGGCGATCCATTGGGTCTATTACCGTGATACTTCACTTAAATCATATTGTAACACGGTGCCAACACTGCAAGGTGGCAGCCATGAAACTGGCCTGAAAAGTGCCTTAGTCCGGGGACTAAAAGAATTTGGCGAAATAATAGGCAATAAGAAAGTATCGCTGGTTACCGGCGATGATCTAATGGAGACTGTCAATGGCATATTGTCTTTATATATTTCCAACCCACAATTCCAGGGGCAGACTAAAGATAAATTGTCTAACCGTGAAGCGATAAAATTAGTTGAATCAGCAGTAAAAGACCATTTTGACCACTGGCTTAGCCAGAATAAAAATGAGGGACAGGAATTACTCGCCTTTATGGTTGACCGCGCTGAAGAACGTTTAAAGCGGCGCCAGCAGAAAGATATCGCTCGCAAAAGTGCTACACAAAGATTGCGGCTACCAGGCAAACTTGCAGATTGTACCAGCCAGGAACCTAAAGGTACTGAAATATTTTTAGTAGAGGGTGATTCAGCCGGCGGCTCCGCCAAAATGGCCAGGGACCGTAAAACCCAGGCGATTTTGCCTCTGCGTGGTAAGATATTGAATGTAATGAATGCATCTGATGATAAGATTATATCCAACCAGGAAATTTCTGATATGAACCAGGCATTTGGCTGTGGTATTGGCACTGATTATTCTGATGGGTCACTACGTTACGAAAAGGTTATTATTATGACTGACGCCGATGTTGATGGCGCCCATATTGCTACATTGCTGATGACCTATATTTATAAATTCATGCCGGATTTAATCAATAATGGCCATCTCTATCTTGCGGTGCCTCCGCTTTTCCGTATTATCCATGGCAGTAATTCATATTACGCTACATCGGACAGCGAAAAAGATAAAATTGTTAAAAGCCTGAGAGGTAATGTCGAAGTCGGCCGGTTTAAAGGCTTAGGCGAAATGACGCCACCGCAATTACGCGACACTACCATGGATCCTAAAAAACGTACCCTGCTTAAAGTAACCATCGAAGATAAAGCCCAGGACAACGCCAAACAGATCGTAGAAGAATTAATGGGCAAAAAGCCAGAACTGCGCTTTAAGTTTATTAAAGAACAAAGCGAATTAATGGGCAAAAAACTGGCTGATAATCTGGATATTTAGCTAAGGCTTTGACTTATAATAGATATATTGTAAGTAAACTATCCTTGTATTCTTTCCAAACTTTGGATAAAATACAAGGATGATACCAAGACTTATATATTCATCTGTTGAAAATGCCTTAAATTACCAAGCTGCGGTTGCTTTAATTGGGCCGCGCCAGGTGGGGAAAACAACCCTTGCGCTTCAAATTGGTAAGGAAAGAAATGCTATATACCTAGACCTAGAGAATAGTGAGGACCGGGCAAAACTTTCTAATCCATTATTATTTTTTGGAAATACGGAAGACCAATTGGTTATATTGGATGAAATCCACCGCGTTCCAGAAATATTTCAAACATTACGCGGGGTGATTGACCAAGGTAGGCGTAAAGGTAAGGGAAAAGGCCGCTTCCTGATACTTGGTTCTGCTTCAATGGAGCTTATGCGGCAATCAGGCGAAAGCTTAGCTGGCAGGATATCTTATATTAATATGCCACCTATTACTGCTATTGAGGTAGGTGATGAAATCGCCAACCGCGAGCGTTTGTGGCTACGCGGCGGTTTTCCTGAAAGTTATTTGGCAATGGATGATACAAGCAGCCTTAATATACGAAAAGATTTTATACGTACCTACCTAGAACGCGATATCCCTATGTTTGGACCGCGTATCCCTGCAGAAACAATGGAGCGCTTATGGACCATGCTGGCGCATAACCAAGGAAGCTTACTTAATGCTTCCGACTTAGGCCGTGCATTGCTGGTTAGCACACAATCTGTCACACGTTATATTGATTTGCTAGTCGATTTGCTTTTGGTACGGCGGCTTAGGCCATATCATGCCAATATCGGCAAACGACTGGTTAAATCCCCAAAAACATTTATTCGTGACAGTGGTTTAGTGCACGCCTTGCTTGGTATAGGATCACTTGACCGGCTTGCCGGCCATCCAATAGTAGGTTCAAGTTGGGAAGGGTTTGTTATTGAAACTTTACTTTCTGTTTTACCATGGCCTGGCCAAGCTTTTTTTTACCGCACAGCTACTGGTGCTGAGATTGACCTGCTGATTGAACCTGCTGATGGTAAATTATGGGCCATCGAAATTAAAAGGGGAATGGCAGCAAAATTAGAGCGTGGCTTTTACCAGGCCATCTCCGATTTAAAACCTACCCGCTCATTTGTTGTCTATGCAGGTAATGACCGCTATCCTATCACAAAAGACATAGAGGCCATTGGCATACAAGATATGGCGAAGGAATTAACGGGATGATAGCATATACATCCTATCAAATCGGACATTTAACGTGCTAATTTATCGGACATATCACGTGTTAGCGACATAACAGCAGGGTTCGTCCCGAAGGTACATGCAAATTCAATAACCATATATATTTACTACAACTTTATTTTTTTCCCTTCTATTCCTCTATATTCTTTATGCAGCCTAGAATATTTTAAAAATCACTATTGTTGGAAACTTCAATAGTAACGGGATCAGAGGATTAGCATTTTATATATTTCCGTTTACGGAGTATTTATATGAAAATTCTCTGTTCCTGTCTTCCTCGCTACGGTTCAAACCACCGTTTTTTAAACAATAAATTGAGGAGTAAAAAAAATGCAAACTAAAGTAAAAGATCTTATGACATGTGATCCAATCATTGTGTCATCCAATTGTACACTAAAAGATGCAGCACAGGAAATGGGTACTGCTGATTGTGGTGTCCTGCCAGTTGGCAGCTGGGATAAGCTGGAAGGTATTATCACTGACCGTGATATTGTTATCCGGGCTGTTGCCAAAGGTAAAGATATAAATACCATGAAGGTCAAAGACTGCATGACCTCAGACATCTTTTATTGCAACATGGAGGATACAATTGAGCAAGCTGCTAAAAAAATGAAGGAAAATAATGTCAGTCGCCTCGTGGTAAAAGATAACAAGGGCAAAGCCTGCGGCATCATTACCTTCGGCTGCCTTTTAAGAAAAAGTGAAAGCAAAGAGGAAATAGGTAAAGTAGTTGAGTGCGCGGTAGGCAAAAAAGCTGCTTAGATTAACTCTTTCTCCTAAGTATTTTTATGTACCAGGGTGGCTTTTATAAAGTCATCTAATTCACCGTCCAATACTCCGCCAGTATCGCTGGTTTCGTGGCTGGTGCGCAAATCTTTGACCATCTGGTAGGGGTGCAGGACGTAGGAGCGGATTTGATGGCCCCAGCCAATATCGGTTTTTTGGGCGTTGCTGGCATCGCGTTTTTCTTCCTGTTTTTGTAATTCCAGTTCGTAGAGCCTGGCGCGGAGCATGGAATATGCTTCGGCGCGGTTGCGATGTTGTGAGCGGCTGGTTTGGCATTGCACAACAATGTTGGTGGGGATATGGGTGATCCTAATGGCGCTGTCGGTTTTGTTGACGTGCTGGCCGCCGGCCCCAGATGCGCGGAAGGTATCAATCCGTAAATCTTTTTCTTCAATGTTAATTACAATGGAATCATCAACAACCGGGTAAACCCATACGCTGGCGAAAGAGGTGTGGCGTTTGGCATTACTATCAAAAGGTGATATTCTTACTAAGCGGTGAACGCCGCTTTCAGTTTTTGCCCAACCATAGGCGTTGTAGCCGTAGATTTTTATGGTGACAGATTTCACTCCGGCTTCTTCACCTGCCAGCTCATCGACAATTTCAGTTTTAAAACCATGTTTTTCTGCCCAGCGCAGATACATACGCAACAGCATCTGTGCCCAATCCTGTGATTCGGTACCGCCGGCACCGGAATGGATTTCCAGGAAGCAGTCATTTTTATCGGCCTCACCTGAAAATAAACATTCTATCTCCTGCCGTTCAACTTCCCTCTTAAGTATTTGTAAGGATTTTTTTGCTTCGTTCACTGTCGAGGGGTCATTCTCTTCTTCACCTAATTTGATGAATAAAATTGCATCACTTAAATCCTGTTCCAACTTTAAAATATTGTTAATATTGTGTTCCAGGGTATTCTTATCTTTTAGTAATACAGCAGCTTTAGCTGGGTCATTCCAAAGATTCTGGTCTTCGCAAGCCAGGGTAATTTCAGCTAATTGTTTTTGTGTGTTGTCCCAGTCAAAGATACCTCCGGAGCAAGGCTATTCTTTCGCTGATGTAATCGATAGTAGATTGAACTTCAAATTCCATAACAAAATACCTATAAAATTTCTTAATAAACCCCGCCATTACCAATCGGAGCAGTAGATGGGGCTGGCGAACCAGCACCGGTTGGATCAGGAGGCTGGTTGCCGATTGGCAGATTACCACCACTGGTGCTTGATGTTGGTTCAGTACCGGCCTTGAATGCTTCAAGAATGATGCTGGTAGAGCTTGATGTTGGCAGGAGTCCGGTTTTAGCATCAATTCTGACTAATTTTACTCCTGGCGGACGTCTAAATGGTACATCTGGTTTCCCAGCTAAAGCCTGTTTCATAAAATTTTCCCAGACTGGCAGCGCAGCTGTAGAGCCATATTCATGATGGCCCAGGCTTTTAGGGTTATCAAAGCCGACAAATACGCCGGCAGTTAAATCTGCTGAAAAACCAATAAACCAGGCATCGAAGCTATCATTGGTAGTACCAGTTTTCCCCGCTAATGTCCTACCTAAAGATGCGGCTGCTCTAGCAGTGCCTCGTTGAACTACACCCTCTAACATAGAGACCATTTGGTAAGTATTAACCTGGTCAGCTATAACTTTGCGGTCATCAGGTAAATCCGGTAAAGTTTTATCAGCATCAGGGACATTAACCAAAGTTGGGTTATGAGTGAGGCATTTATCACATTTTCTTTTATCACGGCGATAAACAATCTTACCGTTTTTGTCTTCAACCCATTCAATCAGGCCAGGTGTAACATAGCGGCCGCCATTGACTAACATACAATAAGAATTGGTAATATCTAACAAAGTTACTTCAGATGTACCAAGCGCAACGGAAAAATTTCGTACCGGATCTGCAGTAACATTGAAGCGTTTAGCAATTTCAATAATACGGTCTATGCCGATCATCTGTGCTAAACGGACTGTCATGGTATTGCGTGATTTTTCAATACCAACGCGCATTGGAACTGGGCCCAGGAAATCTTTAGTATGGTTCTGCGGGCGCCATACTGGTAAAGAGCTGCCCTGACTTAGTTCAACTGCCTCATCAACGATGATGGTATTGGGGGCAAAACCATTTTCCAGCGCGGCTAAATATACGAATGGTTTAAATGAGGAGCCTGGCTGCCTTTTAGCCTGGATAGCGCGGTTAAACTGGCTATCAGCATAATAAAAACCACCAACAATGGCCAGCACCCGGCCAGTATGTGGATCCATAACGACAATTGAGCCATTAACTGCAGGTAATTGCTCGAGTGTAAAAAGATTTTTGACCGGTTTATTATCTTTAGGGTTAATTTTAGGACTAACAAATATTACATCACCTTTCTTGACTACATCGGTAGCCTTTCTAACTGATGCGCCAAGACTATTTTCATTGAGATATTTTCTAGCCCAGCGTATATCTTCCAGCAATATTTTACCATTACCAGAATTGCTAAAACCAATATGGACACTGTTATCATCAGCAATATTTAAAACTACCGCCAGCCTCCAGTCTTTAATAGTTGGCTGGTTTACTTTTTTGAGTTTTTCGGCCCAACCATCCAGATCAGCAAAATTAGTTACTGCACCACGCCAGCCATGTCTTCGATCATAAGCAATTAAACCATCGATCAAACCGTCCTCAGCCATTCTTTGCATTTTGGGATCCAGGTTGGTATGTACGGCCAGACCTTCTTCCATAACTTTATCTTCGCCAAACATTTCGATTAATTGGCGCTTTACTGCATCAGTATAAAATTGGGCATTAACCAGCTCTACACTATCGCGCTGGCGCAGATTGATTGGCCTTTTTTTAGCATCTTCAGCGTCTTGTCTGGTAATGTAGCCATCTTCTGACATGCGGTCGATTACCCAATCACGGCGGTCTTTGGCTGGTTCTGGGTGGCGCCAAGGATCCAGACTACTTGGTGCTTTAGGCAAAGATGCCAGCATAGCAGCTTCTTCTATGGCCAACTCATCAACTGATTTATTAAAATAATTAAGTGCAGCAGCTGCTACACCATAAGATTTATTACCCAGATAAATTTGATTTAAATACAACTCTAGAATTTTATCTTTGGAAAAAGCCTGGGTAATCCTGAATGCTAAAATTGCTTCTTTAATTTTACGTGAAATGGATTTTTCGCTGGTTAGTAGAAAATTTTTCACTACTTGTTGGGTTATGGTTGAGCCCCCAACTAATGATTTATTATGCCCCATATACATAAGATTATGGGTGCCTGCCCTTAAAATACTTATGAAATCAATGCCAGGATGGCTATAGAAATTTTTATCTTCAGCTGCGATAAAAGCGTTTTTAACCCGGTTTGGTATTGCATTAATTGGTACATAGAGCCGTTTTTCTTTAGCATATTCAGCTAACATCTGGCCGTCTATCGAATAGACCCTTGTAACTGTAGGCGGGTTATAATTTTTTAATTGATCAAAGCCTGGCAAATCACTGCTAAAATGATAAACTACTACAAATACCGCAACTGTACCGCCTATGGCGGCCAGACTGATCAACGTGAAAACTGCAGAAATAAGCGTAAAGACCCGATTAACCATTATTCAACCATATATTTTTCAGAATACTTATCTATAGCTTTAACAATTGATGACACTAATTCTTTTTTATGAGTGACAGAATTAAGCATTTTTTCTTCCTGGCTGTTGGATAAATAGCCCATTTCAATCAGCACTGAAGGGATATCTGGTCCTGTTAAAACCCTAAAACCTGCAAATCTATGCGGTTTAAACAACATTTTATTATTATGCCGTAATTCTTGTACGAGTAGTTCAGCAAAACTAGCCGATCTATTTTTCGTATCACGCTGTACTAAATCAATTAGTAAATTAGTGACATCATCATTTTCATCTTCTAACAAAATATTACCTATTTTGCCAGGTCTGTTTTCTTTTTGGGCTAGTTCTTCTGATTCTTTATCTGAAGCTTTGTCTGATAAAGTGTAAATTGATAAGCCTTTGATATTTTGGTTTCTATGCGAATCGGCATGAAGGGAAATGAATAAATCGCCATGTTTATTTTCAGCGCTTCTGACCCGTTGCTTTAAAGCCACATAATGATCATGGTTACGCGTCATATAAACCTTATAGTGGTTAGTAGAAAGCAGTGCTGTTTTTAATGCAATAGCATATTCTAACGTGAGGTTTTTTTCTTTCGTACCACGCTTACCCATGGTACCTGGATCATTGCCGCCATGACCTGCATCAATTATAATTAATGGTTTCAATTTTTCCCGCAGGGCTGGAGTGGGAATAGGATTGGTATTTTCTATTTGTGTAGTTTGCGGATGTTTTGCCGACATAGTAATAACCAACTTATAGTTTTGCCGGTTATTGCCCGGCTTACTTACCAGATGGCTTTGTATTTTTACAGATTGGGTTAAATCTATTACTACCCGCAAATTATCATTATTTTTTTTTGCATGGCGGACTTGTTTCACCAAACCATTATTTTGTGCAATATTGCTGTGCGGAGCCTGCCATTTAGTATTTTTCAGATCAATGACTAAACGGTCCGGTCCGTCCAGTAAAAATATTTTATAGTCCGGCTGGTTAGAAAAGTTCAAAGTAAAATCAGCCGATGAACCCTGCACAGATAACTTAAATGCATTAATAACTGTGGCAGCAAAAACAATATTGCTTACGCTGATTACTAATAAAAAAATATATATGTTTAATAATCGTTTGATCATCGTTTCAAAGTCACCAGAATTTCATAGAATATATGCTTTTGGTGATTTAAATAAAAGGGAAATTTGGTGATCTATCTACAATATGCTCAGCTATGGTATAGATCAATTATGTTCTTCAATAAGTGTGTTATGTTATCAAAAGGTTAAATCTACTGTTTTGAAATATTCAATAAATTTGGATATTTTATTATTGTCGTTAGGGTTAAAAAGGAAAGGTGCAACATCTTTTGATATTTCCTGGAAGGAAATGCCGGCACATCTTTCCAATATCTTTTCTTGCAGGGTTTTTGCGTTATTAATATTAATTTTTTGTTCTAGATACTGAAAGTTTGGCTTGGTATTTATAGATAATAAAAACATAACATCAAAAAAGTCCCTACCTTGTATCCGTTTACGGTTTAATATGGCATAAAATTTTTGTGCTAATAATAGGTCTTTTGGTGTGCATGGTATTTCACAAAATACATCAAATTTATTCAGTAAAAAAGTTTGTGGTTGAAATTGAAAGCGCTGCGGTTCTGTGTCCAATTGAATTAGAATTTTTTCTTGGCTGTGATTACTGAGTCCTTCAGAATAAAGAATTTGTGGGAACCTTATGTAGCAATGAAAGGCGCCTCTACTTGCTGTTTTTAACTCAATAGCATAACCTTCATCTTCCAAGCTGGTTTTTATAAAATCGGCTAAATCAAAAAAAGTTTTTTCATCTACATTAAAGTTATCGAAATCCAGGTCTTCAGAAAAACGGCTATTACCATGTATAATCCTCAAACAAGTGCCACCCAGGAAAGCAAAATTACCAGCATATTTACTAGTAAAAATAA
>Ga0207105_1230_pt1 | contig 12913 bp, 9 predicted proteins | sample Alteio_BWMinHeat_77_FD_153569 | JGI IMG/M metagenome (GOLD analysis project Ga0207105, IMG submission 153569) | Enriched cells from forest soil in Barre Woods Harvard Forest LTER site, Petersham, Massachusetts, United States -... | ecosystem: Environmental > Terrestrial > Soil > Temperate forest >... | reverse complement strand
AAGGCTGGCAGGGCGCCCAGTCCGAACATCCAGCGCCAATTCCCGCCGGCACGTCCCGCAAGCGTGTAATTGCTGATGAACGCAACCAGGATCCCGATGACGATGGCCAACTGATAAAGCGTCACCAGTCGTCCGCGCACCCGTGCAGGCGCGATCTCGGCGAGATAAAGCGGAACAATAAGCGAAGCGCAGCCGATGGCCAGGCCCCCGAGCACGCGTGCGGCCAGCAGCACCCAGAGATCGCCGGCAAAGGCCGCTCCAAGCGCCGAGCAACAAAACATCAACCCGGAAGCGAGCAATACCAATCGCCGCCCGAAACGATCGCAGACATATCCCGCCGCCGCGGCTCCAATTGCGCAACCCCATAACAGCACCGTCGCGGTTAACTCGGTGGCTACAGAGCCCAGCCCGAAGTCCGACTTGAGGTAAGGGAGCGCGCCATTAATGACGGCTGTGTCGTACCCGAACAGCAAGCCCGCGATCGCAGTGCTTGCCGCAACCAGCAAGACGTAGGAGGAGATGGGCTTGTCCGTTGACAGGATCGTTTGCAGGTTTCTATCCATGGACAATGGTGTACAGGCCTCGAACCGTTCCGTCAAACGCATGGCCCATAAACAATCATCGTTGTGAGTGTTACTGCTTCAATCTAACAAGAAAATGTTCTTATTGTTGCAAAACGCCGCATGGTTTCCTTACCATTGTCCTGTGTCCGACCTAATCACAACACCAGTTCCCACATGGATTAACTGGACCTCCGGTGATTTGCGAGGGGAAGGAATCGAAAACTCTACCAAAACGCTTGGCGACCTTGCCGGAGTATTTCTCGACGAGGTCTCATGGCGCACCATGGATCCTGGGACAGAGGTTTACCGGGTTAAGTTCTGGAGGCCGGTTCCGGATGGCACGGCGGGCGGCCTGTTCTGGGGGACAACGCTGCTTCACCCTGGACTGGTCGGGGAAGAGTATTTCATGACCCATGGGCACTTCCACGCCGAGCCGGACCGCGCGGAGTTTTATGCGACCTTGAAAGGCACTGGCAGACTGATCCTCATGACCGAGGATGGAGAGGTGTCGCAGCAAGCGATGACCCCCGGCAGTGTGCACTATATTCCCGGTCGCATCGCGCACCGGGTGGCCAACGTGGGGAAGGACCCGCTGGTGTTCGTCGCCAGTTGGCCCAGCGATGCGGGACATGACTATGCTCGCGTGCGAGCGGGTGGCTTCAGCAAACGCCTCCTGAGGCGGGGGGATGGACCGTGCCTGGTGTGACTGCGCTTGCGGTCGACCTGGGCGGTTCGCACGCCGGTTGCGCCGTGGTTTCCGACGGGGCCATCCTGGCGCGAACCACACTGCCCGCCAATAGCAAGGGGTCTCTCAAAGACCTGCTGCCGTCCATTTCCGAAGGTCTTCGACGTTCACTGCACATCGCCGGAGTTGAACAGAGATCGTGCTCCGCCGTTGTGCTGGGTTTTCCGGGGGTCGTCAATCCCCGCGAGAAGCGTGTGCTGGCGACCAACAAGAAGTTTGACGATGCGACGGCTGTGGACCTCGAGCAATGGTGCGCGCGCGAGTTTTCGCTGACTTTCCTGCTGGAGAATGACGCCAGGCTTGCGCTGCTGGGTGAATCTGCTTATGGAGCGGCCAAGGGGACCGAAGACGCAGTGATGATCACCTTGGGCAGCGGGATTGGCGCCGCAGCCATGATGAATGGGCGCCTGCTGCAAAGTAAACATGGACTTGCGGGCATGATCGGCGGCCACTTGCCCATCGCTCTCAATGGGAGACTCTGCAGTTGCGGCAATCGCGGGTGCGCCGAGACAGAAGGCTCAACCGAGTTCCTTGAACAGGTCTATCGCGAACATTCGGGATCGTCGAACGGAACGGTTCAGGGATTTGCAGAACTCTTTCATGCGGCAGACTCCGGCGACCATGCGGCAATCGCGGTTCTGAACCACTGCATTGGCGCATGGTCGGTTCTCACCGTTGCGCTTATTCACGCATACGATCCGGAAGTCATCGTGTTTGGCGGGTCGGTGATGAACCGGGCGTCGGATATTCTGCCGCGGGTGCAGTCCTATGTCGACGCACACGCATGGACGCCCGGCCGATCTGTCCCCCTGCGCCCAGCGTTATTCGGATCGGATGCCGCGCTTCTGGGTGCTATACCCCTCATCGAGTCAATCCTTTGAAGAATCGTTCCAACTACGAGAAACGCCCATTCGTGAACATTTCGCACAATGCCAGGGAATGTGCGCTCGGTTGGAACGAAATAGGCGAATCTCTCGCCGCACATCGCGACGCTCGCAGGATTGCCGTCGAATGTTATCCCGGCGTGTTGATGGAACCGCTGATGCTCAGCCTGGTCCCGTTATTGCAACCGGCCCTCGTGCTTTCATCGGCCGCAGCCATGCTTCCCGCGCGGGACATCGAATCGAAGTTCGCGGCCATGCTCGGCGACGACCCGGTATTCGCCCGCATGGCGCCTCATGTTCTCGACGAGTTCTTCGATCCTGGAATGCTCGAACAGTTGCGCTCCAGGGCCGATTCACATCCTGGCAGGGTCGTCGTAATTGGAACCGGCGCGACGCTCATTCTGCCGCAATACGATCTGCTGATCTATGTGGATGTGGCTCGCTGGGAGATCCAACAGCGTCAGCGGCGCGGCCAGATTCCGAACCTGGGCCTTTCGAATCCCGGCGACCCCGCCGGGCAGCTCTATAAACGAGCGTTCTTTCTCGACTGGCGAGTTGCGGATAACCACAAAGACAGCCTGTACGGTCGCGTTGATTTCTGGATCGACGGCAACTGTCCCGATCAGCCCGCAATGATAGCCGGAAAGTGCCTCCGCGATGCTCTCGCTGCTGTCAGCCGGCGCCCATTCCGGGTGGTGCCGTTCTTCGATCCCGGACCGTGGGGCGGCCAGTGGATGCGCCGCAAATTTGACTTGCCAGAAGGCCCAAAGAACTTCGCCTGGTGTTTCGACTGCGTGCCCGAAGAAAACAGTCTGGTCCTTCGCTTCGGGGCCCGCGAGTTTGAATTGCCCGCGCTGACGCTGGTCCATAACCAGCCGGATGCGCTGCTCGGCAGCCGCGTCGTGCGGCAGTTCGGGGCCGAGTTTCCGATACGATTCGATTTCCTCGATACCATGGAGGGCGGAAACCTGTCGCTGCAGGTTCATCCCCTGCGAAGTTATATCCAGCAAATGTTCAACATGCCATACACGCAGGATGAGAGCTATTACCTGCTCGATGCGGCGCCGGATGCCACCGTGTACCTGGGGTTGCGCGACCATGTCGATGCGCAAGCCATGGGCGACGCTCTGCGCACAGCACAGAACGGCGGACCGCCCTTTCCAGCCGAACGCTACGTGAACGTGTGGCCGGCTCGCAAGCATTCTCATTTCCTCATCCCTGCCGGCACTATCCACTGCTCGGGGCGCAACGCCGTTGTTCTCGAGATCAGCGCCACACCTTATATTTTTACGTTCAAACTCTGGGATTGGGGTCGGCTCGGTCTTGACGGCCGTCCACGGCCCATCCATTTGGAACACGGATTGAACAACATTCAGTGGGACCGCACCACGGCGTGGACACGGGAGCACCTCGTCGACCAGATGGTTGAAGTCGCCTCAGGAGAGGGATGGCGCGAAGAGCGAACCGGCTTGCATCCGCTCGAATTCATCGAAACCCGACGCCATTGGTTTACTGCTCCCGTGCATCATGATACGAATGGCAACCTTCACGTGCTCAATCTTATCGAAGGTGACGAAGCCTTTGTGGAAAGTCCGACCGGCAGTTTTCCGCCCATGACAGTCCATTACGCGGAGACCATTATCGTGCCAGCAGCCGTGGGTCCTTACACCATGCGCCCGTCCGGCGAAACCCGGGAACCTATGGCCACCATCAAGGCTTACGTACGCGGAGAAAGATGAATGTCGATACCGCTGGAGTTCGACCCCGGTTTCCCACTCAGCCTCTCTGACCGCGTTCTCGGATTTGATTACGGAGACGGCGTGTTCGGGCCCGAGCCCGAGATGCGCCGCCTGGATTCCATTCGTCCCAGTCTGCGCGATCCGCAATGTTCGGGCCCGGATCCCGTCTATGGCATTGCCATGGACGTCGGGTGCGAAGTGGACCGTGCTGCGCTGATGGAACGAATGCTGCTTTTCGGGGCGGTGGTCTACGCTCCGGGCCAGTTGGGCGATGAACCTGTTCGTTCCCAGGGACACGTCCATGCCATTGCTCCGCACAGCGGCTGGTCGCCCCCTGAGATCTTCGAAGTCTGGAGCGGTACAGCCATCATCTATGCCCAGGAACGCGCGGAAGATGACCCCGGCCGCTGTATCGCCGTGATCGCCCAGCCCGGACACAAGGTCGTGGTGCCGCCCGCCTGGGCGCATTGCGTGATCAATGCCGATCGAAACAAGCGCATGGCGTTCGGAGCATGGTGCGCCCGGCAATATGGCTTCGACTACACCGGAGTTCGCGCTCACAAGGGGTTGGCCTGGTTTCCGGTATTTGAATCAGCGGGGACAATTGCGTGGAAGCCAAACCCGGCTTACCATCGCAGTTTGCTACAGGAACGAATTGCGCGGGCTTACCCGGAACTCGGCCTCGACGATTCGCTATCTCTGTATCACCAGTTCAAGCAAAACCCGGAGTCAGTCATGTTCGTTCCCGAACCGAAGCGCGCTGCCGCTCTCTGGCCGGGCTTCACTCCCTGACGAAAACGGGAGGGCTTAGTGATCAAACCGTGGACACCTTGACTCCACGCTCGAGGAATGGCGCGATCATCTCGTCGCTCGCACCCTTGTCTGTGATCAGCAGATCGATCGCCTCGGTCGCACAGATGAGCCATTTTGTAATGATCCCCAGCTTGCTGTGATCGGTAACTGCGATCTTCCGCTTGGCTTGCTGCACCATCGCTCGGTTGATCTCCGCTTCATCCGGGTTCAGGCACGTGAGCCCTCGCTCGGCATGGATTCCATTCACGCCAATAAACATCACATCGATGAAGAGCCCGCGGACCGTGGCGATCGCGGCCGGTCCTACCAGCGAAAACCAGTCGCCGCGCAAATGTCCTCCGGTCACAAAGACATCGATGTCCTTGCGGGCGCTTAGCTCCATTGCGACGTTCACAGTATTCGTAACCACGCTGATTCCACTCAACCCTTGGAGGCTGCGCATCAGCTCGGTCGTGGTGGTTCCGGCGGTAAATGCAACCGTATCTCCGGGTGAAACAAGCCCCGCTGCTGCCATGGCGATGCGTCGCTTTTCGTCAGCAAACCTTCCCACTTGATCTTGAAACGACTGATCGTGCCGGAACGGTTCGTAGAACAGCGGCTCGATGGGGATGGCGCCCCCATGGGTGCGCCGCAGGAGTCCGCGGGCTTCCATCTCCTGAAGGTCGCGCCTCACAGTAGCCAGAGAGACTCCGAGCTTGTCGCTCAATGACCCCACAGAGACCGACCCCGCCTGCCGGAGTTCGCGCAGAATATCCGTGCTACGGTTCGTGTGCTTCTCGTTGTGACCAGCCATACCGTCTACCCAGCATAGCTCGGCTACTTACGTTCGGTAAGGGGGCGAACTGGCGATCCCTTATCCGGTTGCCGCATTTCCCGATACCAGAGACTGATACTTCAGAGGCGTTAAGCCGTCGAATTAATTCGACGGCTCGGCGAGCTATGAGCAGTTGCATGCTTACGGGTTATTTGTGGCGGGTTTGCACAATTGCCGCTATCGACTTGAGTTAATCTTGCAGGCATGGAAATGCGACGACGAACCTTCATTACTCTCTCCGCAACAGCGGGTGTGGGTTTCGCGCTTTCGCCCATTCAGGCTCTGGCGTCGGATTCCAAATCTTCCATTCGTCTCGGTGGCCCGATTTTTATCAAGTCCGATGATCCGGTTGCGCTCGCTCGTGAGCATCGGCGGCTTGGCTACAGCGCAGCTTATTGCCCCGAGATTGCGACGCTTGCCAACGCAACGCTCCTGGCCGAGATCAAGCGCGCCTTCGCTGCCGAGAACGTTCTTATTGCTGAAGTGGGCGCCTGGAAGAATCTCCTCGATCCGGATCCCGTGAAGCGCCGTGAGAACCTTGATTACGTTACTAATCGCTGCGCCCTGGCCGATGCTCTGGGCGCGCTGTGCTGCGTGGATATCGCTGGCTCGTATAACCCTGCTTCGTGGTATGGGCCCGACAAGAAGAATCTCTCGCGTGAATTCTTCGATGCTACCGTCGAGAACTGCCGACAAATCCTGGACGCCGTTAAACCGACCCGCACACGGTTCACGATTGAAATGATGGGATGGAATCTGCCCGACGGGCCGGACGCGTATCTGGAACTGATTCGCGCTGTCGATCGCAAGGCTTTCGCAGTTCATCTTGACGTATGCAATGGCATCAATTGTCCGCAGCGGTTCTACCACAATGCCGATTTCATTCGCGAGTGTTTCCGCAAGCTGGGGCCGTTCATCATTTCGTGCCACGCGAAAGACTTACGCTGGGACATTGAAATGAACGTACATTTTGAGGAAGTGGTGCCCGGCCGCGGGCAGTTGGACTACGTGGCGTATCTGGGTGAGTTGGCTCAACTCGGAACAGATGTGCCGCTGATGCTCGAACACCTGCAAACAGCCGAAGAATACGACGAGGGCCGGCTGTACATTCGCAAAGTTGGAGACGGGATGGGGCTGAGGTTCGCCTGATCAGACGCCTGGGGACGACTCTAATCCGGATGAGTCAATCCGGCTGGTGAGGGCCCGGTGCACCTGGTCTCAATGAGTGCCTCGGGCCGGTTATCTCCCTGTTAACTGTCAGTCCAGGATTGTTTCCGGACCAGCCGCGAATTCGGGATGAGCGTGCGCGCCACTGAGAAGAGAAGCCAGTAGCGGCAGTTTGTCGGGGGCAGAGCGGCGGGGAAAACCCTTTTTGTTTGGGTTTAGAATTGTCCGGAATGCTGGCCAGGCGACTCGCACTTCGAGGAACCTTGTTAGGTTCTGTACGATGGTTGTTCGGCGCTAGATGGCTCGAAGGAGCAAGGCATGACGGCAGCCCTGATGACCCGGTATCGTTTCAGGTTGCTGGCGGCAGCAATCTGTTCGTTGTGTATCGTTCAAGGGCAAGCCTTCCAGGCCTCGTCTACCAGTTCACCTCCTGCCGCCAAAACGCAGCGTGATGGCGCGCATGACTTCGACTTCCTGATTGGAAACTGGAAGGCCCATGTTCGACGGCTCCCTGACCGGCTCAACGGCTCGAACACCTGGGACGTATATGACGGCATATCCAACCATAAGAAAATTCTGGATAGCAATGCTAACTTTGAGGAATTCGAAGTTGACAGCCCGGAGAAGCACCTTCACATTAAGGCGCAGACTCTGAGGCTTTACAACCCGGAGTCCCATCAGTGGAGCATCTATTTGCTCGATCTCGACAAGGGTGAGCTCAGCCTTCCGCCCGTCGTCGGTCAGTTCACCGGGAATCGGGGAGAGTTTTTTCACCAGGAAGACTTTAAAGGTCGAGTGATCTTGGTTCGCTACGTCTGGCTGAACATTTCGCCGCAATCGGTCAGGATGGAGCAGTCGTTCTCCCCCGACGGCGGCAAGACCTGGGAAGTCAACTGGATCTGTGAACTTTCGCGCCCGTGAATGAGGCTCCTACCCGCCGCGTCTCTTCGGTGGGGCGACGGGGATCATGCCAAGATCCAGCACCAGTTGTCTCGTATCCGCGCCCACATACGCGCGATCAATCAGCGTGGGAAGGCCGTCGGGCATCGAATACAAACGGATGCGCGAAAGGCCAATCGCAATGGACCTCGGCGGGAATTGGTCACCGTTCATTTCGGAGCACAGGCCAGCCGTCAGCGCTCCAGTCAAGATAATTGAGTCCAAGGGCGGGGAAGCCGTTGTTGTTCCCATCGTAGTAGTGGTATACGAGGAGGGCCCCACTCCCGTCGCGCATGACGGTTTGTCCGCCCGGCCCAATGATGTTGCCATGTGCTGTGAGCAGAAGTGTAACTCCGCCCTGGGTCATCGGAAGCCCCCCACGGTCATAGTAGGGCCCGGTGGCGCTCGTGGAGCGCCCCACCCCTATGTGATAAGTGCTGTTCACACCTTGACAGCAGAAGTCGAGAGAGACGAAGAGGTAGTAGTAACCCCCGTGACGATAAATGTAGGAGCCTTCAATCGCATCGAAATTCGCGATCCTGTTTGCGAGATGAAGACAAGTGGCTCCGCTCGCCACTTTGCCCGTTGTCTTATCGAGCTGGACGATATAGATGCCTCCGTAAAAGGATCCAAAGGACAACCACGGTGTGTCATTTTCATCTAAAACAACGCCCGGATCGATAGCATTGGAGAATTCGCATTCTGCCGATGTGAGAACCGGAGCGCCTGAATCAAGCCACTCGCCCGGCAGCGCCGTCCGACTCGTGGCCAAACCGATGGCGGAGTTGTTGCTGCCGAAGCTGGATGCTGCGTAGTAGAGCCAATACTTGCCCTCGCGCGGGGATGCATCGGGCGCCCACAGATCTTCGCTACTGTTGGTGAAGGCATTCGTCCATTCCGGCACTTTGGAAAGCGCCATACCTGCATCGTAGAAATGCACGCGGTCGAACGAAGCATGCCCGTGAATCGCGTTGTGCGTTGAGAAGAGGGAGTAGCCCCACAGAGTGCGTATCATCGAAGGATCGTGAATGCCCGCAGTGTCGTTTGAACTGTATTGCACGTCAACGGGAAGCGGCTCGGGATAGGCTGCACCCGAGGCTTCAAGCGTCCAGAGATGATCCGGAGTTCCGTTATCTATCCATTGAAGCGCGGCCGCCCCTGGTGCAATTGAAGCAGCTGAAATGCCAAGCAACAGGCCACTATTCACATTTTTTAGCTTGTACTGTCCGTTTCCTGCATCGATCACCTGCCAAAGATGATCAGGCGTGCCATTGTCTGCCCAGTCGAGCGCGGCTGCTCCCGGAGCAGTGGAAGCATCGGAGATCCCTAACACCTGACCCGTCTGCAGATTCTCGATCAGGTACTGGTTATTCCCTTCAGGAACGAATTGCCACAGGGAACTCTTCAACGCTGAGATTGGATCTTGCACAGCATCAGTCCCTGCGACTTGGGAGTCGTCCTCAATCCCAAGTGCCATGCCGCTGTTGTAATTCACCAGATGAAAAGCAACGCTGGTATCGACGGCGATCTGCGCGGTGGCGGTTGCACCAAGCGAGAACGCGAGGAGGGGTAGAAGCGCGACGGGGGAGTTCATGGTCTTATCTCCTGAGGTGGGGAGTCGGTAATGAACGCGGGAAAATTGCCATAATTGGTAGCCATAATTAATGCCTAGATAACGTTTACTCAATTGGTGCAATTCTCTCTCCTCGTTCGAGAATTCGCCCACAAGGTATTCCTTTGCTGGCTGGAATGTCAAGAGGCATCGGAAAGAAGCTGGAAGTGGGAAAACATTATCTGAAGCACACCAGTTATGCAGATGTAGGCCGTATGGCCAGAGAGCGAGACCGCAGTCCAGCGCGATACGGCTCTCCTCCCCGTCGTCACCGGCAACCGTATTCTGAAAGGTGGACTGTGTTATAGGCTCGTAGACCAGCGGTCAGCTCGATACCGCGCTCTCTGGAGGCCGCTGGTGAGCATGCGATCTACCACTTTTGAAGAAGACTTCTCCGCGCGCTTCTTACAGTCGTCGTGTCCACCGGGCAGGAGAAACCAAGAATGAAAAGACGCGAGTTGATGAAGCGGTTGACTGTTGTGGCTGGCAGCGCGCTCTGTGCGCGGCCTGGATGGGCGATTCTAGGTCGGGATGAGGAGAAGGCACAGAATGCCCCCTTGGCGGCACCGATTCGAGGGCTGGTCCGGAAGAATGGAAAGTTACTGCAGCCGATCAGGGTGACGGTTCAACACGCGGGGCCGGGGGCGACAGTGGTTACCCGGTTGGATGGCCAGGAAGTGGATCGCCGGATTATTTCTGCCGATGGGCAATCCTTCGATGTCTATACGGCTCCGGTGAGCACCGTGAGACAGGCGGATGTCGAAGTCGAGGTGGCAGGAAAGTCCAGCACCGCCAAGGTGAGCTTGTATCCAGTGCGCAAGGTTCAGGTATATATCCTGCCGCACTCCCACCACGATCTTGGATATACCGATCTCCAGGCTAACGTGGAAGAAAAGCAGATGCTGAATATTTCGAAAGGAATCGATCTTGCGCGCCGCACTGCAAACTACTCGGAGGGCGCGCGCTTTGTATGGAATCTGGAGGTGCTGTGGGGGGCCGACCTGTTCATGCGCCGCAAGTCACAGGCGGAAAAGGACGAATTCATCGACGCGGTGAAAAAGGGATGGATAGGATTGAACGGGATGTATGCCAATGAGCTGACCGGACTGTGCTGTCCCGAAGAGCTTCTGCAGTTGTTTCGCTACTCAGGTGAGTTGGGCAGCGCGTGCGGCGTGCACGTCGATTCCGCCATGTTGAGCGATGTCCCGGGCTTTACCTGGGGTACTGTGACGGCAATGGCGCAGGCAGGGATTCGCTACTTTTCCGCAGCGCCTAACTTCTTCGATCGCATTGGTACCTTCATGGTGGAGTGGCAGGACAAGCCTTTCTGGTGGGTTTCTCCTTCCGGCAAAGAGAAACTGCTGGTATGGGTTCCGTGGACTGGTTATGCCATGTCCCATGTAATGAAGTTGAGTTCGGACTGGGTGGGCAAATATCAGGATCGGTTGGATGAGGTGAAGTTTCCATATGAGATCTCCTGCATCCGCTGGTCAGGGCATGGGGACAACGCCGAGCCGGATCCGGAGTTACCCGAGTTCATTCAAAAGTGGAATGAAGAATTCGAGTGGCCGCGGTTCACGATCTCGACCACCAGCCATGCATCCGCGGCGTTTGAGAAGCGATACGGCAGAGAACTGCCGGAATTCAAAGGCGACCTTACTCCCTACTGGGAGGATGGAGCCGGGTCGTCGGCTTTGGAAACCGGCATGAACCGCGGAGCCGCCGACCGGCTGACGCAGGCCGAAACCTTGGCGGTGATGTTGGCGCCGGGCGCCTATCGAGCCTCGGACTTCAACGAGGCATGGAGGGATGTGCTGCTGTATTCGGAGCAGACCTGGGGCGCATGGAACAGTGTGTCGGATTCAGAGAATCCCTTCGTTACGAAACAGTGGGAATTCAAGCGCACCTTCGCGGTGGATGCTGAAAAGAAGTCCAAGGCACTTCTCGATGAGGTGCTGCGCTCATATGCCACCGGGAATGATAGTTCGGTGGTGGACATACACAATTCCACTTCATGGTCTCGAACGGAAGCGGTGGTGCTCTCGAAAGAGATGTCATCTGCGGGCGACCATGTGAAGGACGAGCGCGGTACGTCTGTTCCGTCGCAGCGCCTGTCCAGCGGGGAGTTGGCGTTCCTGGCGCAGGAAGTTCCGGCGTTTGGAAGCGCCCGCTTCCGCCTCTCCTCGGGCAAACCGTATTCGCCGCAGACACATGTTTCCTTCAAGGATGGAGTACTGGAGAATGGCATTGTTCGCGCGAGGGTCGATGCGGCAAGCGGGAACATCGTCGAGCTGGCGCTGCACGGAAGCCATGACAATCTGGTCGACGGCAGTCGAGGCGAGGCGGTGAATGAATACCTGTTTCTGGAAGGGAAGGATCTCTCCAAGATACAGAGAAACGGCCCGGTGAGGATCTTCGTCGAAGAACAAGGCCCGTTGGTCGCATCGGTCCGTGTCGAATCCACTGCACCGGGTAGCACAAGTCTGGTGCGAAGGATTCGCCTCAAGGCAGGTGCTGATTGGATTGAGCTGACCAACACGGTAGACAAAGAGCGGGCACCTCTTAATCCCCATCCCGGCGCGGGCGACCAGGGCGGAGACTTCGCGCAGCATCAGGCCAAGGAGAGCCTGCAATTCGCCTTTCCATTTGCAGTCCCAGGCGGGCAGATGCGCATGGATATTCCCCTGGCAATGATGCGGCCGGAATTGGATCAGCTTCCGGGCTCCTGCAAGAACTGGCTACCTGTGGGCCGCTGGATCGATGTGGCAAATGCGGAGCGGGGCGTAACCTGGGTAACGCTCGACGCGCCATTGGTCGAAATCGGAGACATAACGGCAACCATGCTCGGATCGCAGACCAATCCGGGCATCTGGCGGAAGCACATTGAGCCGACGCAGCGGTTTTACTCTTGGGTGATGAATAATCACTGGGGAACTAACTACCGCGCGTATCAGCAAGGAGTGGTGGAGTTCCGCTATGCACTGCGCCCTCACTCCGGCTACGATCCGGCGGCGGCCGCACGTTTGGCGATCGGCCTTTCGCAGCCTCTGCTTGCCTCGTCCGCCGGCACAAAGGCTCCCGCGCTTTCCCTGTTTCGCATTGAGCCCGCTGATGTACTGGCGTTGGAATGCAAACCCAGCGTGGATGGGAAAGCCTGGATCGTGCGGCTCTTCGGCGCCTCAGGAGAAAATCGGCGAGCCAAATTAATCTGGGAAGGGGGCACCGCGCCGCGAGTATGGAGCAGCAATCTCAGTGAGGAGCCTCTCGCCCTCGTCGGGCAGGAAGTGGACGTTGCCGCGTGGGATCTTCTGACACTGCGCGTCGATCATCGTGAACGGTGAATCCTCCATCGCGATCTACATTGAGGTAGCAACAGTCAACGGAGAGGATGATAGGTAGGACAGCTCACTCTGGATCAGCATATCGGGGTTGAATCCCTGGGGCAGCCAATAAAATCTGCAATTTAGCCGCATTTCTTAAATCTATGATTTAGCTGCATTTCTTATTGGATAATCTCTCCGTGCCGCAAATTGTGCCGTTCGCGTTCTCGCCGCTTCGTTCGTTTACCACCTCCGCGATTTCCTTTCCGGATGGAGGCCGCCGGGCCGGAGCGATGGAATCGTGCCCAAGCTTCGTC
>Ga0207105_1229_pt1 | contig 13015 bp, 10 predicted proteins | sample Alteio_BWMinHeat_77_FD_153569 | JGI IMG/M metagenome (GOLD analysis project Ga0207105, IMG submission 153569) | Enriched cells from forest soil in Barre Woods Harvard Forest LTER site, Petersham, Massachusetts, United States -... | ecosystem: Environmental > Terrestrial > Soil > Temperate forest >... | reverse complement strand
AGGGCGGCCCCCTGCACCTCGGCAATCACGCTCGCCATCTCGCCCGGCCTCAACTCGTCCAGGCTGCGCGGATTCTGCCGGTCTTCGTAGCGAAAGGGAAGGTGGTAGAGCAGGTCTTCGGCGGTCTGGATGTCCTTCGCGGCAAGCATCTCCGCGACGCGCGGCCCCACGCCGCGCACATACATCACCTGGGTTTCGAGTCCGGGCACAATCAGGATGTTACTAGAGCAGGGAACAAGGGAAGGGACCAGGGGCTAGGGACTGGCAACCACTCTCACCCGCAGCGCAGACTACCTCTCCACCAGCGCCATGCGCGCCGTGCGAACCTTGGCCGCAAGCACCCGCAACACACCAACTGAGATCGAGGGATTGGTCAGCATCAGGCGGCTCAATTCCTCGCGTCTGACGAAACTCACCAAGGACCCCTTTTCGCAGTGGCCGACAGGTTGTAGGGCACGTTGCCGATGGTCGGCGTCAAATATCAGCACCGTGCTATGGTATCCCCAAGATCGCAAACGGGAAGGACACGCCTACATGGGGGAGAGATTCAATCGCTTCAAAAGTGAGATCGAAAAGGAAGCCGCAGACCGTCGCGCCGCGATGGCGCAGGCACCCGCACAGTTTGAGGCACTGAAACAGAGCTTAGGTCGTTTTGAAGGAGAATCCGTGTTAGGGCAGGGGTTTTGCTACCTGGGACAGAAATTGGCGTTGGGTAGCTTTATCGGAACGGCTGCCGCAGCAAGAGGGTCCTTCACGATTAAATTCTTGAGAATTGAGAACGAACAGCTCACATACGCCGACTTTCGCGAAGCTGGCGCGTGGTCCCTGATTCCCGTCATCGAGATCGACCAATTCAAGTGGAGAGTTGCAGAAAAAAATAATCAAGCCTTCACTAACGATGAACTAGCCGATGAAGTAGCCGTCCATTTGGCCGAGAAAATCAGAGAATTGCCAGATCCGCTGCGACCCTCTTAATCCCCTGATACAACAAACGCTGGAGCGACAATCAAGGCGCCCCAGCCGAACCTGAATCGGGCGGATTCTAAAGGAATTTCCCTGGGACCAGGGCTCGCGATCACTCCCCGTAGTGAAGTCCCGGTGCGTCTCTACATCTCCACCAGCGCCATGCGCGCCGTGCGAACTTCGGCCGCAAGCACCCGCAGCACTCCCACTGACACCGAGGGATCGGTCAGCATCAGGCGGCTGAATTCCTCGCGTTGGACGAAACTCACTATGGACCCCTTTTTCGCTCGGGCCGTCAGGCTATAGGGCACGTTGCCGATCACCCCGGGCAATCCCAGGAGCGAGCCGGCGTCAATCGACAAGCTCATCACCACTTCGCCTGCCAACGAGGTCAATGTAAGGGTAACCTCTCCCTCACAAAAGATATACAACCCGCCGGGAGCGTCGCCCTGCTTGAAAAGCACGCGATCTTCCTCGCAGTCGACACGAGTTGCATGCTTCGTGAGCGCCTCAATCAACTCTTGTTCGGCCACAAATGCTGCCGCGTCCATCTTCATAAAAACTCCTGTGTAGCACAGACAAATAGGTCTTGCTCAGTTCCCCGAAAAGCGGCTCGTCAAGCCTCAATAGTTTTACAAACGGTGCGTCGGTTCGGTGCCGATCTTGTAAGAATTGTCCACGTGTCAACAATGATGGAGAACCGGATATGAATTGTCCAAATAATGTTTGCACTGATCTCGCCGCGCCAAGTGTGAGTCTCATCACAACCGTCGGGTCGCCACGGCGTCCCTTCGGATGGAGTCTTCCGTTTAGCCGGCCAGGCTCCTGAAACCTGACACCTTAAACCTGCTCCCTGTATGGTTATAGGCGGCAATCATCAACACCTTGGAGGGCTTTGTGTCCGCTCTAAATCGCAGGAGTTTTTTGCGCGCTGCCGGAGCCGTATCGGCGGCCACCCTGATGCCCGGAGTCCATCTTCTCGGCGCCTCAAAATCTGAACTGGAGGCCGAACTGGCCCAGGCCGGGCAGCCGGTTGCGGCCAACGATCACATCCAGATCGCGCTGATCGGCGCCGGTGGCCAGGGCATGTTCGACACCAAGCGGGCCGTCGAGGTGCCCGGCGTCAAGCTGGTCGCCGTGGCCGATTGCTACAACGGACGCCTCGCCCGCAGCAAAGAGCTCTGGGGCGACGACCTCTTCACCACCCGCGACTACAACGAAATCCTCGCCCGCAAGGACATCGACGCCGTCATCATCGGCACCCCGGACCACTGGCACAAGCAGGCCTCTGTCGACGCCATGAAGGCGGGCAAGGACGTCTACTGCGAAAAGCCCATGATCCACCTCTACTCCGACGGGCCCGAAATGATCGAAACCTCGCGCTCCACGAAGCGCATCCTCCAGATCGGCAGCCAGCGGGTCAGCTCGGTCATTTACATCAAGGCCAAGGAAGTGCTCGCCTCCGGAGCCATCGGCCAGCTCAACATGGTCACCGCGCGTTGGGACCGCAACTCCGCGATGGGCGCGTGGGATTACACTGTTCCTCCCGACGCCTCGCCCGACACCTGCGACTGGCCGCGTTTTCTCGGCACCGCCCCGAAGATCCCCTTCAACGCCGAACACTTCTTCCAATGGCGCAAGTGGAAGGCCTACGGATCCGGCGTCGCCGGGGACCTCTTTGTGCATCTCTTTTCCGGCACCCACTTCATTACCGGCTCGCACGGGCCCACGCGCGGCATGGCCACCGGCGCTCTCCGCTTCTGGAAGGACGGCCGCGACGCTCTCGATGTCGTGCTCGGACTGTTCGATTACCGGGAAGGATTCAACCTCAGCCTTCGCGTGAACTTTGTGGATGGGGGCGAAGAAAGCGAAGGACTTATCTTCACCGGCTCGGAGGGAACGATGGAGATTGGCTGGGACGGGCTTACCATCACCCGCGTTCCCAGAGAGGATGATCCCGGACTCACCATCGACACCTTTCCCGAAGCGATGCAGAAGCAAATCGAAGACGAGCACGACAAGAAATATCCGCCCCATTCCGGAAGCACCTCCCTCGGCGGATCGGAAAAGTTCCTCACCCCCAAGGGCTATAGCGACAGCTACGATCACTTCCGCAACTTCTTCGCTTCGGTCCGCTCCCGGCAGCCGGTCGTCGAAAACGCGGTCTTCGGCTATCGCGCCGCCGGCGCCGCGCTCCTCAGCAATCTCAGCATCGAGCGCGGCCAGGTCATCAACTGGAACCCCGACGAAATGAAGATCGTCTAGCCGAAGTGCACCCCGAACATGGGTGCCCCAGGTCCCGCTTTTGGGACCTGGGAAGGTACCCTCTCTGGCACGACACGCCTTTGGGAACCTCTTTTCACACCCCTGCGTATCGTGAATCAGCACAAGGCTCGTCCTCAGCGGCCTTTGCTAAACTGCTCGCAGTCCGCTTCCCCGGATCCTATGAAAATTCGTTGATTCCGCGGCAGGAGAATTCATGCCAGTTGTCGAGCTCGCTGGAGTGACCAAGGCCTACGAGGCAAAGGTTGCGGTCGATAACCTCAGCCTGTCGATCGAAGCCGGCCAGATGTTCGGTCTCCTGGGTCCCAACGGAGCCGGGAAGACCAGTTCCATTCGCATGATGATGGGTATCACCCTGCCCGACTCCGGCCAGGTGAACCTCTTCGGCAGGCCCTTTGAGCGCAGGAGCCTCGAGCGCGTTGGCTACCTGCCCGAAGAGCGCGGCCTCTACAAGAAAATGAAAGTCCTCGATCAGCTGGTCTTCTTCGGCGAATTGCACGGCCTCGCCAGGGAAGAGTCGCGCAAGCGTGCCGTCCACTGGGCCCGGCGCATGGAAATCGCCGATGCCCTTCCCAAAAAGACCGACGAGCTTTCCAAGGGCATGCAACAGAAGATCCAGTTCATCGGATCGGTACTCCACGATCCCGGCCTCATCGTCATGGATGAACCGTTCTCCGGCCTCGATCCGGTGAATGCAACCCTCCTCGAGCGCACCCTGCTCGAGCTCAAGGACCAGGGCAAGGCGATCCTCTTCTCTACCCATCGCATGGACCAGGTCGAGAAGCTCTGCGATTCCATCTGCCTGGTGAACAAAGGCCGCGCCGTTCTCGAAGGACGAATGCGCGAGATCAAATCCCGGTATGAGCGCAACCGCGTCATCGTCGAGTTCGAAGGCGACGCCTCATTCCTCACCAGTTCCGAGATCGAATCTGCCAAGAACTTCTCAGGCCACGCCGAAATTCGCCTCCACCCCCATGGCGACGCGCAGAAACTCCTCCACCAGGCCGCCGCTGTCGCCACCATCTATCGCTTTGAACTGGTTGAGCCCTCGCTCGAAGAAATCTTCATTCAGACTGTAGGAGACAAGGCCGATGCGTAACATCTTCCTGGTCGCAAAGCGCGAGTACCTCGAACAGATTCGCGGCCGCGCCTTCCGCGTTTCCACCATTCTCGTTCCGCTGCTCTTTGCCGTGGTGATCGGCGTTGCCTGGTTTTCCGGGCGCGGATCCGGCGTGGGCAAGCATGTAATCATCGCCGCCCCCACTCGATCGCTGGCCGAGGCCATTCGATCCGAAATCGCCAATGACAAGGACGCAAAGACCAGCGTCGATCTCGTTGCTCCCGCGAGCCCCGCCGACCGTCCCACCCTGATCGCCAAGGTAATTTCGAAAGAGGTTGATGGACTCTTGTGGGTCAAGGTATCCAATGGTGCCGTTTCTGCGACCTACACCTCGCAATCCTCGGGCGACATCGTGGTCACCGGCCGCCTGAGCGGCGCTCTCAACCATGCCGTGGCCATGGAACGCATGACCTCCCGCGGCATGAGTCCGGACGAAGCCGATGCTCTCCTGAAAGATGTCAAGGTCGATACCCTGCAGGTCGACAAGCAGGGAAGAGAAGTGAAAAGTAGCGGTTTCGGCTCTTACTTCAAGGGATACATCATGGCTTTGCTGCTCTCCATGACGACCATGATCTACGGCATGAACGTCGCGCGGTCCGTCATCCAGGAGAAGACCTCCCGCATCTTCGAAGTCATGCTCGCCATCACCAGGCCCACCGACATGCTGGCCGGCAAACTCATCGGCGTGGGCGCAGTGGGGCTCACGCAGATCGCAATCTGGGTGGTGCTGGGCGCCGTGATCCTCTCCTACCCGGCAGCCATGCTTACGATTTCCGGAACGCTGTCGATTCACATCTCCTGGGTCGAGGGAATTCTGTTTCCCGTGTACTTCCTGCTTGGCTACCTTCTCTACGCATCCCTCTTTGCGGGACTGGCGGCTTCCTGCGAAACCGAGCAGGAGCTGCAGATGTATACCCCGCTGGCTGCGCTCCCCATCTGGCTCAGCTTCTCGCTCATCTGGCTGGTCATCAACGACCCCAACTCGGTTTGGTCCGTGGCCGCATCGCTCTTCCCCGCCACCGCGCCCATCATCATGATGCTGCGTTTGGGTTCGGAAATGCCGCCCTACTGGCAGTTCGCGGCGTCGATAGCCATCATGATCGCCAGCATTTGGGTCGTCTTATGGATCTCGTCCCGCCTCTACCGCGTCGGCATCCTAATGTACGGCAAGCGCGCGACCCTGCCCGAACTCCTCCGCTGGCTCCGCTACAGCTAGGCGCGAGAATTTCTGTGCCCCATCCTTTTCAGCGTCTCATCGTGAAAAGGGTGGGAGACCACGAACCCATCCCATCCTTGACGAGCTAGCAGCTAGAAACCAGCAGCTAAAATCGTCTGAGTGACCACCAGCCCCAGTGCACGCTTCACCCTCCTCCAGCGCCTCATCCTGGCCGTGGTTCCGCGTATTGTCTGGGCGCTGCTCTGGGTTCTCGGCCTCACCTGGCGCTTTCGCGTCATCGCGGAAGACGGTGTCACCCCCGTGGTGTTCGGCCAGAAAGCCGGCGCCGAGATTTACTGTTTCTGGCATCAGTGCGTACTCCCCTGCACCATCTACTTCCGCCGCTCGCGTGCCGTCATTCTCATCAGCCGCAGCTTCGACGGCGAACTCATCACCCGCATCCTCCGCATGTTCGGATTCGATGCGGTGCGCGGCTCCAGTTCGCGCAGCGCACGTCAAGGTCTGATGGGCCTGGTAGATGTTATCGAGAGCGGCCGCACCGCCATCTTCACCGCCGACGGCCCGCTCGGCCCCATTTATCAAACCAAGATGGGCCCCATCAAGCTGGCGCAACTCACCGGCGCGCCCATCGGCGCCTTTCATCTGCAGCCCGAGCGCGCCTGGGTGATGAAATCCTGGGACCGCTTTCTCATTCCCAAGCCATTTACGCGCATCTGCGTGAGCTGGGCGCAGTGGACCCACGTACCGCGCGACCTCTGCCCTGAGCAATTCGAGCCCCGGCGCCAGGAGTTGAATGCCGCCCTCGAACGTGCGCGCCTCCGCGCCTTCGACTACTTTGGCCAGGTACCGCGATGACCGGCCATGAGAGCAGCACCGATCTCCGCGTTGCGGATTTCGATTTCGACCTGCCCGAGGAACTGATTGCGCAGCAGCCGCCCGCGGAGCGAGGCCAGAGCCGTATGCTGGTGGTGGATCGCGCTACCGGCGAACTTCGCGACTCCCGATTCGCCGATCTACCATCGCTGCTGAAGCCCGGCGACCTCCTCGTGATCAACGATAGCCGCGTCATTCCCGCGCGCCTCTTCGCTCGCCGCACGCTCCGCCGCAAACGCGAGAAACCCACCGGCCGCATCGAGGTGATGCTTACAGAGCCGGCCGGCGACAACCGCTGGCACGCCCTCGTCCGCCCGGGCAGAAAAGTCGCCATCGGCGAAATTCTCGTCTTTCCCTCGCCGTCAGGCACGATCGAACTGAAAGGCGAAGTCCTCGAGCGCGGCGAGTTCGGCGACCGCCTTCTTCAGTTCGAGCCAGTGGAAGATTTTTTCGCTGCCCTCGATCGCATCGGCCACATCCCGCTGCCGCCCTACATTCATCGCGACGACTCCGCCGCCGATCGCGAACGCTATCAGACCGTATACTCCCGCGAACGCGGCTCGGTTGCGGCGCCTACTGCTGGCTTGCACTTCACTCCACAGATCCTCGACGAACTCACCGCTGCAGGCGTAGAAATTGCGCGCGTCACTTTACACGTCGGACTGGGAACATTTGCGCCGCTGCGTGTCGAGCGTGTTGCGGAGGTCCGCCTCCATCGCGAATGCTACACGCTGCCTGCAGCCACGACCGAAGCCATTAATCGTGCCATTCGCGAAGGCCGGCGCATCGTCGCCGTCGGCACCACGGTGGTTCGCACCCTCGAATCTGCCGCGGCGGACGCGCTCCAGGCCGGCGGCGCTGACCTTCTTCCGCACACCGGCGCCACAGAAATCTTCATCTCGCCCGGCTTTCAATTCCGCATCGTATCGGCGCTGCTCACAAACTTTCATCTTCCCCAATCGAGCCTGCTCATGCTGGTCAGCGCGTTCGCGGGCCGCGAACGTGTCCTCGCCGCCTACCGCCACGCCGTCGCAAAACGCTATCGATTCTTCAGCTACGGCGACTGCATGTTTCTTGCCTGATCCCTGACCCCTGTACTGCTAAACTCACTACCGATGCCCGATGCAGCCAAGCCGCCCATTTATCTCCTCGATGCAATGTCCTTCATCTTTCGTGCCTATCACGCCATGCAGCGCAGCCGGCCCATGTCCACCCGCTCCGGCCTACCCACGGCCGCGGCCTATGTCTTCACCAACATGATCAAGAAGCTGCGCCAGGACTTTGAACCGCAATACTTCGCAGCGGTATTCGACGTTTCCGGTAAAGTGTTTCGCGACGAGCGCGCCCTGGCCATTGGATCGCTCCGCAAGTGGAATTCAAAAACCCAATGCTTTGAAGAAGTGGGCTACGAAGGCTACAAGGCCAAGCGCGAAGCCATGCCGCCCGATCTACGCCAGCAGATCCCGTTCATCCGCCGCTCCCTCGAAGTCTTCCGCATTCCCATTCTCGAAATGGAAGGCTTCGAAGCCGACGACGTTATCGGTACCCTCGCGCGCCAGGCGGCTGACGCGGGCCACGCCGTCTTCATCGTTTCCAGCGACAAGGACATGATGCAACTGGTGAACGGCCAGGTGAAAGTCCTCAACCCGCAAAAGGACAACCTGGTGCTCGACGCAGCCCGGGTGGAGGAGACTCTTGGCGTGCCGCCCGAAAAGGTGATCGACGTCATGGCGCTGCGCGGCGACAGCATCGACAACATTCCCGGCGCGCCCGGCATCGGCGACAAGGGCAGCGTCGACCTGATCAGGGAATTCGGCAGTCTCGACGCCGTACTCGTTCACGCTTCGGAAGTGAAGCGCAAAACCTATCGCGAATCGCTGGAGCAGAATCGCGACACGATCCTGCTTTCGAAAGAGCTCGTCACAATCGACTGCCATGTGCCCATCGAACTCGATTTGCACGCCATGGAAACCCAGGAGCCCGATCTCGAAGGCTGCCGCGAACTCTTCACCGAGCTCGAATTCACCACGCTTCTCAAAGAACTCGCGCCCGCCCCGGATTCGATCAAGTACGAGCTCATCGAAGAACCCACGGCCGAACAAATCGCGAACTTCTACGCAGCCGCGCGCCAGCACGGTTTCTCATTCGCCCTCGATGCCACGCCACCCTCCGTCACTGAAGCTGAAATAGAAGTCGAAACCGAGAGCGACCGGCAGGGAACCCTCTCCCTGCTTGATGTTGTCGAAGCCGTTGAGGAGAAGAAATCCACCATCACCGCAGGCGTTTGCGCCGAGGCCGAGATCGCCTTGCGCCTGCCGCTCACGCCCGAACTGCGCGCGCTCCTCGATGACCCCGCAGTCCCCAAGCGTGTCCACGACCACAAGTTCGCGCTGCACGTACTCTATGGGCTGGGTATCGAATTGCGCGGCCCCATCGACGACACCATGCTGCTTTCGTACGCGCTGAATCCAACCAATGCGTCGCAGACGCTCGCCGACGTGGCGGCGCGCAATGGTCACGCACCGCCGGCGTCGCTGCCCTCCGCCGCGGCCATTACGCAGGCCCTTGCCCCCGTGCTTCGCAATCACGCCGACGAAGCCAACGTCACCAGCGTCTACACCGACATCGATCTTCCTCTGGGTCCCGTTCTCTATCGCATGGAGCAAGCCGGCGTCCGCATCGATAAGCACGTCCTTGCCGGACTCTCGACGCGCTTTGCCGCCGAACTGGACCGCGTCGGCGAGCGTATCTACGAGCTGGCCGGCGAGCGCTTCAACATCAATTCCCCCAAGCAGCTCGGTGTCGTGCTCTTCAACCACATGGGCCTGCCCGCTCCGGTCAAGTACGGAAAGGGCAAAACCGTTTCCACCGCTGTAGACGTGCTCGAGACTCTTGCCGAAAAGCACGAGGTGCCGCGTCTCGTTCTCGAGTACCGTCATCTCGCCAAGCTCAAGTCGAACTACGTCGACGCCCTGCCTCTGCTGGCCGATTCCGACTCGCGCGTCCACACGACCTTCCAGTCAGCCGCCACCTCCACCGGCCGCCTCTCATCCATCAATCCCAACCTGCAGAACATTCCCATCAAGACAGAACTGGGCCGCGAAATCCGCGCCGCATTCATCCCCGCCCCCGGCGCGCAACTGCTTTCCGCCGACTATTCGCAGATCGAACTGCGCCTGCTCGCCCACTTCAGCGGCGACCCCTTGCTGATGCGCGCTTATCAGACCGGTGAGGATATCCATACACTGACGGCCAGCGAAGTTTTCGGAGTGCCCGCCGAGAGCATGAGCAAGGAGACGCGCAACCGCGCCAAGGCGGTCAACTTCGGCATCGTCTACGGCATTTCTCCATTCGGGCTAGCCGCCCAACTCGGTATTCCTCAGGGAGAGGCCCGCTCCTACATCGACCGCTACTTTGCGCGTTACCAGGGCGTGCAGGCCTTCATCGAAAAAACCCTCGAGACTACGCGTCGCGAAGGCAGTGTGCGTACGCTCTTCGGCCGGCTTCGCCCCATTCCCGATATCGAGAGCCGCAACGCGAACGCGCGCGGTTTCGCCGAGCGCACCGCCGTCAACACGCCCCTTCAGGGCACCGCGGCCGACCTCATCAAGCTGGCGATGATTGCGCTCGACCGCAAACTCACGGAGCGCAATCTCAAGACCCGCATGGTCCTGCAGGTGCACGACGAACTGCTCTTCGACGTTCCCAGCGACGAGACCGAAGAAATCGAAGAGCTGGTCCGCGCCGAGATGGAGGGCGTGGTCAAGCTTAGTGTGCCCCTGGTTGCCGGCCTCGGCTTCGGCCCCAACTGGCGCGACCTGAAATGACCAAGGCGCAGCCAGCAATTGGGTTCCCCAGGTCTCGATTCTGAGACCTGGGAAAACACCGCAACACAAGCTAATACGACGTTCGCTTCTCGAATAGGGAATAAGTAAACGTCGCCCCCGCCACCGCCAGCAGCAGCGGAACCATCAACGTGCTCGCATTGTAAGTCAGCTCGAGCGTGAAAACCACCGACGAGATCGGCGCCTGTGTCGCCGCGGCCAGCACCGCTCCCGTTCCCAGCAGGGCGCAGCTTCGTTTGTCGGCTCCGGCGAAAATGTGGCTCCACGCCTCGCCGAATGTCGCGCCCAGCAGCGCACCGAAGGTCATGGTCGGCGTGAACAGCCCACCCGGCACCCCTGAGCGCAGCACTGCGATGGTAGCCAGAGGACGAAGAAACAGCAGCCACAGCAGCAGCCCCACGCTGAAGCGCGCATCGAGCGCCAGTTGCACCACGTTCTTTCCATTGCCAAGCAATTGGGGAAACCGGACGGCTGCCAATCCCAACGCAAGAAATACCACAATCGGCAGCGCCACGACGGCCCAGCCTTTCGGACTGTGATCCTTCGCCCAGTGCAGTCCACGCACGAACCACACCGCTCCATAGCCCATCAACGGCCCGCAGAGCAGCGCCCACAGCAGCAATGAACCCGTCGCCGGAAGATAGGGCAGTTGGTATGTCGGCTCATTCGGCAGCATGGACCATGAAACCGCCGTAGCCAGAAACGCAGTGACAAATGCCGGCAGTGCCGCCGCCATCGAAACGGTGCCCAGCAGCACCTCAAGCGTGAACAGCGCACCGCCAAGGGGCACGTTGTAGGCCGCGGCCATGCCTGCGCCCGCACCGCAGGCCACCAGCAGCTTGCGCTGCGGCGGCGTCAGGCCCAGCCAGCCGGAAAGCTTGTCCCCCGTCAGGCCGCCGGCCTGCTTCAATGCCGCCTCGCGCCCGATCGCCGCGCCCATACCCACAACGACGATCGAAAGCACCGAGCTCACCGAAGTCTTCCATTGCGGCAGGCGTCCCCAGTTGTGCCAGATGGCCTCGTTCAGATCGGGGCCGTCATGGTCAGGCAGGCGCCGCCGGAGCAGCAACACAACCCCGGCAAAAACCCCCGCACACGCAACCACGATCACGCGGCGGCTTCCCGAAACCCCCCTCCACTCCCGTCAGGAAATCTCCTTCGTGGTAGTGGAAGCACACGTGCTGCACCAGGCGCAAAAGCTTCATCAACAGCCCGCTCAACAGCCCCGCACCCGCGCCGGTGAGAAGAATCGCCGGCCACAGCCGCACCGGCACGGTCAGTTCCTGCAGATTAGGTTGCGGGTTCTCTCTCGCGCTCGCGTCTTCGGCTGCCGCCGTCACCGCGTGCCGGATGGCGGGCAGCAGCAGCTCGGCTCGAGAATCGCGATCAGGTTCATTCATCTGGACTGATTCGTTCAGGCTCGGTTGACTCCCGGCGGGGTGGTCCCACAAGAATAGTATTGCGTCAGGACGAGATTCCGGGGTCTTTCATGATGGAGTGAATACCATGAACACAACTCACGCAATTTCCGCAGCCGCCGCAGGTGCCTTCTCCATCGGAGGCGACCTCACCGTCAACCGGCTTGGCTACGGAGCCATGCGCATTACCGGAAAGGGTATCTGGGGTCCGCCGGCCGACAAATCCGCCGCACTGGCAACCCTGCGCCGCGCCATCGAACTCGGCGTCAACCTCATCGACACCGCCGACTCGTATGGCCCCGGCACGTCGGAAGAGTTAATCGCCGAAGCCCTCTATCCTTATCCCACGGGGCTCGTCATCGCCACCAAGGGTGGCTGGGAGCGCCCCGGCCCCGGCCAGTGGACCCACAATGCCAGCCCCGACCACCTCACCAGGGCCCTCGAAGGCAGCCTCAAGCGCCTGCGCCTCGAGCGCATCGACGTATATCAACTCCACATCCCCGACCCCGCGGTCTCGTTCGACGCATCCATGGAAACGCTCGCGAAACTTCGCGAACAAGGCAAGATCCGCCACGTCGCGCTTTCCAACGTTGCGCAGGAATACATCGAGCGTGCGCGCAAAATCGTGCCCATTGTCACGGTGCAGAACCGCTACAGCTTCGCCGATCGCGAGTGGGATTTTGTTGTTGATTACTGCGAGCAGCACAACATCGGCTTCATGCCGTGGGCTCCCATGGCGCAGGTGCGCTTCGCCAACGAAGCACTGGAGAATGCCGCGAAACAATTGAACGCGACTCCGCTCCAGGTCGCGCTGGCATGGCTCCTCAAGCGGTCGAAAGTGATCCTGCCGATACCCGGCACATCGTCCGCGAAGCATGTCGAAGAGAACATCGCCGCCGCCGCGCTGGAATTGCCGCAGAGTCTCTACGATGAACTCTCCGCGGTGACTCATCCCCCGAAAAGCCTGCGCGGCTAAGCCAGCCCCTAAAGCTGGGTGCCCTATCCTAACGACGTTTTTGTCGTTAGGGTGGGGCTTTCATTAACGTTCGTATTGGGCGGTCTTCCTCGCGGAACTAGAGAATTCGGGAATTCCTCTGCTCTTGCTCTTGGTCATTAGTTCGGCGATTTTGACGTGAATGCGTCGAGTTGCATCATCAGCCCGAATATATCCATGATGATCCGCGTTTCTTTAATCCTGCCGTCCTGAAGCCGGTCTATCACCATGCCCCAAACCTTCACGGATCTTCCGGTAGCTGGTACGCCAAGAAAGTCGTTTCGGTGCGTGCCGGACCACTCAAAGCGGGTCAGCACTTTGTCGTCCTCGGAGATCTGTTCT
>Ga0207105_1228_pt1 | contig 13026 bp, 9 predicted proteins | sample Alteio_BWMinHeat_77_FD_153569 | JGI IMG/M metagenome (GOLD analysis project Ga0207105, IMG submission 153569) | Enriched cells from forest soil in Barre Woods Harvard Forest LTER site, Petersham, Massachusetts, United States -... | ecosystem: Environmental > Terrestrial > Soil > Temperate forest >... | reverse complement strand
TTGCCGGGCGCGGACCCCACTTTTAAGAAGTCCGTCAGGGGCACACCAAGGATGATGGAAATCAAACGACGGCTCGATGGGGCGGGACGCCGATTGGATTCAACACCGCGAGACGGTTCTCCCTAAAATCATTAAGGATGGAGTGATGACGCCGCGCGCAGTTTGGCACGCACAGCGATATCCGCCAGTTTGTCTTCCGAGTGCTTCCGAGGTTCGGCAATTTCAACTACGGAGGCGTACTTGCATGCATGCAGTGGAACATCGGGCTGGCTGACCAATCCCACCGTCAATATGACTTGGTGACCCTTTTCGATACACTCACGGAGACGATCCTTGTCAAGCGACGTATGGAAGGCTCGAGACCACAAACCCTTTTCAGTGACCACACACCAACCCGAGGGTTTCCCAACCAATTCGGAATAGCGAGCGTCATTTTTCACGAGTAATGTAGCTTCGCGAGAGCATCGTTCCGCTTCGGCCAATACGGATTCAACAACCTGCGTATCAAGAACCGATGTCATGACAAACTCCTTAAAAGCTCTAAGTTGTCAAGGCAACGAAGGGATACGAAGATTGAAGCTGGGCAAATTAAGCAAACTGGACACGGCTCCCCCAGTTCGGCATGAGGCTCTAATCGAACTCTAAACCCTGCTATCCCACTCTGGTCTGGATGGGAAACATGCCTGTGTATGTATCTCCAGAAGGTTATCACGGCCGAACCGTGATGTCAGCCCTCAATTGAAAAGTTCAGCCATTGCATTCGGGAATTCTCAGAATCGAACTACAATACAATTGGGCCGCATCGGTTCGGAGGCTTCCCCAACCCGGTGACAACTATTTCTACGCGCACACGCAGTTCGATGTGCAGGGTAGTTATCGCGTGTACAAAGGCCTGCGGATCGTGGCCTCTGGCCTCAACCTCAGCAACGAAGTCTTCGGCTTCTACAACGGCAACGGGATCTATCCGGTTCGGCGCGAGTACTACAAGCCGACTTATTCCTTTGGATTGAGGTGGACCGTCGCATCAGAATAGGGAACCCTCTGCGCACGTCCGGAATATGCCTTCATTGTGTCTTAAGCTTGTGTGCTTATTCTGGCTCATTGCTGTCCAAAATAGCAGGTAGCTCATCACGCCTGCCTGACGCGCAAAGCGGCTGATCCCCCGTTACTCTGGAGTAGGTTCCTGAGAAGAGCCACATTCAGAGGAGGAAGGATCAGCCATGACACAAGTATGCAGTGTCTACTCGCAGCTTTTGCAACTTTTTCCACGCGGACAGTTCGCACAGGTCGTCCAGCAACATCGAGCCGAGTTCAACGCCAAGGGGTTCACCTGTTGGGAACAGTTCGTGGCCATGCTGTTTTGCCAGGTGGCGCATTTGAACTCGCTACGCGAGGTTTGCTTGGGGCTGGCCGGATGCGAATCGCCGCTGAAGCATCTGGGCATCAGCACGGCGCCAAAGAAATCGACCCTGGCTTATGCCAACGCCAATCGCCCTTGGGAACTCTACGAGTCTATCTTCATGCAGTTGCTGGAAAAGTGTCAGGCCGAGACGGCCACGCGCAGTCGCCGCAAGTTCCGTTTCAAGAACAAGCTGATGAGCCTGGACGGGAGCATCATCGAGTTGTCGGCCACCATGTTCGACTGGGCCAAGTATCGCCAGCGGAAGGGCGCGATCAAGTTGCATTTGTTGTTGGACCACGACGGCTACCTGCCCTCGTTTGCGGTAGTGACCGATGGCAAATATAGCGAACTGAAAGTGGCACGAGGCCTGTGCCTGGAGGCGGGTACGATCCTGGCCATTGATCGCGGCTACAACGATTACGTTTGGTTCGGGCAGTTGACGCGGGACGGGGTCTTCTTCGTCACGCGCATGAAGACCAACACGGTCTACACGACGGTCGAGGTGTGCGCGGTTCCAGAAAAGAGCAACGTGCTCAGCGACCAAATCGTCTCTCTGCCCGCTCTGGACAAGGATGGTGAGGCGCCGGTCCTGTTCCGCCGGATCGAGTACTGGAACGCGGACAAGCAGGAAATCCTGGTGTTCTTCACCAACCTTCTGCACTTGGCGGCTTCGACGGTGGCCGCGATCTACAAGGAACGCTGGGCCGTCGGCGTGTCCAGTCAAGGTCACATTAACCAGCCGGTGAAAGTCCGGCCAAGGCTAACAGACTCAGGCCTTGTAGCTTGGGAGGCATCGTGGAACGAAAGCGAGACGATGAGGCCCTCCGACAACATGCTCAGAAAGGAGTATGCGCAACTCACCAGGTTGCAACGTGCAGTGAACGTAGATGTAGCCTCGTTACACGCGAATCCGGAGGCTGAGACTGTCGACAACGTGCGAAAGCAGCAAGAGCCAATCGAAACGAGTCCGATGCGGTGGCTCTCTCCGGCGGGGTATCAGCGACGACATGGTGAGAAGGAGAATGTGGCAACTGGAGAAGCCCTCGGCGCCCGGCGAAGAAATCTCGTCGAGGAGGCGACTGCTATAACCGCGAGTGGGAAATGCAGACGCAGGCGCCAGGGTGGCGGATCGGGTCGTACTACCGTTGATGGACGTGCAGCAAAACGCGTCCGGAGGGAAGGGCCCGGACCGGTAAGTATTCCGCTCGACAAAGTGAGGCAGGGGTGAAATGACAAAAGCACCTATCAGTCTGCAGGATCTGCGGAGACGGATATATCGAAAGGCGAAGTCGGATAAGGCGCATCGCTTCTGGGGTCTCTTCGTACATATCACGAAGATCGAGACCCTCGAAGAGGCTTACCGTGCTGCCAAAAAGAATGGAGGCGCACCCGGCATCGATGGCCAGAAGTTTGAGGACATCGAACAAGCTGGGCGGGTCGACTTTCTCGCCGCAATACGAGAAGACTTGGAAACAGGCAGGTACAAGCCCATGCCGAACCGGCGGGTGGATATACCGAAAGGGAATGGCAAATTCCGAACGCTTCAAATTCCTTGTATACGCGACCGCGTGGTGCAAGGGGCAATGAAGCTTATCCTCGAAGCTGTGTTCGAGGCGGACTTTTGCCAGAACTCTTACGGATTCCGACCCCGGCGGTCACCGCACCGCGCACTGGCGGAAGTCAGACGCAGTGTGATGCGGCGCATGTCAACCATCATCGATGTTGATCTGTCGCAGTACTTCGACACGATTCGACATTCGGTGCTGCTAGACAAAATCGCGAAGCGGGTCCAAGACCCGCAGGTCTTGCATCTCGTGAAGCAGATCATCAACGTCGGAGGGAAGATCGGGGTTCCACAAGGAGGCCCGTTCAGCCCACTGGCTGCGAATATCTATCTGAACGAGCTCGATTGGGCCTTTGACGCGATACGTTGCAAGACGGCAGAGGGACCCTATGAGGCAGTGAACTATCATCGGTTCGCCGATGATATCGTCATCACCGTCAGCGGTCACCATACCAAACGAGGCTGGGCTGAACGAGCCTTGCAGCGGCTCCATGAGCAACTCGCGCCACTCGGCGTGGAGCTGAACAAGGAGAAAACGAAGGTGGTGGACACGCTGAATGGGGAAGCCTTTGGGTTCTTGGGATTCGACCTGCGCCGTACCCGCAAGCGCAAAGGAAACGGCCATTATATCCAGATGACACCGAAGAAGAAGGCTCGCAAAGCAATCAAGGCCAAGGTACGCGACATCATTCAGCACAGCGGGGCAACCCCTATGCCGAAAGTGGTGGCGCAAATCAATGCCTCGCTTGCTGGGTGGGTCAACTACTTCCGGGTCGGAAATGCGAGTGGCGCATTCAGCGAAGTGCGCGACTACACGGAGATGAAGGTGCGCAGCCTTTTAACTCGGCGGAAGCGGCGGCGAAAGACAAGTACCGGATGGCGGCGGTGGAGTAACGAATACCTCTACGGAACCCTTGGGCTGTACTGGGACTGGAAAGTCCAGCCACTGCCCGGTGTAGAGAGTAAGTCGTGAAAGTCTCCAGCATCCGAAAACGACACATAACCCTTTCAATGAAACTTACTGGGTGAGCTGTGTGAGGGAAAACTTCATGCACAGTTCTTATGGGGAGGGGCTGGAAACGGATCGCACTCGACGCAGATACCGCGCCAGTCCCTTACCCGACAGCTCTTCTTCAAGGCGCTGAAGCAAACCGCAAGAGTTAAGTCGTTTCTGGGCACCAGCGCCAATGCTGTCAAGACGCAAATCTGGACGGCGTTGATCGCCATGCTGATCTTGAAGTTCCTGCAGATGAAGTCCAGCTTTGGCTGGTCGCTGTCCAATCTTGCGGCTCTGCTGCGCCAGCAACTGTTCATCTTCAGGGACTTGTGGGCGTGGCTCAACAATCCGCTGGAGGGACCGCCAGCCGCAAGGCAACTGGCCGAGCAGTTACCCATGCCGCTGGTTTGGTAGCCATGAGTTGGACAGCAGCACAAATGCAAACATCCACGTGAGCACGAAGCACGGCACTTAGATACTTACAACTTGGACAGCAGAATGCCGGACACGTAGAAAGTCCTTCCGCGGGACTTATCGAAGAAACCATGACGCTATCGACGGGAGAGGATGCCTATGTCCAGTGAAATCAACCGTTCAATTCAGAGAAAATGCTGTCTTGGACAAGAGTGATTCTGGCTACAACAGTTGCGTGTCTTGACTGCACTGATGCAAGGTGCCTTTTACCCTTCAACGAGGAAAAGGCACCTTGCAAGCAACAAGCCGAATAACTGCACTGGCAGCGCCCGGAAGTGTGCTTGACCAAATGTGCAGAATTCCTAAGGAGAATGGACGTGCGATCGAAACGTTTTGTCCTGAGTGTTCCCTTTTTGCTGATCATCGCCGCATTGTTGCCCGCGCGGGCGCAATCCGGCTGGACTGTTGAGACGACCTTTCACATAGGAGGAGACGGTGGATGGGATTACGTAACTGCGGATCCCGAGCACCATCGGCTCTTTGTGACCCGCACTACTCACACTTTGGTGCTCGATTCTGAAAGCGGCCAGGTGCTCGGAGATATTCCCGGGTGTAATGGTGATCGGTAGATTCTGAGATGTGCCGACGGGGACGGGCGGAAAGAGGAGTCCTTCATTTGGACTTACACAGAGGGCGGGGGCTGGAACAGTGGCATCGATCAAAGCGACATAAGCGTAGGTGGCCATGCTAAGTCCGGGTCCTGGAACCTGGACCTGCGGATCGTAAAACGCCCGATGTCGTGTACATGCCGTACTCGGCTGCGCCGGCGACGTGGGCACGGTGCTGCGAATCAATAGCGACGCTGCTGGCGTATCCAGCAGCCACGCCACCCAGGAAGGTAGAAAACTGAAGCTTTTCGCCAGTCGGATCAAACTGATCGATGACGGAGACTGGTCCCGGAAGGCCTGGAATCGATGCCGGGAAAGTGGACTGAAGGGGCGTAACAAGTGAAAACTGCGAATTCCCGGTCCTTGCAGCGATCCAAATATTCTCATTGCCGGGATCAAGGGTGAGGCCGCCGATGGTATACGACGTGTCTCCTATCACAGTGGCGTAAGTCAGGGCTGACCCGGTGGCATTGAGTTCGGTTAAGAATGACTCCCCGCCTGCTGCGGACCCTTTCTGATATGCGTTGAGAGTGGTGGGGTAATTTGGGCCCATAGAGTTACCGGCAACCCAGACATTGCCGTTGCCAATGGGGAAATGCCGGTTACGACATATGCGTAGTCGAGATAAGTGGAGTAGACGAGGCTCTTGGCGTCGGGCGCCACTTTTGTCACGAATGGGTTTGCATAGGGCATGCTGCCCGGGATCTGCTTCAGATAGGCATTGCTTGAAATCGGCCAAAGAGTTCCGGCCTGGCCGGCTACATAGGCGTTTCCTCCCGCATCGACTGCCAAGGCGTAAGCCCCGATAGGTCCGCCTCCACCATTCTGCGGGTCCGCAGCTCCGATTACGGCGCTGTAGAGCAGCGTGCCCGTAGGTCCAAATTTGGCGACGTAAACGTTAAACTGGTTGCCAAATGTTCCGCCCCCACCCTGATTCAGGGCACCCTGCGTGACAGGGAAGCCGTTTCCTGTCTCTCCAGTTACGTAAGCGTTGTCTGAGGGATCAAGGGCAACCGCCATGGCATAGGTCAACGAATTCTGGGTTGCCGTCGGCGCCGGACCGAGGAGCGTCCCGAAGTTGAGGGATGATCCATCCGCCGAAAGCGACACGAGGAAGCCGACATCGTTGTTGTTTTGCGCGAGTATGGGCTGGCCATTCTTTGTAGGAAAGTCTGTAGCGCCTGTCCAGCCGGAAACGACGGCGTTTCCTTTCGAATCGACCGCAAGGCCGGTGGGCTGGGCAAAGGCATTGCCGCCAAGAACGGTCGAATAAAGCAAGGCTGTGCCATCGGGGCTGAGTTTGCTGATGAAAGTAACAACCGCGCTCGCTGTGCAGGTCGTGCAGCCGGCGAAGGCCTTCGTGGTCACCGGAAAGCCGAGCGATGCATACCCTGTCACGTAGTTGTTTCCGGCAGAATCTGTAGCAATGTACATCGCGTCAGCGGCATCCTGCGAAAGATATGTAGCAAAACTAAGTACCGGGTCAATGATCAATGGTTGCGCGCGGTTATAACGGGCAACCCTGAAGGCGATATCCCCGTTTCGAAGCAACCGAAAAGAGCCTTTTCGGGGAATTCGAATGCCGTTCTGCCGCTGATAAATGACGGGATGCCCGAAGTCCAAGGAGCCGGTCGCCATTTCAATCGAGAGCCCGCCGTCCTTTTTCAGTTTGGCTTTGCCGCCGCCGATGCGCATCCGGATCAGCCGATAGTCGGCACCTGGAGACACCATGAAGTCGTGCTCCATTGTGCGCCCGTTGCCGTAAAAATAGGCATCGACCCCAGGATAGAGAGCCGGATACTTCACCTGCCGGTAGTTAGGCACGTGAGTACGCCAGCTGCCCGAATCGTTTCCCACGAGGTAATTCGTCTGGCTGTGAAGCAAGTCCACACCGATTGGATCGGATGCTTGCGACCCGGGAAAACCGATCTTCAGATTGCTTGCTTCAGTAGTTGGAAGATAGAGGTCGACGGCGGAGGACTGGAAAACAACCGCGGCCCCCGAAACGCGGCCGATCATTTTGCTGGAATTGTCCGCCGTGGCGACTGGTTCAAACTGGATCGGAAGACTGGCTTGCGAAATTCGCGATCGGTTCTGTGAGGGCTCTTGTGCAAGGCAAAGAAGGGAAAGGGACAGAACTGTCCAAATGACTGCAACTGATCGTGCGTTGGTCAAGGCTCACCTCTGCAAAGAAACGGGAACAACCGGAGCTTAACAGGAGGATGATGTGAATGAAAAGAGGAACTGGGGTTGCTGGGGCGCTTTAGTGGTTCACCGCCAATATGTAAACCGCTGGCAATTATTCAACGGATGAGGCCCTTTCGAGATCTCCACTCGAAATCGATGCGGATTCTGTTTGTCGGATGGCCTTGAGAAGCGTTTTACCATTCGCCAGTTCCTTGTTCGGAAAACGGGGATCGAACATCCGACTCGCATTTTGGTTTTCACATATATCAGATAAGGGCAATTTGCCTTTCGGCGCATAAGCCGCACCGCGACCTCAACCCCGGCTGGGCTTTCCACCCAGTGCCGGCCAGAGCCGGGGCAGGGGAACGGGTGGCAAAGGTCCGAGTCGGCCACGATACGACCTGGACTTCACGTTCGTACCGAGACACTCGAACCGGAGTGCCCCTTACAGCGCTGAAAGAAATCGCACAATCTCTTGCATAACGCGAGCATTCTGGTCGGATTGAAAGAGAAACTGAGCGTGTGCAGAACCATCCAGTACGATCAATTGCTTCGGCTGAGGAGCTTTTTCGTACTGCGCTTTGATACCAGGCAGCCTTAGGCCGCTTCCGTTGCTGTCTTCGCGCGCGATTATAAACAATGCTCGTGATTTCAAGCCGTCTGCAGGAAGATTCGGCGCTGCGCCGAGAAATACGATCCGATCAATTTCACCTGGTGCCGACTTAATCGATGCATCGCCGGCAGCCGCGCCCCCAAAACTCCCCCCAACAACCGACACCGTTTTCGCACCGTGCGTTTTCAGGTAACGAACCGCAGCGAGCACATCTTTCTCAAACGGAGCATTGTCGAAATCCTCCTGGCCCGGACCTTTCGAACAACCGAAACCTCTGAAGTCGATGGCCAGCACTCGAAACCCTGCCGATGTGAGCGACAATGCCTGGTCGCGCCAGCTCTCTTTGTTAAATCTGCCGCCGTGAGCGAGCACAACAGCATTACTGCCTTGACCATAGAGATCGGCGCAGACCTCTCCACCATCGTCAGTTGCAAAGGAGACGGTCTGCTGTTCAGGCGCCACGATGGAAAGAGCCAAGGCGAGGGGAAGGATGCGAAGCGCCAACATGGGCAGATTATAAGGTCCTTCTGCAACTCATGTTTGAACGAGATTGGAGTTGAAAATCGTTCCGAATGTCTCACGGCGTATGCTGACCTTTGGCGGAACTTCGCCCTTTCCTGCCCAGCCCCCGGCTGGCGACCCGGGCTCCGTTCTCACCAGAGACTTCCCCATCTCCCACAATCCGCCCAGAATACGCATGTATGGGGGCTTCGATGCGCTCATTCACGGCATTCTGGGAGTGTCACCCCCACTCTTTGCTTTGCCATGCGTTCGCCCCGAGCCGCTTTCCTAGACTTGGATTCCTGAAGCATGAGCGACATTCCTTCCAATGTAGGCTAAGCTGGGTTACTGCTCGAAGGAGAATTCGCGCTCGTTGATGATGCGGATGGCAAGAGCACAGCGAAGCAGTAGTCGTACCTGCATGATGGCGGACAATCATTTTTGCTTGCGGCGTTAATTGGACACGGGCGCGGGTGAGTTCGGGAGGCAAGATTGCCGCACGCTAATCGATGCGGAGTGCCTTCATTGGGTCGAGTTTTGAGGCTCGCACAGCCGGCAACCAAGTGGCCGCTAGCGCCACGGCGCTGAGGACGATGGGAACTGTGATGAAGACGGCAGGGTCCCAGCTTTTCACGCCATAAAGAGAGCTGGCGATCAGGCGCGTGAGCGCGAATGCAGCTCCGGTGCCGAGGACGACTCCGGCAAGCGCCAGGCGCATGCCCTGCCACACCACCATCTGGCGGATGTGGCGCCGGTCGGCCCCCAGTGCCATGCGAATCCCGATCTCGCGCACGCGCTGCGTCACACTGTAAGCCATCAGCCCATATATGCCGATGGCCGCGAGTGCGAGAGCCGAGAAGCCAAAGATCGACAGAAGGAGCATGTTGAAGTTCTGACGCGCGGTGGAGCGCATCATGATTTCGTCCATGGTGCGGATATGGGCGGTAGGGAATCCACCGCTGGCGTTACGCAGCTGCTCCGTCACGGCGGGGATTACCTGGTGCGGCTCGGTCCGCGTGCGGACAACCCAGATCAGCGGGCCGATGCGCGAATTGAGCGCCATGACGCCGTCCGCCATCTGGGCAAGAGGGATGATCATCACCTCGTTAACCGGCTCATCGAGAGCCCCGTCGTGCACATCGCCCACAATGCCGATGATGGTCCGGGCGGGCTCTTCGAATTCGGGACCCACTCCCTTTCCGATCAGCAGTTGCTGGCCGACCGGATCTTCATCCTTTTTCCAGTTCTTTTTGGCAAAGGCCTCGCTGATCAGGACCACGGGTGGAGCGCCGGCCACGTCATTCACGGTGAAGTCGCGGCCGCGGACGATGGGAATGTGCAGCGCGGCGAAGTACCCAGGCGAGGTGGCCTTCCATTCGCCTCCGCCGTGATACGGGCCGTCTTTGAGCGGGCGGCCGACAACGATGAATGGGAGACCAAACCCGCCATCGAGAGGCAGCGTGTTGCTGACGGCGACCTCTTCGACGCCGGGAATCGCGCGGATACGGTCGCGGCTCTCGTGGATAAGCTGCGCCACTCCAGCCGTCTTTTCGTACCGCGGGCCGTTGAGCGCCATCTCCATCGTGATGACGTTGTGGGCGTCGAACCCGGGCTGCACCCGATGCAGCGCGATGAAGGTGCGGATCAGCAGAGCTGCGCCTACCAGCAGCACCAGCGCAAGGCCTACTTCGCCAACAATTAGCAGCGAGCGCGCCTTGCTCTGCCGCAAGCCAAAGCCGCTGCGGCTGCCGCCTTCGTTCATGGTGGCCGCCAGGTCCGGACGCGAAGCGCCAAAGGCCGGCATGAGGCCGAATAGGATGCCGGTGACGATGGACACGGCGATGGTGAACAGGGCAACGCGCCAGTCGATTGTGACGCCGGCGCCGTCTTCCCCAATGCGGGGTATGCCTCCGGGGCTGATGGAGAGCAGCCAGCGAACCCCCGCAAACCCCAGGCCGAGGCCGAGCGCTCCACCCACGAGCGCCAGCAAAATGCTTTCCGTCAGAAGCTGCACAATCATGCGCGTGCGGCGTGCGCCCATCGCGGCGCGGATGGCGAACTCGCGTTTGCGGCCGGCGGCCCGAACCATCAGAAGGTTGGCCACGTTGGCACACGCAATCAAAAGCACGAAGCTGACCGCGCCAATCAGAACCAGCAGCGACTTGCGCATATCCCCGACGATGGCGTCCTTCACGGGTTTCACGCTGAAGCCGCTCTTGGGATCGGCGTCGGGATAGAGCCGCTTGAACTCGCCATAGGCGAGCTTCATCTGGGCCTTGGCCTGCTCGAGCGAAACCCTGGGCTTCAACCGCCCCGCAGCTGTAAAGTAGTGTGCCTGGTCCGTGGAGTTGGGCGGGAACTGGAATGGGAGCCAGACATCGGCCTCGGGATCGGTTACGAAATCCTGGTTGGTGACGCCAAGGATGGTGTACGGCTCGCCGCTGAACGAGAGCGTGCGGCCCACGATGCCGGAGTCGCCGCCAAACTTGCGTTTCCAGAAACCGTAGCTGAGAACCACGAGATTGCCGCCGTGCGGCATGTCCTCTTGCGGCGTGAAGGTGCGGCCCAGAAACATGCGCGCGCCAAAGAGACGGAAGTACGCTTCGCTCACATGGACGCCGTGGATCTGCTCCGGAACCGTGCCGGTAAGGTTCAGGCCCTTGCCGCCAAAGTCATACGCCGCCACATCCTGCACCACGCTGGTCTGCGCCTGCCAGACGTGGAACTTGGTGGCCGAAGCTCCCGGAAATTCGCCATCCCGCGAAGTATTCAGGAACTGAACGATCCGATCGGGATCGGGATAGGTGAGCGGCTTGAGCAGCACGGCGTTGACGACGGAAAAAATGGCGATATCGGCGCCAATGCCCAGAGCCAACGCGCCCAGGACCGCGAGTGTGAAGGCGGGACTCTTCCAGAACATGCGAACGGCCTGGCGGATGTCGGCGAGGAGAGTAGCCAAAGTCGTACCCCTTTTCACGAGCCGCGTGCACAATCGATCCGACAGGCACGCTGGCAAGAGCATTAGTTCGGGACTGCGGAAGCGAATGCGGAAGCCGATTTCTATAGTGATTCGGCTGTCAGAAAGACTTTAACAGCTGGCGATGGTGAGCGGTCCGGCTCGCCGGGAAGCTGCGCCAAGGACGACCGGGTTGAGGACGGCGTAGCGGTTACTCGACCAGAAAAGGCATGACGCTCAGCATCGAACAGAACTCGCAGCAGGGAATCGCGGGTGCGGCGCCGGGGGCGACCAACCTTCAAAGGGACGAGTTGGCCACAACACGACCGCAATCGGGCACCAGACTGAGTCGCTCAGAAAACAGCCGCACAATTCCGAATGACGATCCCGTCAGATCGTCGTCTGAATGTCATGATGAGCTGGGACAAAGAACAGCACCCCCAACGGACAGGTCAGTGATGATGGCATGCGCCAGAGTAACCTCACCTTGGTCATTCGCTTCCCCTATGCGACAGGCATCGGGGGCATTGGTATCCGTCCTTCTTCTGCTTGCGATCTGTCAGAATCGAGTCCTGGGCCAGGAAAAGTCCAACCCTCTTTCTCTTTCTCCTACGGAGTCTTATAAAGTCGCACTGGCCCCTTTTACGGCGACACGGAGTCAGCCCGACGATCTGACAGATGCGGATAAGGTCGCGCTCGGCATCGGAATGGCTCGGGCTGCCCATGACTGCTTAGCCCTGTCAAGCAACACCACGAGTTTTTCCGAGAACGCCACTGAGCTCTTCGCCCTAGCCCAGTTGTGCATCTTCGGACAACAATTCGAGCCAGCGCGCACCGACCTGCTCAACTATCTCGCGCTCCCGCAGCCACCGCAGAGAGAGCAAGCCCTCCTGCTCCTAGTCCGCGCATTTCTCGGTCTCCGCGCACCGGATTCTGCAGAACCACAGATAGGTTCCCTACTCCACGATTACCCATACGACGCTTCCATTCACATGGCGATCGATCAAGTTATTGACGAGGCCGAGGGCTCTCTATTTGTTCCGCATTTTAATGACATCGCGGTGCAGCTATGTCAGACCCAGACTACCGCGACGCTGCCGGTCCTCAGGGGCGGAAAGACCCTTGAGGGCAAAGACTCCACCGTCTCCGTCGCGACTTTGTTCATTGACGCAGTGCGGTGCGCCGCGCTTGCCCGTTCCACCGGTCGGTCCGACAATCTGAATGAACTAGCTTCGGTTGCACAGCAGTCAAGTTGGGCAGGAACTGCTGACCTAGCGGTCATGCAGCAGGCTCTTAGGCGCGAGCAGATGGTCGGAAAGAGAGTACCAATAGAGTCCTTGGACGGCCACGTAATAGCAACTGGCACCCTCTCTTCTCGCGTCGTTTCGTTGACCCGCGGGAGACGGTTGGTCGTCCCGTTCACGCTATGGTCGCCCAGCGCATCTGAGATTTTGAGGAGTCTGGCCCAATCCGGGCCGCAGCAAATCATCTACGCAATCACCAGCTGGCGTGCCAACACTGGTGGAGCAGATCAGCCATCGAGTCAAGTGCTTGATGGCCTGCGCTCATGGCAAAGGAGCCTACCGCAGCATGTGCTCATCCTGATTGTGCCCGACGCGGAACTCGACTCATTTGCAGCCGACATCTTTCCTGCAGGTATCTTGATAAGCGACGGGAAGGTGCTCATGAACAGTCCACTTTCGGGGAAGGGTGAGCAACGGCGT
>Ga0207105_1225_pt1 | contig 13113 bp, 8 predicted proteins | sample Alteio_BWMinHeat_77_FD_153569 | JGI IMG/M metagenome (GOLD analysis project Ga0207105, IMG submission 153569) | Enriched cells from forest soil in Barre Woods Harvard Forest LTER site, Petersham, Massachusetts, United States -... | ecosystem: Environmental > Terrestrial > Soil > Temperate forest >... | reverse complement strand
GTTTTCCGTCGGGGCACCGTTGTTCGCAATCGCGAGATCCAGAATTCCATCCGCGTTCAAGTCGTCCACCGCGACAGACACCGGCGAATTGCCAACCGGATAATCCACGCGCGGCTGAAACGTCCCGTCGCCGTTGCTCAGAAAGACCGATACGGTATTGTTCCCTTGGTCCGCAACGATCAGGTCCGTGTGTCCATCCGCATTGACATCCGCCGTTGCCATTCCGGCCGGCGAATATCCCGACGGAAGCTGAAGCACGGTCGCAGCCGTCGCAAACGTTCCATCGCCGTTGCCGGTAAAAATCGAAATCGAGTTGTCACCCTGATTGGCGACGGCAAGATCGATATGGTTCGCGCCGGTTGCGTCGTGAAAACGCCCCGCGATCACCGATACAGGTGCAGTCCCGGTCGGAATGGTCTTCGCAGCTTGAAACGTCCCGTCGCCTGCCGTGCTCGCAAGCAAAATCCCTACGTTGTTTGAAGCCTTGTTGACAACGGCGATGTCGGTGAAGCCTGCGCTCTCATCAATCTCGCCGGTCGCGATCCACACAGGTCCAGACAGCGGATTGGCCGGGTCGGTTGCGTAAGTCACCTGATTCGCAAAGGTGCCATCGCCGGTCGTTGTTCCGTTGCCGATAAGCACTCCAATGTTTCCGCTCGTTTGATTCGCGACGATCAAATCGTTGATCGTGCTATTTGCACGCAATGGCGTAGTCGCGACGAACTGCGGTCCATTCCCCGCGTCGTAGTTCTTGGTCGGAAAATTGCTGCTCGAAATTCCCGGGATGTTCGTCCCGCCGAGGCTCGAGGAGTACGAAGCGAGCGAAACCGGAAACTGTTCGCCCACGAACGCTGTCGCAGGTTGTCCATCCTCGCAGCGCAAGAAAATCCTTTGCCCATGACGGACCAGCGACAGCATCCGCGAATAGCTCACCGAAACACCGGGCAGCGTCGCAAGAAACGTGCTCTCGCCGCCGCCAAACGCGACGAGCGGCGGCAGCAGCGAACCCTCATTCAAATTGCCCGACGCCAGCAAACCCGCGATCTGCGTCGGGGAAAGTCCCGCAAGCGAAGTGGGCAGTCCGAAAACCTGGCTGATGATGCTGATCAGATTCGACGCGGACTGGTTCGCTTGGGCGATCTGCGAAGGGCTAAGCGTGTAAGCCTGCGTGTGTTCGGGCGGCGTGATGCCGAGCTGGCGCGCATAGTTGCGGTCGACTTCGAGTACCTCGACCTCAAGCACCATCTCGCCGAGTTTTTGTTCGATTCCGTCGATCAGGTTGGACGCCACGGCCAGCGACTGCGGCGAAGCCCGCAGCGTAATGGTGTGCGCGCCGGTATCGAGCGTCGCGCGCGTAATGCCAGTCAGATCGCGCACCACCCGAAGCGTCTCGGTCATCTGCTCGTTCGACTCGGAAGCGGGCAGCAGCACCGTGCGCACAGCCGACGCTCCGAAATCACGCCGTTTTTGCGGCGTGTCCTCGGCCACAAAAAACATCCGGCTCGTCAACGGCCGCCAAAATGTTCCGGTCATGTTCCCGAGAATGCGCATCACCGAAGTGAAATCCACATCCGCAAGGCGAAGTTGCACGGGCCGCGTCGGCAACTGCGGGTCGAACGCGTCCTCCACTCCATATGCGCGCGCGATCTGCTCGTAGGCACCGCGCGTGTCGCCGCGATAATCGAAGCTGTGGGTTCCCTTCTGATAGTCGAGTTGCGGCACGCCTTCCAGTTCTGATCCTACGGCCGGTGCGGGCACTTGTGTCGCCATGTATTCGGCGAGCCGTTCGCGAACGACGGCATTGGTCGGATCGACGTCGAGCGCTCGAACCAGCTCAGCCCGCGCATCGGCAAGGCGGTTCGAAATCGCATCGCGCTCCGCGGCGCTCAAATGCATCTGCACAACCGCGCCCCTGGCAACCTCACGCTTCACGGCATAATCGTGAATTTTTGGCGCGAACTCCACTGCCTGCGAGTAACTGTCAAATGCCGTCGCCCAGTCTTGCTTTTGCTCGGCCGTTTTGCCGGCCTCAAAGGCCTCTTTCGCTTTCCGCGCATTGGGCTTCACCGTGGCGCCGCCGGCACTTGAAACATCCGATCGAGTCGAGGTCTGCGGGTGGGCGGCAAAGACGCTAGCGGCGAAAAACGCGCAAATAAAAAAAATGACCGGCAAGGCAGACGTTCGGCGCCGATGATGGTGCGCAGGCATAAAATCCTAAGATGCCCATTGTACAGGAAGGGGTTGATACGCATTCGGCATCCCTGCCCAAAAGGGCACGCAATCGCCCTGTAACTCCCGTCTTTTCATGCAGGGTTCATTCACCTGTCCATTTAAAGGGATCGTTGTATTGCAGGAAATCGACTCCGCTGTTGAACTAATAGTGCAAAGTGGGTTCGAGACGATCCTCTGGGAATGCCATGGTCGGGATTCGCGAGAGCCAAACAATGAAACGAATCCAAGCCTCGCTCCAGCCCGCGCCATAGAACCCGCAGAAGCAACTTCATTTGGCATAAAACAATCTGCAATCAACCTTTGAGGAGGCAGGAACATGTGGAAACGATTTGCTGTTCTTACGACGATCGCCCTAGCTGTGGCTTTTTCTGCCATAGCCTCGGATCGAGATGACGATGTCAGCCGCATTCACAAATCCGCAGATGTGTTTGACGAGATCATGAAGGCGCCCGACCAGGGAATCCCGGCCGGTCTTCTTGAAAAAGCAAAATGCATCGCGATTATTCCGGGCGATGTGAAGTTCGCGTTCATCTTCGGCGGTAACTATGGCCGCGGCCTGGCCACGTGCCGCACTGCCGACGGTCACTGGAGTGCGCCACTGTTCCTCGCGATTGATGGCGGTAGCGTCGGTTACCAGATTGGCGGCTCGTCCACGGACCTGGTGATGCTCTTCATGAACGATCACGCGCTGCATAGCTTGCTGAGTGATCGCTTTAAACTCGGCGGCGACGCATCGGTCGCAGCGGGTCCTGTAGGCCGCACGGCTGACGCCGACACCGACGTTAAATTGAACTCCGAAATCCTCTCCTACTCGCGCGCCAAGGGCATTTTCGCAGGCGTGAGCTTGCAAGGTGCCGTCGTGCAGGCAGATAAGAGCGGCGACGAAGCCATGTACGGTTCAGGCGCTGACCGTCACAACATCCTCAGCGGCGAGGTAGCCGTTCCCGAAGCCGCTCAGCCTCTGACCCACGAAATCCACCAGTACGCAAACTAGCACCTGGTTCGCTGATTGACCCAGAGGCTCCGCGCGGGGCGCAATTCCCGCCGGAGCCTCACCTGTTTTTGCAAGTACGCCCCCGCCGTGATCTAACCGTTTCAACCGCTCCGGATTTATTCGGTACACCCATTTGATTTTGATTTCCCGCGCGTCTAAACTGATGTAGTTGAAAAATATTTGCAACTGACAAAGCTGCTTTAAGCCCTTGATATCAGCCATCTTAGTAGCACTTCGCGAAGGCGTCGAAGCCGCCCTGGTCGTCGGCATCGTCCTTGTATACCTTAATCGCACCGGCCGCAGCGCCCTCAAGGCCTATGCTTGGGTGGGTGTGGCCCTGGCCTGCGCTCTGAGTATCGGCCTCGAAATCCTGCTCCAGCGCCTCAACGTCAGCGAAGACGGGTTCGAAGGCCTCATGATGCTGGTCGCTTCGGGCCTTGTGGTTACCATGATCATCTGGATGAACCACGTCGCTCGCACCCTGCGTAAAGAGATCGAAAACCAGCTCGAAGTCTATGCGCAAAAATCGACCGCAGCGGCTGGGTTTGGCATCGCCGCATTCGTGTTCATGATGGTCATTCGCGAAGGCGCCGAACTCGTTCTTATCCTTCGCGCCGTCGAGCTATCGAGCACCGGCGTTCAAACCTGGATAGGCACCGGCATTGGCATCGCGATCGCTATTGCGGTCGGCGTTTTCTTCTTCCAGGGCACGCTCAAAATTCCATTGCACCGCTTCTTTTCCGCCACGAGTCTGATCCTGATCGTGGTTGCCTTCCAGCTCGCGCTTACCGGCATCCACGAACTCAGCGAAGCCGAATGGATCTGGTCGAGCAAATACGAAATGGCCACGCTCGGCCCGATCGTCTCGAACGAATTCTTCTTTTTCGCCGTAATTCTCGGCGCGGCGGCGCTCGCGGTCCTGCGCGAATGGGCTTCGTCGAAGAAGCCCGCTGACGAAAAAAATCTCAACGCCGCCGAAAAACGCCTCCGCGAGTACGAATACCAGCGCCAGCGCCGCTGGAGCCTCCGCGCCGCAATTCTCTATGTTGTCGTGGTCGGCTTGCTCGGCGCGGAGTTTGTTTACGCACGCACGCTTGATCGGCCTTCACCTGCGCAAAGCCTTGCCGCCGTGAACGACGAAGTCGAAATCCCCCTGTCGGATCTCACCGACTCAAGCCTGCACTACTTCACCGCCCGCGTCGGTATCGACACGGTCCGCTTCCTGGTGATTCACAAGACCAACGGCGACTACGCAACGGCCCTTGATGCGTGCCAGATCTGCGGCGCGAAAGGTTACCGCCAGGAAGGCCAAAACGTCGTGTGCCGCAATTGCGGCGCGGTGATTTACATTCCATCCATTGGTGAAAAAGGTGGCTGCAATCCGATTCAGTTGAAATCGCGTGTCGAAGGAGGAGAAGTTATCGTCAACCTCGCGGATCTGGCCAGCTCCGCCAAGACGATTCATTCCTAGTCCAATGTTCGCGCGCCTCGTCAGAGAATCGTTCATCAAAACGCCGCGCCGTAAGGTGCTCACGGCTGCCGCGCTGATGGTCGGCATGGCCGTCGCCACGTCCACGCTCACCGTCGCGCTCGAAGTCGGTGACCGTCTCGCGCGCGAATTTCGCACCCTCGGCGCAAATCTTGTCATAACTCCGAAATCGGACACGCTGCCGCTAGAAATCGGCGGTGTCGACTATCGGCCGGTCGACGAAGGCTCGTATCTGAGAGAATCTGATCTCGGCAAGCTCAAGATGATTTTCTGGCGGCACAACATTCTTGGCTTCGCGCCGTTTCTCGACGTTCCTGCCTACGCCAACGGCAAAAACGAAACCCTTGTCGGCACGTGGTATTCGCACGAAGTTCCCGTTCCGGACGGCACGACCTTCACTACGGGCCTGAAAGACACGCAAACGTCCTGGCAAATCACCGGTCGCTGGTTCAACGAAGGAGCGCAGGAGGCTGTGGTTGGCTCCTCTCTGGCCGCCGGCGATCCCGCCGATTTCGCTCTTGGCAAAACGATCCAGACCGCGAAGACAGCGGCCACCCCGATCGAACAACCACTCACCATTACCGGCATCGTCTCGAGCGGCGGCGCCGAAGACAACGCCATACTGGTCCCGCTCTCGGTTGCGCAGGATATTTCCGGTCATCCCGGCCAATATCGACAGCTGCTGATCAGCGCGCTCACCAAGCCCGCCGACGCACTCGCCATGCGCGATCCGGCTTCGCTTACGCCCGCTGAATACGATCGCTGGTATTGCTCGCCTTATATCTCGTCGATCAGCTATCAGATCAAAAATGTAATCCCCGATACCGACGTCCGCGCCATCCGCAAAGTCGCCGAAACCGAAGGCCGCGTCCTGTCGCGCATCAGCGCCCTGCTCTGGATCGTGACCATTGCCTCGCTCGTCGCGGCGGGTCTGGCCGTTGCAGCCACGTCCGCCACAACGGTTCTCGAACGTCGCGACGAAATCGGCATCATGAAGGCCATCGGCGCGACAAATTTCACCGTCGCGGCAATCTTCCTTACCGAACAACTCTTGCTTGCCGTCGTCGGTGGCAGCGTCGGCTTTGCGCTCGGGTTGATCATCGCGCGCGTTCTCGGTACGAGTGTATTCGGCTCGCCCGCCCCGGCGCGCCTCGTCGTTCTACCCGTTGTGCTGGCTCTTGCGGCAATCGTCGCCCTGCTCGGCAGTCTGGTTCCGTTGCGCCGCGCGGCCGGATTCCGGCCCGCGCCGATTCTGCGAGGCGAGTGATGTTCCAGCGCCTCCTGTGGCAGATGATGCTTGGCAATCGCGGCCGTCTTACCGTCGCTCTTGTCGCCGTCGTCAGCGGTGCCGCGGTCATCTCCGCGCTCCTGAATCTGCAATTCGACATCGAACGAAAACTCACTCAGGAATTTCGCGTCCTCGGAGCCAACATCGCCATCGCTCCGGCACAAAGTGCTCACGCCGCGACTACCGCGACCGACAGCCCGATCGATTCGCCATCGCTGATCGACGAAGACGCCGCGCTCGCCGCTGTCGATCGCAATCGCAACGCCGAGCTCGAAGCTGCGGCGCCGTTTTTCTATTTCGTCGCTACTGTCAACAAAACGCCCGTGATCGCCGCAGGCACATGGCTCGATCAATTGCGCGCGTTAAATCCCTCCTGGCAAATCCAAGGCAGCTGGGTCGAAACGCGCGGCGACCAAACGCGCTGCATCGTTGGTCGTAACGTCGCAGACCGGCTGAACCTGGTGCCTGGCAGCACGCTCGATCTCGCGTATCAAGGCCGCAGCGTCCGCTTCATGGTCGCCGGTGTCGCCGATTCAGGCAGCACCGAAGACAGCCAGGTCTTCATCGACGAACAGAACGCGCAGCAACTCGCGGGTCTCGGCGGTGTCGGCAGTCAGATTTCCGCCGTCCAACTGAACGTACGGGGTACCCCAGACGACATTTCGCAGTACGCGGCCCGCCTCGGAGCGGCTCTTCCCGATGACGACGTGCATCCGATTCGCGACGTGGCCGCCGGCGAAGGTGCGCTTTTGTCGCGCATCCGGCTCTTGATCGCTGCGATGGTCGGCCTGATATTAGTTCTCACCGCGCTTTGCGTGCTTGCCACAATGGCCGCACTAGCCATGGAGCGTCGCGAAGACGTAGGCTTGATGAAGGCGCTCGGCGGATCGATCTCGCGCATCGTCGCACTTTTCCTGACCGAAGTCGGCGTACTCGGTGCTGTCGGCGGCGTCGCAGGCTGCATCGGGGGCGTGATTCTGTCGCGCTGGATGGGCGATCGCGTCTTCGGCGCGTCAATTTCGCCGCGCTGGGAGGCTGTTCCGATCACGGTCGGGATGATGATCGTCGCCTCGATGGCAGGAGCGCTTCCGTTGCGCATGCTGGGCAAAGTGAAACCCGCGGTCATCCTCCGCGGCGAGTAGAGAGAAGATTTCTGGAAAAAAATGAATGGGCCCGCTGGTACAACTCGAAAACCTTCGCAAAGACTTCGGTAGCGTCTGTGCGCTCGACGGCGTCTCGTTCACCGTCGAAGAGGGCGAATGGATCGCCATCATGGGCCCGTCCGGCTCGGGCAAGACGACGCTCATCAACATCCTCGGCGGCCTCGATTCACCGACCGCCGGCCGCGCCATGGTTGACCGAGTCGACGTTGCACGCCTTGACGAAGCCGGCCTCACCCGCTTCCGCGCCGAAAAAATCGGCTTCATCTTCCAGCAATTCCATCTGGTGCCGTATCTCACTGCGCTCGAAAACGTGATGCTCGCGCAGTACTTCCACAGCACCACCGACGAAGCCGAAGCCATCCGCGCTCTCGAACGCGTCGGCCTCGGCGACCGTGTAACGCATCTCCCTGTCGAGCTTTCCGGCGGTGAGCAGCAGCGCGTGGCCGTCGCGCGCGCCTTGATCAATCAGCCCAAGCTCATCCTTGCCGACGAACCAACGGGCAATCTCGATCAAGCGAACGAAGAAACCGTCGTCAAATTGCTCCGCGAGCTTCACCAGGAAGGCCACACGATCCTGATGGTCACGCACTCGGCCGCGCTCGGTCAGCTCGCCGACCGCCGCATCGACCTTGCGCACGGCCGCCTCGTGCAGATCAGTTCCATCTCTGCCGAAGACGAAGCACAGCACGACCACTTGCTCGAACAGGTTTACATTTTTGGTGAAGAAGGTGTGACGCCCGAGCTCGACCGCATGCGTCAGTCCGACGTAAAGGACGCTGCAACCGTGATCCGGCAGCTAAAGGAACTTGGCCTGCTGCAGTTGAAGAATCAGGAAGTCGCCCTGACCAAACAGGGCGAAACGCGCGCCCGCGATATCGTGCGCCGCCGTCGCCTCGCCGAACGCCTGCTTACGGACACATTTTCTGTCGCCGACTCAGAAGCCGATTCTCACGCCTGCAAGTTCGAACACATCATTAGCCCCGAGCTCGACCAGAAAATCTGCACTTTCCTGAATCATCCGCAGACGTGCCCGCACGGCAATCCAATCCCGCCTGGCCGCTGCTGCCCCGAACGCGCTCGCTGAACTCATGGAGACGTGCCGGGCGATCTGGTAAACAAGTGTTGCTTCTTTGGTCCGAAGGGATTTATAGCTGTCGCTCCCCTCGTAGAAAATCCGTCCCGGAGATTTTCCGACAGCAGCAAAGTGCAGTTCGCCCCGCGGGCCCCGCGCCATAGTCATTTCGCGGGTTGAGCCGCCGGAACATCCAGAATTCCGCGCCCGCGCATCCAGTTCAGCAAAAGCGTAGGCCAGATTCCTCGTGTCGGATCGCCAAGCGCCAGTCCCCCGCCGTGCGCACCCCTCTCAAACGTATGCAACTCGGCCGGCACGCCCGCCTTGTGCAGTGCCAGATAGAACGCAACGCTGCTCGCCACCGGCACAGTCTGGTCTGAAGTGCTGTGATAAATAAACGTCGGCGGAGTCTGCGCCGTCACCTGCGTCTCGTTTGAAAGATCATCCAGAAGTTTCGGATCGGGATTGTCTCCAAGCAAATTTCGCCCCGAGCTTCCGTTCGCTTTCAAGACATCCGTCGAGCCCAGCACGCTCGCCTGAAACGAAATCACCGGATAGCCCAAAATGAGAAAATCCGGTCGGCTGCTCGCGCGATCGATCGGATCGGTCGCATTCGGATTCCCCCAATCAAAATGCGTGCCCGCCGTCGACGCCAGATGTCCGCCCGCCGAAAATCCCATCATCCCCAGCCGGTTTGGATCGATGCCGAATTCCGCCGCGCGCGTACGCACCAATCGAATCGCCCGCTGCGCGTCCTCCAATTCAATCGGGTAGTGGTAGGGGGTGAGTCTGTATTTCAGCACGAACGCCGTCACGCCAACACCGTTCATCCAAACCGCGACATCTCTTCCCTCATACGTCATTGAAAGATGCGCATAGGAACCACCCGGTGCGATGATTACCGCGGCATGAATCGCATTCCCCGGCACTTTATACATCGTCAGGTTGGGCGTATCAGCTTCGCCGGTGCCAGCGGCGCCCGGTGCCGGCCCATCCCATAACGGGATCGTCTTGCCGACCATATCCGCCGCGCTCGGTGGCGGAGCCTGCGCCATCACAGCCGTTGTCGCGACCAGCAGTACCACGCAAACAATCCACGCTCTCATAGACCCTCCAAACCGGACCTTGTATCACGAAATCGTCCCCGGCGCAGCGCGGTAAGTGTCCCCTTGCAGTCGGCTTCGACCGGCAATATGATCCGCCTCCAGAGTCAAACACATGCCCGCGTCGCCGTTTGCGTTGGCGAACCTCGGAGAACTCGATGACGTCACCTTGCTCGTTTCGCACCGCAATATTCGCATTCCTCATCGCGCTAGCCGCGCCGGTCGTTGCGCAGTCGCCCAACGCATCCGGCCAGCATTGGGTCGCCACATGGGGAACCGCGCAAACGCCCGCGCGCATCCCGGTGTCCGCGGCACGAGCCACGCAGCCCGCCCCGGCAGCGCCCGCTGCCGTCATGAATCCCGCCGCGCCTGTAATACCCGTCGCGCCAGCCATGCTCCCTCCGTCGCAAACGGTTCAGCGTCGTTACAATCTCCCGCCCGCGGCCTCCAATTTCAACAACCAGACCGTGCGCATGTCCCTGCGCACCACCATCGGCGGAGACACCGTCCGCATCCGCCTTTTTAACACCGTCGGCGCGCCAACGATCACTCTCGGCACCGCGCATATCGCGCTCCATGCAAAAGATTCAGCGATCGTCGCAGGCAGTGACCGCAGCCTCACCTTCGGCGGCAGAACATCGGCCACCATATACGGCGGCCAGGTCCTCATCAGCGATCCGGTGAAACTCAGCGTCGCACCGCTCGCGGATCTTTCCGTCAGTCTCTACTTCCCCGGTGAAACCGGCTTGCCGACAAACCATCCTCTCGGCCTTCGTCCCGCCTACACATCGACAGCGGGCGATTTCACGGGAGCGCCGGAAATCGCCAGTCCCGCCAGCGTCAGCGAAGCCTATTATTTTTTGGACGGGGTCGACGTCCTCGCGCCCTCCGATGCGGCTGCCCTGGTTACGTTCGGCGATTCCATTACCGACGGCGACCAATCCACTCCCGGCGCCGACGCAATGTGGCCCGCGATCCTCGCGCAGCGACTTCTCGAAAATAAATCCACTGCCCACGTCGCCGTCGTCAACGAAGGCATCTCCGGGAATCGCATTCTCGGAGACAACGTCAGCGGCCTCTCGCGCTGGACGCACCAGGCGCTCGACGTTCCCGGAGTGAAATGGGTTACGGTTCTGGAAGGAATTAACGACATCAACGGTGCCATGCGTGCCGCCTCAACACCGCCTCCGCCCGGCGCGCCGGCCCCTGCGCCATTCTCGGCGGACGATCTCATCGCGGCCTATCAACAAATGATCGACACGGCCCATGAACGCGGCGTCAAAGTCATCGGCTGCACCATTACCCCCTACGGAGGCTCGAGCGGTTACAAAGATGCCGGCGAAGCGATCCGCGAAGCAGCCAACGACTGGATCCGGGCGAAAGGTCACTTCGACGCAGTCGTCGATTTCGACGCCGCCACGCGCGACTCGGCCGACCCCAAGCGCTTCAGCGCCGCCGCCGAATCGCCCGACCTGCTCCACCCCGGCGACGCCGGCTACAAAATGATGGCCAACGCGTTCAACCTCGCGGTGTTCGCGCCGCAAGCAACGGCCAGCGCGAGCGCGTCGTCATCCTCCACATCCAACAAATCCAAAAACTAGCACCAGGCGTCATTCCGACCGACGCGCCCCGGCACCTGTGCCGTTTCGGACATCGCGCTCTTTGCGCTCCCTCACTCCGCCCTCAACGCCTCTACCGGATTCACTGACGCTGCTCTCCGCGCCGGCACATAACTGGCGGCCAAACCGCAGGCGATCAACACGCCCGCGACGCCGCCCAATACCGAGCGATCCCAACTCCCGACCCCAAAAAGAAGCCCGCGCATCAAGACTCCCGCGCCAATCGCGCCGGCAACACCGATCACCATTCCGACCACCATCAGCCAACCGGCCTCCCTCAAAATGAGCGCATACACCGACCCTCGCCCGGCGCCCAACGCCATCCGCACGCCAATCTCGCGCGTCCTCCGGCTCACCGAATACGCAATCACTCCGTATAGCCCCACCGTGCTTAGCACCAACGCCAGCGCCGCAAATCCTCCCGCTACCCACGACGTGGCCCGATGCCAGTAAGCTGTCGGCGAGCCCTGAATAATCTCAGGCATCGTTTCACCATCAGCAGTCACAATTCCCGCGTCAACTTTGTGGATCGTGGCGATCAGGGAAGGCAGCATTCCCGCGGCATCTTGCGATGTTCGCACCGCAATATAAAACGAAGCGCCGAGACCCTGTTCGGAAGGCGTAAAAACCACCGGACCCTCCGCTCGGTCCAAGGCGCACTCTTGAAAATCCGCGACAACCCCCACGATTTGTATTGGCGGTTGCGACGCCTCCAGATTTATGTCATGGGCATGATAGAAAATCTGTTTGCCGATCGGATTTTCGCCGGAGAAATAACGCCGTGCCAGGGTCTGATTGATGATCGCGACAAGTGGCGCTCGGGCGCCGTCGTTTTCGTTGAAGTAGCGGCCTTGCAACAAGTGAGCCTTCAGCGTCGGCAAATATTGCGCGCTGATCACCTGGTGTCCGACCTGGTTGTTTACGCCGAGAGTTGGCCTTCCGACAATTCCGATCTGCGTGCTCGGGACCCCCGTCGCTGGCAAAGCCCTCGCTAAACCGACACCGGTGACGCCCGCCACGCTTTGCAGATCGTTGATGACTTCTCTTTGCAAAGCGACCGCCTGCTCATCCGCAGAATATTTCGGATCCGGCGCGAGCATCCATACCGTCGCGAGATGATCGGGATCGAATCCCATAGCAATGTGCATCAGCTGGTACAGGCTCTTCCCAAGCAGCCCCGCGCCGCAAAGCAGCACCATCGTCGTCGCAAGTTCCAGAACGACGAGCTTTGCGCCCAAATGTCGCCACGTCGTTCCTGCCGCTCCGCGTCCCCCCTCCGCCAAACCAGCGCGCAAATTCGCAAACGAAAGCCGCAGCGCCGGAGTGCACGCAAACAGCGCGCAAGCAATCATCAAAAGCGCGGCGGCGAACGCGGCCACATGCCAGTTCCAATCCGTCCCGCGCAGGTACGGCATCCGGTCCAGCATGTCGGCGGGAATTAACGTCAGTAGCAATCGCCGCGCGATCGTCGCAGCCAAAAGTCCCAACGCGCCGCTCACGCCGACGACAACCAATCCCTCGGTCACAAATTGCTGCACCAATCGCCCACGCGACGCCCCCAGCGCGCCGCGCAAAGCAAACTCGCGCCGCCGGTTTTCTGACCGCACCAGCAGCAAACTCGCGACGTTCACGTAAGCAATCAGCAGCAGCAATCCCGCCCCGCTGAGCACGGCAAGCAGAATCGGCCGGATATCACCCAGAATTGCCTCGCTCAAAGGAACAATATTAGCGCTCCGATTCTTATCCGGATCAGGATGCAGACTCGCTTCCCGCGCGGCGACCGACCGAACATCGCCCTGCGCCTGCCCCAGCGTCACTCCCTCTTTGAGCCGTGCAATCACGCCCGTCACCGTACATCCGCGGCTCAAATGGCACGGATCAGCAGCATACGGACGCAGCGTCGTCCAGAATTCCATCGCGCCCGCAGGCGCAAAAGAAAAACTCCGCGGCAGCACGCCGATCACGGTATACGCCTGCCCGTTCAGCGTAACCGTCTTCCCCAATGCATCCGGACTCCCGCCAAACCGCTTCTGCCACGCGGTATAACTCAAGATCACTGTCGACGACGCCGCCTGCAAATCCGCGCCGCCCTCGCCAGAATCGAAATCTCGCCCAAGAATCGGCTTCGCGCCGAGCATCCGGAAAAAATCTCC
>Ga0207105_1224_pt1 | contig 13146 bp, 12 predicted proteins | sample Alteio_BWMinHeat_77_FD_153569 | JGI IMG/M metagenome (GOLD analysis project Ga0207105, IMG submission 153569) | Enriched cells from forest soil in Barre Woods Harvard Forest LTER site, Petersham, Massachusetts, United States -... | ecosystem: Environmental > Terrestrial > Soil > Temperate forest >... | reverse complement strand
CGGCTGCTGCTGTCGGCCGATTCGGTGACGGTGCAGGTGTTGACAATGCAGAGGTCGGCCTTCTCCCCCTCGCCCGCCTCCTGGTAGCCCATCGCCCGCAGCTGGTCTGCATAGGCTTGAGACTCGTACTGGTTGGTGCGGCAGCCCAGGGTCGCCACTTTAAATTTTTTTTTCTGCTCCATGGGAAACGATTATGCCAGGATGATTCTTTTTTCTTGAGCTAATTATTCCTTTTGGGTTAGGGTTCAAGCATCGCAGGTTTATTTTATGTTAACGCTCGCCGCATTATTTCTCGCCGCCACAACTTTCTCCCTGCCGGGGGGATCTACCGTTGAGCTCGGGTTACCCCTAAAAAAGAGTCTCCCTCTGCCGGCCGGCTGTGAAAAGATCGGGGCGAACTATGTCGCATACCCCTGCGCGGACTATAAGTCTGAGGTGATAAAGGAAGGCTACATCATGAGCACCAGCCAGGTCGCCAACCTGTTCGGCGCTCTTTCAAAAGAACATGCCTTCCACTTCCAGCCCGACGATAGCGCCCACTACCTCGTGATCAGGGTCAAGAACACCGGGCCCTTAGCGGCGCGCGGGGTCATCAAATGCCAGCTCTCTGCCGATTACCTGCCCTTTAAGGTACAGATTCCCAACTTAAGGCCCCATATGGAGACTTTTGCCCACTATGCGATTCCCCTGCAAACCCTCAACCCCTCGATAGAACCCGCAAAAGATGACGATAAATTTATCCATCTGGAATGGGAAAGTTTATCGATTATTCTTGATTTAGAATAAAAATATAATTATCTTTACTAATTAGAAGGCGGTAATAAAACTACCCCCGTCTGAGGTTAAAGATCATGTCTTTTTTCGCCTTTGTCCTATCCTTATTTGTGGTGATCAATGCCCTGGGCAACCTGCCTCTCTTCATCGGGCTGCTGGCCCGGTATGATGTGAAGACGCAGCGGCGGATCATCCTCAGGGAGCTGACAATCGCTCTTTTCATCTTGCTCCTCTTCAATTTCTTCGGAGACGTCATCTTAAGGATTTTGGGAATTTCGGAGCCGATCATCGGGATTGCCGGGGGCACGGTGCTCTTTTTGATTGCGCTCGGGATGATCTTCCCTAAACCCCATGCGTCGGAGAGTCCCGCCCAGGAACCGTTTATTGTCCCGCTGGCGACACCGATCATCGCCGGTCCAGGGGCCATTGCCTATGTGATGGTCTTTGCGGCGGAGACGCAAAATTACTGGCTCTCAACTCTCGCCATCATCCTGGCCTGGGTGCCGTCTCTGTGCATTCTTCTCCTCGCCTCCAACATCAAGTACTTCCTGGGAGAAAAGGGGCTCATCGCTTGCGAGCGGATGGGCGGGATGATCATCTCGCTGATCGCAGTGCAAATGTTCTCGACCGGCTGCGTCAAACTGATCAAGGCCTGTTTCTTTCAGTAATTAATAGCGCGCAGCTTGCCCGAGAAGTCCTCTACTTTTTAAGGAGACGTAGGTGTGGGCGCCGATGATGAGGTGGTCGGAGAGTGTGATCCCCATGACATGGCTCGATTTTAAGAGGATGCGGGTCAATTCCAAGTCGGCTTGGGAGGGAGAGGGATCTCCGCTCGGGTGGTTGTGGACGAGGATAAGGCTGCTCGCCTTGTGGCGGACGGCGAGATGAAAGACCTCGCGAGGATGGACGAGGACCTCCGAGAGGGTCCCCACGGAAATTTTCTGGGTGTGGATCACCGCTCCCTTCACATCTCTGAGGATCACGATTAGGATCTCCTGGGCTTGGCTGTGGAACTCCGCCTTGATGAGTTCAAAGGCGTCAGCGGCGTTTTGGATGCGGTACTTGGCCGCAAAGGAAGGTTTGAGGCTTTTGAGGGCGATGCCGAAGGCGGCTTTGAGCTGGATCGCTTTGGCCTTTCCGACTCCTTTGATTTCCATGAGCTCTTCGACGCTGGCCTCGAGGAGTTCTTTCAAGCCTCCAAAATGGGTGAGGATCTCGCGGGAGAGCTCCAGAACGGGTTTGCCCTTGGTGCCGGTGCAGAGAATGATGGCAATGAGCTCGGAGAGGGAGAGGGCGTCGATCCCGTCCCGCAAGAGGCGCTCTCTGGGCCGTTCATCAAGAGGGATCTGTAACAAACCTTTCCACCTTATGGGTTAAAGAGCTGGGGATCTCGATGTGGAGAAGGACGTCGTTCTCTTCGTACTCGGAGCTGATGACGTGCCCCTCGCGCATCAGCTCGCTGATGAGGGCATACTGGCTTTGGGGAATGCGGAGGTGGACGGTCGTGCGCAGCTTGGAGATCTCCTGCTCCATCCGCTCGAGAAGTTCATTAAATCCTGTCCGCTGTAGAGCAGAAATGGCCACGGTCTTCGGATATTTGAGGCGCAGCTTGTGGATGAGGAGCGGATTTTTGCACTGATCGACCTTGTTGAGAACAGTGATGATGGGGCGGTCTGCGGCGTGCAGCTCGGTGAGGACTTTCATCGTCTCTTCGGCTTGGCTCTCGGCCATGGGGTGGCTCACATCGATGAGGTGAAGTAGGATGTCGGTGTAGACCGCCTCTTCGAGGGTGCTTTTGAAGGCGGCGACTAAGGTATGGGGAATTTTACGGATAAACCCGACGGTGTCGATGAGGAGGATCTCCTGGCGGTTGGGCAGGATGAACTTGCGGGTGGTGGTATCTAAGGTGGCAAACAATTTGTCTTCGACAAGCACATCGGCTTGGGTTAGGGCCTTGAGGAGGGTCGATTTGCCGACATTGGTGTAGCCAACAATGGCGAAGGTGGGGATGCGAGACCTTAAGCGCGCGCTTCTTTGGGTTTGACGCTGCTTGCTAACCTCCTTGATCTCTTTTTGGAGCTTTTCCACCTGCTCGCGGAGCATGCGGCGGTCAAGTTCGATCTGTTTTTCCCCTTCTCCCTTAGTAAAGCCGCCGCCGCCCGAGGTTTGCCTTGATAAGTGGGTCCATAAACGCTTGAGCCGAGGGAATTGGTATTTGACTTTGGCGAGCTCGATCTGGAGCCTGGCCTCTTTGGTCTGCGCGCGCTGGGCGAAGACCTCTAAGATGAGCTCGGTGCGATCGATGACCGACTTTTTAAAGAGCTTTTCCAAGTTGCGCTGCTGCTGAGGAGAGATCTCATCGTCAAAAATGATTAGATCGGCGCTGAGTTGCAGGGAGAGGGCGATGAGTTCTTCAATCTTCCCTGTGCCCAAATAAGTGCCGGCCTCGATCTTTTTGACCGAACAGGGAACTTTGCCGACAGTCTCAAGGCCTGCGGTATCGGCAAGCCGTTCCAGCTCATCGAGGTAATCCTCGCAGAGTTTTTTATCTTTCCCTGAAGAATAGACCCCTACTAAAAGGGCTTTTTCATTTTTGATCATCAAAGTAGGCCCACTTAAAATCGATATCGCCGAATTCAGATACACATACATTAAGCAGATGGGGATTTTTTGCATACCCGTTGGTCATGAAACTGATGGGGATCACGGGCATCTCTTCCATGAGGAGGGTTTCTGCTTGTCTGAAAATTTCTTTCCGTTTCTCAGGGTCCAGCTCGTCATCGGAGGCATCCAAGAGCTCTATATAGCGCGGATTCTGCCAGCGGGTCTTGTTGATGCCATCCGCGCGGTACTTAAAGGTTTTTAACATATAGATCGGATCTTGCACAAAGGGCAGCCACCCCATGGCCCCGATCTGATAGTCGCCGCAGGTGAGCTTCTCATGTAAGATCTTCCAATCTTGGGTGGCGATCCGAATTTTCACCCCAAAGGCTTGACTCCATTGGCGCTGCACCACTTGAGCGACGCTCTCATGCATCGAATCTTTCGGACAAGAGAGGACAATATTGGAAAAGTCTTCCGGCTTTTTCCCCATCTCCTGCAACGCTTCGGCAAAGAGCTGCCTTGCCCTCTTTAGGTCGCCATCGGCAAAGTAGGGTTTTTTGCTCACGCAGAGCGATCCGGGAAGGATGCTCATGGCAGGGGTTTCTCCTTCGAGGAAGAGGTGTTCGGCCAATTCCTTCCGGTTGATCGCATAGGCGAAAGCCTGCCGCACTTTCTTATTGTGGAAAGGAAATACTTCGGTATTTAAAAAATACCAAAGGACCCCTACTCCACTCACACGATGCAGCTTTTTTTCTTTTTGCATGGTGGGAATGGCTTCAAAAGGGATGCCAGAAATAGGTTTTCCCAGCCAATCTAAATTCCCCTTTTTGAAGAGGAGCAAATTGGTCATTGAATCGACGATCATCTGCACATGGATTCCCGGCAAATGCACCTGGCCGGCATCCCAGTAATAGGGATTTTTGACGAGCGTCAGCGAATGTCCCTCCTGCCACTCCTTCACCGCGAAGGGACCGTTGGAAACTCCCTCAACACTCCGATGGACAGGAGCGTACGAGGCGCAAGAGGTGGATTCCAGGAAATAGGGGGCGGGATATTCGAGTTCGACCACCAAAGTCCTCTCATCAACGGCGCGCACTCCCACCGCATCCAGTCCCTTTTCATTTTTAACGACGGCTTCGACATTCTTGATGGGATAAAAATTGAGGGTCCCCGTGGTTGGCAACGCAGGATTGACGACCCGTTTCCACGCATACTCAAAATCATAGGCGGTGACGGGGTCTCCGTTGGACCACATGGAGGGGCGCAAATGGAAGGTATAGGTCTTCTGATCGGGAGAGACTTCATAGCTCTCCGCAACTCCGGGGACGAGGCTCCCGTTGAACCCACGGCGCATCAACCCTTCATGGCTCATTTTGACGACGATGCTGCCCGGATAATTGTGGGCTAGGCCAGGATCTAAACTTGCCAGTTCCCGATAAAAGCTAATTTCTAAAAACTTTGAGGTTCCCTCCGTGGAGGATTTCTGGGTGCGATAAATAATCACTCCTGCCGCCAGCAAGAAACAAAGACCCCCCAGAAGCACTTTTTTCATCTTCATCAATGATCAACCTTGCCAAACATTGGGTATAATTGTTCGCTTTAGTCTTAACGATTTGGCCTTTAACTTCCAGAAAATTTAGAGATCTGACGTGGATTCAACAGTTCAACGCGGAGGCGCAAACATACTTTTACGCATAAGTTTTGCTTGAATTTTTTTTAAACGCAAAGCCGCGAAGACGCAAAGGCGCAAGATAAGAGTGAGGATACATATATTCCCTTCTTTGCGTCTCCGCGGCTTTGCGTTTAAACCTGGCCTGCACCACTACAACTCGATGATAAGTCCGTCATAGGCTAAAGAAATTCCCTTGGGAAGCTCGCGGGTCACGACTGCATGATCGATCTCGTGGCCAATATGGGTGATCCATGTTTGGGAAGCCCCAATCTGCTTTGCAAAATCGATCGCCTCTTCTATCGTAAGATGTCTTTTAGAAACGCCTCTTGCCGTTAAGTATTCATTGGGCTTCGCAGCGCTGACGACAAGCGTCTTGACCCCGGCAAGGGCATCGCAGACCTCTTCGGTGAACTCATTGATATCGGAGATGAAGGCAAAATCTTTCCAGCGGAATCCGGTGACTTTCATCTCGCCTTGATAAAAACTGACAAAATCCCAAATCAGGCCCTGAAATTCCACAGCGCCGAAATCGTGATCGAGAAGGTGGAAATCGAGATCTGCGCAAATGGTCTCTCCAACTTTTTGCTCCCGCATCAGATAGTGGTAGCGCAGTTTGAGCTCATCGAAGGTCTCAATGGAGAGGAGGCAGGGAATTTTTTGCCTCTGCAAAAAGTTAAACGCCCGCAGATCATCCAAGCCGCCGATATGGTCAAAATGGGAATGGGTGAGAAGGAGTCCGTCAATAGACCGAATCTGATATTTCAAAGCCTGCTGTCGAAAATCGGGACCGACGTCAATGAGAAAAGTTTTTCCCTGGGCCTTAAGGAGGCCAGAGGGACGAAGCCGCCGGTCCATGGGATTCTTCGACGTGCACACAGGGCAGTCACATCCGATGACAGGCACCCCTGTCGACCCTCCGGAACCCAAAAAAAGAAACTGATTGTTCATCCGTCCTCCGGCGGAAACCCGGCCCTTAAGGGCCGGGTATTTTCAAAAAGACGACTTGGGAGGGGTACGAAGCCCCTCCCAAGACGCAGTAACAATCCCCGGCCTTAAGGCCGGGGTTCACACGATTAATTTTTCTAGATTTTTTTTCTCGGCCATTGCTTGCACAAGCAGCTTGGCATAGTAGGCGTGGTATAAAAGCCCGCGCGAGCCCATGCCTGTGACCACCCAGGTCCGCTCATCTAGATTCTTTAAAAGTGGCACATAGTGAGAGGCGTTCATCACACGGACGGCGGCCCTGCACTCAATCACTTCCCCCAGTTGGGGAAGCAGGTTAGCCGCTTTTGGCTGCAGCTCTTGAAGCGCAAAGGCCAGGTCCGGCGCCTCCGATGTGAAAGTTCTCTCATATGTGGCTCCAAGATAACAGAGGCCGGGGGTTTCGCTCATGGCGATATAGCCATCGCCTACAATGCTTCGGGAAAGAAGAGGGCCTTTGCAGGTCAAGATCTGCCCTTTGACATAGCGGAGCTTTAAGTCGCAGCACTCTTCGAAATGGGCGACCCCACTGCCTGCGGCGATGACAACTTTGTCGTAGTCTTTGAGCTGCTCTAGCCGATCGATTTTTACAGGGTAGAGAACAGCCCCCTTTGCTTTGCAGGCGAGCCAGAGCCCTTGCAGGTAGAGTTGGGTGAACACAGTGATCCCCGACTGGATGAGGTACCCTGTCGAAGCATGAGGGACCACATCGGGGTAGTCGGTGAGCAGCGGTTTCATGCGCAAGATTCCCGCGTCATTAAACACCGGCTGCTGCAAGGTGCGCTGCGCGACTTCTAAAAGCTCACGCGTTGCCGCGATCCCCTCGTTTGCTTTCCAGCTATATCTCCCTTCCCTTCCAGGATAGGGGTGCATGAGTCCGCAGGCAATGCCGGAGGCGCCGCCGCCCACGCCAAGGGGATCAAATAAAGTTACAGAATAGCCTTGGCCGAGCAAATGGTAACAGGCCGCAAGGCCGCAGAACCCGGATCCAATGATTGCGACAGTCATATCTTTATCTTGCGTTGCATGAATACATAACTTTCTGCAGAAAAATTAAAAAAGAAAAGGGTCGCCGGCGTCAGCATCGCGCAAAACGGAAGCATGATAAAAAACCAAGTAAACCCGATCGAGAGCGTCCGCGTCGCCTCCACATAGCTGGACCCTGCAATCCTGGCAGCTAGCGAGAGAAGCCCAACCACGACCAAGACGGGAAAAAGGCCGAGCAGGAACAAGGCTGAGTGGGTAAACGGATTCTCCAATAATTTCTGCTTCCACTCCGAGAGCGTATTAAATTTGGAGCGGAGGGCAGCGACCGGCGTGACAAAAAAGAGCATCGCGAGGCTCAACACGCTGAGGACAAGCAGCCCGAGGACCAAAAGAAACGGGCCGAAGGAGAGGATGACCTTCAAGACCATGCCGACGCCGGGAATCATCTTCATCAAGTAAAAAAAGCCTAAGGTCACCCATAAGGCCAAATAGGTTAGGACGAGCGGGATAGCCAAGGAAGAAATTTCTAACATGATGCCTCCCGAATCACGCACGGTTTTGCGCACGCTAAGGGGGAGTCCTTTGACTTCGTGATGATAGATCCGAATGATGATCACCCCCGCTGCAATCAAAACCGCTGTGGAGACAAACATCGGCAGGAAGGTGAGGCTCATGGAGATCCACTCTCCGGAGCAAACGGCCAGGGTCCGGCAAAAAACGGCGATGAGTCCGCATGAGGCCAAGACAGGAAAAAGGAACCAAAATTTCTTCCTGGAAAAGGAAAAAGCCAAGGAGCGATTGAAAATAAACTCTACATCTTTCCACGTCATGCTAGGAGGGTGCCTGCAATTTAAGGGTTCGTCGCTTTTGTGGATTATTTTGGCCGATTTTCAACCCAAATGCAAGGGGTAATATACGGAATGTTGATATTACCCCTTGCATTTGGGTAGAAAACCGGCTCAAAAAAACCGCAAAATCGACTGAACCTTAATTTGCAGGCACCCTCAGGATTGTACACGATCTTTATAAATATATCTAGGGCGGACAATCGGAGTTCCTTTTCCCCCGCGCGCCTCGCACCGCTCATAGACAATCTGGATGGCGATTCCCACAGCCCGCGACAGGCCGAAAAGAACTGTGTAGTACTCGGGATAGCGGAACCCCGCGGCTGTAAGCAGGGTACCCGAAATTGCATCGACGTTCGGATAGGGGTCGGAAATTTTTGGATTTTCCTTCAGCACCTTAGGACCCGTCTTCCGAAGGAGGAGCGCTATTTTCACCAAAGGGTGGTCGGGGAAATGCTTCCTGGCAAATTCATACTGAACCGCCGCTCGGGGATCTTCAACGCGGAGCACAGCGTGGCCGAAACCGAACACGAGTTTGCCGGTCTCTAGGCGGTGCCGAAGCAGCTTTTCCACATCCGCCTCTGTCGCGGCCTCCCCTACCTCTCTCAAGACCTCTTGGACAAATTCCAAACAGTCCTGATTGGCCCTGCCGTGGCGCGGCCCCGCAAGTCCGCAGAGCGCAGCGCAGATCGAGCCGTACATATCTTCCAGTCCGGAGGCGACGGCCTTCCCCACAAACGTCGACAGGTTGCCCCCGCCGTGATCGTAATGCAGAATATTGAATAATTTGAAGACCCGGGTCAACAGCTGAGTGTCCGCCTCCGGCACCCGAAGCATTTGGGTGAAATTTTCCATATAGCCTAAATTCTCATTAGGCGGCGGCGTGTCCCCCCAGCCGGCATGGTGATTGATCACAGCTGCAGTCAGGTGGGGCAGCTTGGCGATCAGCTCCAAACAATCTTCTTTATAATCGCCCGATTTTTGGAACACTCCTAAGATCAGCATCGCAGCAGAGTAGAGCTTCATCGGATGGCCCTGCCGAGGCAATGCCTTAATATGATCGATCACCGCTTTGGGGCAATGGGACCTCTTCTTCAACTGCGCATAAAACTGCGCCGTTTCCGATTCAGCGCCCTCTTTTCCATGATAGAGAAGATAGAGGACTTGGCTCGGCTCCCAGGTACTCACTTCATCGATCGTCTTTCCCACATAAAAGAGGCCCTTTTGCGGATCGACATACGATGTGGTGCAATACCCGACAGGATAGCCGCGCATTCCCGTCTCTAGCTGGTCCTTGGTGATTTGAAATAAAACTTCCATGAAGTTCCTATAGTAAATGAGCGATTAGGGCGCGCTCTTCGATCAATTCCTTTTCCGATTTCAAGATTAGGTCCTTAAGAAACGGGTCCCAGGTCGCGCCCGATACAATCTCCACTCTGCCATTTCCTTTCGACCTGCACGGAAATGAAAAGATCAAGTCCTTCTCGATCCCATAGGGATTGCGATCCGTGCATAGCCCTACGGAAAACCACTCCCCTTCCGGGGTCGGCAACAACAAAGAACGGATGCTGTCGATCACCGCATTGGCAGCGGAGGCCGCCGAAGATTTCCCTCTGGCCGCGATTACCGCCGCGCCCCTTTTTTGCACCATGGGGATGAACTCCTTTTTCAGCCACTCGTGATCTTGGACCACCTCGGGGACCGGTTTGTGATGGATGGTTGCATGCATGAAATCAGGGACCTGGGTGGCCGAATGATTGCCCCAGATCACTGCGCGCTGCACTGCCGTCACGGGCACATGCGCTTTTTTTGCCAAAAAGGAAGTCGCACGATTTTGGTCCAGCCGCGTCATGGCAAAAAAGCGGCTGCGCGGAATGGCCTTCGCATGGTGCATGGCGATCAGACAATTGGTGTTGCACGGATTGCCCACGACAAAAACGATCACATCTTCTGCCGCTACTTCGCCGAGCGCCTTGCCCTGCTCAATAAAAATCTTTCCGTTGTCGGTGAGCAGGTCCTTCCGTTCCATGCCGGGGCCGCGAGGTTTCGAGCCGATGAGAAGGGCGAGATTCACCCCCTCAAAAACTTTTTTTGGATCCGTGCCGATCACCACCTCTTTGAGCAGAGGAAAGGCGCAATCGTCGAGTTCCATCACAACGCCTTTCAAGGCCTCAAGGGCTTCCGGGACCTCAAGAATATGGAGGGCGATGGACTCTTCCCTGCCGAGCATTTCGCCGCTGGCGATCCGGAACAAAATACTATAGGCAATTTGCCCCCCGCCGCCCGTCACTGCGATCCGTTTCATACATATCCTTTTTTTCGGATTCTAGGAAGGGCACTATTAAAAAGCAAAGAGCAAAGAAAATTATTTTTTAGAATGCTCGGATACAGAGCGGCGCTTGATTCCCCATAGGGTCGATTGTCCGAACGAGGAAGACCATTCCCGATAGGGAAGGCTGACGAGGAGGATCGATTTGGCAAAGTCGCAGCCAGTCAAAATTCACACAACTTGAGTGGGCGGAGTATAATACAAAAAAATAAAATATGTCGTTTTTCGTTGTATTTTAAAAATCCCTAATAAACCTTGGAAACTTAAAGCGAAGACATGGTATCATCGATCCATGTCTATCGGTATTGTCGTATTTATGTATGCCGCCTGGTCCAGCGTGTTTTCCCTGGGCAAGATGGCGCTTGCTTATAGCCCGCCCCTGTTTTTGACCGGCTTCCGCATGACCTTGGCCGGCGTTGTGCTTCTCGGCTATCTCGCCTTCCGCAACCGCATCTCTTTTAGATTTACGGGCAAGCAATGGGTTTCCCTGCTCTTCCTCGCCTTTTTTAGCATCTACCTAACCAATATTTTAGAATTCTGGGGCCTCCAGTATTTAAGCGCCGCCAAAACCTGCTTCCTCTATAGCCTTTCCCCTTTCTTCGCCGCCCTCTTCTCATACCTCCATTTCAATGAAAAAATGACCAAAAGAAAATGGATCGGCCTCGGCATCGGCTTCTTAGGCTTTCTCCCTGTGCTATTTACGCAGACGGGCTCTCAAGAATTATTTAGCATCTCCACCTTCCTGTCATGGCCCGTCCTCGCCATCATGGGCGCTGCCTTAACTTCTGTCTACGGATGGGTCCTGCTCCGCCTCATCGTTAAAGATGAAAGTTTCTCTCCATTAATGGCCAACGGCAGCAGCATGTTCATCGGGGGGATCTTGGCCCTTGTCACCTCCTACTTCGTCGACAGCTGGGCGCCGCTTCCCGTCGCGTCCGTCAACTTTCTGCCCTTCTTAAATCAAACGCTCCTCATGACCCTCATTTCAAATATCATTTGCTACAACCTCTATGGGATGCTGCTCCGTAAATATACTGCTACCTTTCTTTCGTTTGTCGGTCTGCTCAGCCCGATTTTTGCCTCGCTCACCGGCTGGATCTTCCTGGGAGAGACACCCTCATTAATTATTTTTATCTCTACAACGATTGTCTGCTTGGGCCTCTGGATTGTGTATCAAGCAGAGCTGAAACAGGGCTATATCAAGTCTACCCCAAAAGCACAATAATAATTTCTTATAATTTACAACATAATTACATAATGATATAATTACACCACAACAAGGTGTAATTATGAATAAAATAGATAATAATTTTGAATTACTTATTAACAGAAAACAAGGTCAACTCTTTGATGTCAAAGATGGAGAGCTGGTTTCCCTATCTTGGTTTCAAAGAATCCGTTATGCGGTTCAAAATAGTTATCGACAGGCTGTCCAGGCGCGTTTGAAACCTCTGGTCTCCTCACTTGCTGGCCGCATTACCGATGAAACTCAGGTCCAGTCGCTCAAACGGCTTCCCCTCTCCATATTTGACCGCACAGCCTTAAGCCAAAGCTTTCTCAAATCCATGACTCCCAAGCTGACAGAAGAGCAAAAGACCGACAACCCTGAGATGAACCTGATGATCCGAAGAATCGAACTCGCCTTTAGGCTGGGAATCCGGCCCCAAGGGACCGACGAGGGAACGAGCGGGTCCTACTTTCTGAAAGATATCCGCGGTAAAAAGCTCGGGATCTTTAAACCCGCGGACGAAGAGGTCCTCGCCACCCATACTCCCAAACTATCCAGCAAAATTAAAAAGATTTTTTACAAAATCTTTCCTTCACCGACATCCACAAAATGCATGGAAGGCGCAGGTTATAAAGCGGAAGAGGCCTCAAGCCGCATCAGCGAATATTTAGGCCTTTACACGGTTCCTCTGACAAGAATTACCCGCCTTAGCCATCCCGATTTCTACTATTTACCCGCAGTCAGGGACAAAGGAACGCTCCCCCTTAAAGAGGGATCTTTGCAAACCTTCGTTCAAAATTCTGAAACTGCCGAAGTCGCTCTTGGGATTTCTGACCTATCCCGTTACGCTTCACGCTTTTATCAATGGTTATTGAGCAGTCCTGAGAGAAAAGGAAAATTATACGAGCGGATCTGTGACGAAGAGTTCCAACGTTTTGCCATCATCGACTTTCTCGTGGGGAATCTTGACCGCCATTTAGCCAATTGGATGCTGCCGAAAGACAGCACGGCTGAAACCACGGAAATTAGCGCGATCGACAACGGTTATGCGATGCCGCATAAACATCCTGAAAAGAAAAGGACCAACCAGTACCTGTGGAGAATTCTTCCTCACGCGCAGGTAAACTTTGGCGCTGATGCACGAGAAATTGCTGCGGACTTGAATGAACAACAGATCATAGACATCCTCATGAACACGGACAAGAACCCAAACAAGCAATGTTTGATCAACGAGGGACAAAGGGATTGTTTAAGAGATCGTATCCGCATCTTAAAGCACTTTGTCGCAAGTGGAAAAACGCCTTTTGAATTAGCCCAGGTTAAACGTCAAACAGCGGTGGCAAAGGTCTTAGAAGACCTCGCCGATAGTGCAGCGTATGCCGTGCCGGCGGGCGCCTTAGCCGCTCCAGTGCATAAAAAAAAGTATTCAAGGGCATGTCTGCGCTTGGCTTTGCGTTAAGGGCAGGAGGTAATTGCAAAACTCACTTTTTAGACAAAAATTGATGATTTTGGTCCAAATGGAGTTTTGCAATTGCCTCGAACGTTCACCGCAGTTTTTCCAAAGCAAACAGGACTCCAATCCCAGCGGCAACGCTGAGGGCAATCCTCGCGGTTTTCGTCCCCGTAGTCATGCCTTGTCCTGTTAATGGATTCGCTCTCACTTCGGCAATTTTATGGGTGCCTGAAGGCGGCAGCATCTTGCTCATAAACATCTCGTGAGCCTTCA
>Ga0207105_1223_pt1 | contig 13238 bp, 13 predicted proteins | sample Alteio_BWMinHeat_77_FD_153569 | JGI IMG/M metagenome (GOLD analysis project Ga0207105, IMG submission 153569) | Enriched cells from forest soil in Barre Woods Harvard Forest LTER site, Petersham, Massachusetts, United States -... | ecosystem: Environmental > Terrestrial > Soil > Temperate forest >... | reverse complement strand
GACTTTATAGAAAAAGGCATTTTTTATCACAAAACACAAGAATGGGAAGCGGTACCTTATATTTTTCCTGAAGGCGATGTAATTGATCAAGAAAAAGGTAGGGTTTTTCATATCAGAGCGTCAGAATAAGCTTTGTCAGTGGGGCGCCATAAAATTTAAATTCTAATAAATAAAATTATGACAACTAGTTCCGGAGTAATAGATTCAACCTATTGTCTCACTAACCTGAGCTCAATCTTAGCCTGTAATGTGCAAATCAAAAGTTTTCATGACGAGGATGTGAAGAAGGAGTGCTTGAAGGTCGATGGGGTCGGAGATCTTCGTGCTCTTGAAGTTGCGCCGGATGGGGCCGTTTGGATTGGTGGCACCGAAGGCAAAATCGCCAAATCGATAAATAATGGAAGGCATTGGAATGTGTATTCCCCATCGAATGCTAACGATCTTGACTTTCGGGCAATATGCGCATTGGATTCAAAAGTGATTTGTTGTATGAGCGCAGGGGATTCGAAGGAGGGATTGTCAAGGGTCTATCGTTCAATTGATGGCGGAGAAAAATGGTCGCTTGTTCTTTGCCCGCAGGAATCCGGTTTCTTTTTTAACGCTATGAAATTTTGGGATGAGAAAAATGGGATTATCCTTGCCGATCCCATCGATGGGCGCTTTGCATTTTTTACGACGTCCGATGGGGGAAAGAACTGGAACAGGCTAATACCTAAGACAATGCCTTTTGCATTCAACAATGAAGCAGCATTTGCGGCTAGTAATTCTTGCCTTGCTGTTTATGGTTCTGAGCATGTTTGGTTTTGCACTGGTAGAGGAGATTTTGCGCGTGTTTTTTATTCCTCGGATAATGGGAAGAATTGGGATGTATCGACCACATCAATGTCAGTAAAAAGCTCTTCTTCTGGCTTATTTTCTATGGCGTTCAAAAATGAAGATGTTGGGGTTGCAGTTGGTGGCGATTACAAATCAAAACCTCCTTTCGACCTTTCTTTGACAAATGCATTTTTAACATCTAATGGTGGCAAAACCTGGGATCCGTTGAAATTAGAAAGTAGTTCTAAGAGTCTCACAGGTCACTATCTTTCGAGCGTAGCATGGGACAAAGATGGTAAAATTTATGTCATTGACGGATCGAAAGAAGAGTACAATTCTCTCATTATCTCAGATCGCAAAGGTTGGGCTGTTGGACCAAATCAGCAATTTGCGATGTTTGAAACCTAATTATCTTCACGAAGCTCAATAAGGGCTTTGTTGCTTGTTTTTGATTTCTTCAACTGAGTTTTTTGGCCCTCTTCTGCAAATCAGTTGCCGAATGAAAGCGCGAAACTATTGACCACAAAGAAGGTATCTATGTCTAAAATAATTTTCGGTATCCTATCGGCTATTCTAGTATTGAATTCTCATGTTTGTGCAGTTCAACCTCAAGATGTTCTCAAAGATGAGTCTAGTGAAACAGTAACAGATTCAGGAGTATCAGTAAGAAAGGGAACCATTTATGCCACTATTTTAAACATCAGACAATTTGATCAATTGATCAAAGAAAATGATTCATCTGAAAAATCTGAGAAAATTGAAAAGATTAAACAAGATATCAGCTCTGTGATTCCAGCTCTAGAGGCGGTTAAACTTTTTGAACTATTTTCACCAGAAGAATGGCTTATTTATAGACCTGGGAATGAAGGGCGCTTGCTTGTAGGACTCTTATACCTCCAGCAGTTCCCTCAGCATTGGAATGCTAAAATTATTGATGATCTAAATAAAAACCTCGAAAATTTTTCTTGGGAACTCCAACAAGAAATAAAAAAAACAATGAATGTTTACGGGAAAGTCCTATGATTTTAATATCGTTGGTTTTGACTTAAAAAAAACTGAACATTTCCGATCACTCATAAACTCAAGAAAATAACCTTCAGCGGAATATGTTGATTTTTTCAGAAGAAAATATAACAGTACCAAAGGAGGTTTTCTATTTTTATTAAACAGTTAATCCTAACCCGTTATGACTTCCACAAGAGGATTTTATGAGTTCCAAAATTGATGGCTTTGTAGAAAGTCAGGGTGTGAAAATCCATTATTCAGCCAAAAATATTAATGAAACAAAACAAGTGTCTCTCTTGTTTGTCCCCGGGATCATGATGCCGGCGTGGATATGGGATAAGCAGCTCGACTATTTTTCTGAAAAGTATAAAGTCGTAGCCATGGATCCTCGCTCTCAGGGTGAATCTGATCAATCTTGCGAAGGGCATTACGCCTTTTCACTGGCCAAAGATATTAAAGCGGTCGTGGATAAACTCAAATTGCAACCTCTGGTATTAATCGGATGGTCCCTTGCAGTACCAGAAGTAATTAATTATGCAGCACATTTTGGCTCAAAGGAATTAATAAGATTGGTGTTGGTGGATGGATTGGCCGGAATAGACCCTAGTTTGGCGTTTTATCAAGCAACGATAGATTACTGGACGCAATTTCAAATCGATCGAATTAACAAGACACGAGAATTTATTAGAAGCATTTTTAAGCAACCCCAATCAGAAGCGTACTTTGAAAAACTGAATGAGGCAGCTCTGCGTACACCTACTAATACAGTTATGACCTTAATCGAAAATTACCTCTTGCAGGATTTTCGTCCTCTTTTGCCGCGTATCGAAACTCCTACATTGATAGCAACAGTCGATGGACCCCGCTTAGGTTATATGCAGAAAATGCAAAGCCTGATTCCACATTCCCGCTTAGAGATTTTTAGGTCTGCAGGACATGCTTTATTTGTAGATCAGGCCGAAAGATTCAATCGCATTTTGGAGGCATTCATAAAGGATCTCAACGAAAAGAAAATCAGAAACCATTGAAGCATACAAATTTGATCTGATAGCTCTTCTTTGAAGGATCAAAATGCTATAAAAACGCAACTGAATCAAAATAGTTTAATTTCAGTCGTCTTTTACTTCTAAGGTGGTGCCATCCGGTTTTTTAATTAACTTCGTGCCATCGGCCCTTATTTGAATTGAGGTGCCATCAGGTTTGATGATGGTCTTTGTGCCATCCGGATTTTTTTGGATCGAAGAGCCATCAGCATTTTTTATTAACTTTGTGCCATCGGGCTTTATTTGAATTGATGTGTTGTCTGGAGTTTTTATAATTTTCGTGCCATCAGCCTCTATTTGAACTGTAGAACCATCTGGATTTGTGACGATAGAGGCGTTGGATTGAGTATCTCCTGCCATTAGGTTGGCCTGTAGTGATCCACTAAGAGTTAAAACTCCTACCAACGCTGGTGACAGCAAAGTTTTCAACAATTGTTGTTTGTTTTTCATATTTACCGTCTCCTACAAGTTAATGATGAATAAATCTACCTTTGAGCTTCTTAAAAATATTGTCAAGATTTATACCGATTAATCCATGACAAAATAGAGTTTAAAGTGTTAATTTCTTCGAAACAAAAGAACCAAAATTAATATAGATCAATAGCTAAAAGGAAAAAAGTTTTGCACTTTCACATACCACACACAGAAATTCATTACTCTATGCCTGTTACGGAAGAACTTTTTCAAGCTTCCACCATTTCAGAATGTTATAACGACAACTTTTTTTGTTCTTGGAGCGGTGGAAAAGATTCCTCTTTAGCGCTTTACAAAGCAATTCAATCTGGAAGTTATCCATGCTTTCTGTTGACAATGATGATAGAAACAGGAGATCGATCGCGATCTCACGGCATTCCAAGAAACGTTTTAGAAGAACAAGCGCGATGTATTGGTATTCCTATTCGCTTCTGTTCTACTAGCTGGAATTCCTATACTGAAAATTTTTTAGAAGAACTAAGTTTCTTTAAAAATTCAGACATACAAAAAGGAGTCTTTGGCGATATTGATATTGAAAGTCACCGCCAATGGGTTGAAAGTACTTGCAATAGAGAGAAAATTATCGCCTGGTTGCCATTATGGCAAATAGAACGCACAACCTTGCTATATGAGCTGATAAAAAAAGGTTTTCGCGCAGAAATTGTTGCAGTCAAAGAGGGTGTTTTACCACCTACTTATCTTGGGAGAATTCTAAATGATGAGATTCTAGAAGAATTCAAAGCTCTAGGCATTGATTTATGCGGAGAGGCAGGCGAGTATCATACGATTGTCACTGACGGCCCAATTTTTAAACAACCTTTATATATTAAACACGGAAAACAGGTCTTAAGAGATGGATACTGGTTTTCAGATGTTTCACTAAGCTCACATTAATCGCATTAAAAGGGATATGCATATCAATGATAACCACTACAGTTTTAGTGCCAACAGAGACCATTTTTGCGGGCAGTCAAAATATACAGTCATATCTTCCTCCTACCTTTAACGATAAAGATAGGTTCGCAAAAATCCAAGCAATTTTGCCTGAGATTGATGAGATGTACAAAGAATATGCCGAGAAAAATCATTTTCCCGGTTATGCGTATGGAATTATCGTTGATGGTCAATTGGCCTACTCTGGAGGAGGAGGTTTTATAGATCTTGAAAAAAGAACCCCGGCTACAGCCAAATCAATGTTTCGCATCGCGTCAATGACTAAAAGTTTTACAGCGATGGCTATTTTAAGACTGCGCGATGAAAATAAATTAAAATTGGATGATCCCGTTGATATCTATATTCCCGAAATAAAAAATCAACAGCTCACTGAAGATGCTCCTATTATTACTATTAGAGATTTATTAACGCACTCAGCAGGTTTGCCCACTGATGATCCTTGGGCTGATAGGAAGTTGAACGACACGACGGAAGAATTCATTGCATTGTTAAAAAAAGGCGTTTTTTTCTCCAATACACCTGGAGTGGCTTATGAGTATAGCAACTTGGGTTATACCATGCTCGGCTACATCATTAAGAAAGTAACAGGTGTTTCTTTTGCAAAGTTCATTGATGAAACTATAGGTTTGAATGGGTTTTCATGGGATTTCACAAACGTTCCGGCACCTCAATTAGTTCATGGTTATCGATGGATTGATGAAAGTTGGAAAGAAGAGGAGTTGCTGCACGATGGGGTTTTTGGTGCCATGGGCGGGATGATCACCTCTGTGGAAGCATTTAGCCGGTATGCCGCATTGCATCTATCTGCTTGGCCACCGCGAAATGATCCAGAAACAGGCCGGCTAAAGAGAAGCTCCATACGAGAAATGCATCAACCTTGGAGATTCAAAGAACTAGTCGTCGATAAATATCCTGATGGTCGAGAACGTGCTGTGACGAGTGCATATGGCTATGGATTGAACTGGTCGCGTGACGATCAGGGCAGAGTCTTTGTTGGACACAGTGGTGGGTTACCTGGCTTTGGCAGCAATTGGTTTATATTGCCAGAATATGGTGTGGGGGTCGTCTTATTTGCTAATGTGACTTATGCTCCAACTGCCAAAGTGAACTTAGATGTCTTAGATAAACTCATAGTAGCGGCACAATTAAACCCAAGGCATTTACCTCCTTCAAACGTACTAAAGGAGAGACAAAATGCATTAGTAAAATTATTGCCCGACTGGGAAAATGCAGAAGCTAGCGGCATCTTTGCGGACAACTTCTTTTTAGATCATTCGATAAGTTTTTTAAAGCAAGAAACAATTAATCAATTTGCAAATGCTGGGGAAATTATTTCTGTAGGCGAAATGATACCTGAAAATCAGTTACGAGGACATTTTATACTAAAAGGTGAAAAAAGTGATTTACGCATAAGCTTCGCTTTATCACCAGAAAATCCAGCTTTGATCCAGCAATATCAAATAAAGGAAGCGGAAAAAAACGATTTTCATGAATATAGAGAGCACAGATTCCAAATTCAAAAATGAGCAATCCTGAAATTTCGTTGGACCAAATAGACGATTCGACTCTTATTTGATTTAAACAATCAGGAGTTTTTATGCCGTTAACTCAGATCCATTTAGTTAAAGGCAAGCCGGCAAAATACATTAAGGCTGTTTGTGATGGGATCCATACAGCTTTACAGACCGCATGGAGCATCCCTCATAATGACCGGTTTCAATTAGTCTCAGAATATAAAAAAGCACACTTCCATTTTGACAAAACAATTTGGGGAGTCAAGCGATCTGATGATGTGATTGTCATCTACATCACCTCGATATCTCGATCTGTCGCGATGAAGAAAAAACTCTATCGCGAGCTGGTAAAGGTTTTGGGAGGAAATCCCAAAGTGAAAAAAGAAGATATTTTTGTCACTATCGTTACAGTAGGTCGAGAAGATTGGTCTTTCGGAAACGGAATAGCACAGCTAACCGACTCTTCTCTAAACCCTTGATAAGATTTTCAAAGTCCTCCTATTGCACATACTCATTAAGCTAAAAAAGAGGAACTGCTACCGCACATACGCGTTAAGCTAAGGAATTGTAACTCTTGTATCGGCCTTACAGGCCTCAGAGTTATGTGTGGCATTTTACCCAGGCCTTCGTGTCTTCGCTTACGCTCGCACTGCAGCCTGGGCTATACATATGTCGACCCTTCGGGCCTAGCTACAATTATCTTTTTGCTTAGGCCCGAAGGGTCGACATATGTATAGCCCAGGTCATAGTGCGAGCGCAAGCGAAGACACGAAGGCCTGGGTGAATCACCAACAAAATCCTGAGGCCTGTAAGGCCGACACGAAAACCCTTAGCTTAACGCGTATGTGCGGAAGCAGTTCATCATTTTTAGCTTAACGCGTATATGGCAGTGATGCTAAGCGTTGGCAAAATGCACGTAACTCTTCACGTAGAGGAATAGAACGTTCTGTAAGAAGCTGTTGTTCTTTTTGATATTGCTTGCGCCCCTCTTCCGTTTCGATGCAAAGAGGTGGGTAGCCTTCGTCACTTAAGTCATAAGGACTTGCCCGCATGTCCAATTCTCGACCTTCAAGCGCAAGAAAAAAAGTCTTTGCCATGAAATCCGATCCCACCCAAGGCCAAAGCTTTATTGCCCATTTATACAGATCCATATTAGCATGCACACATCCCCCTTGCTCCATTTGCAATCGAGTTTCAAAAAGGGGATTTAATGTATTAAGTGGACGGGCTTCCTCAGTAAAAAAGCGATAGGCATCATAGTGAGAGCAGCAAATTTTTTGGCTTTCAACAAAATTAGCTAAATCCTCAGGAGATAACCGCAGGCGATGCCCTTTATGTCTAATAGCCTCAGGAGATGATTTATAAACCATCGCCCACTCATGAAGGCCAAAACAGCCAAAGCGAGGAGGTCTTTGTAAAATATTGTCGCATAGAGTAGCCACGAATTTAGCAAGACTTAAGGTATTGCTATGAATACGCTCTCTTCTAAGAGACTGTAAATTTCCATCTAATCTGAACCAATAATCATTTAACCAGGGATATTCCTCGCGAGTTTGATTGGTGATAACTAAATCTTCTTCGACTGATGGAATCCATTGTTTTAATTTTAATGGAGAACAACTGTAGTAAGTGAATAGGAAATCATGCACCGCATGAGTATGCCCTAATCCACGTCGTTTCAAAAAAGCATCGGTTAGCGGGCTGACGAGGGCCATATGTTTTTGCGCGCGTGATGTCCATACTTCAACTGGTAACTGAGATGTGTTTGAAAGAGTCATAATTTCGACTTTGTACAATTTTTTGGCTCATCTTTGAAAAGATAGCCTTAAGGTAATAAATTTCTCATGAAGGCTAAATTATACGCATCCTTCGAAATTTATTACGTTTAAAATTGCATTTCTCTCTTTCTTTCTGAGGAACGTAGTCGTTAACCATATAGCATTGTGATGATAGGGATGCCGATGAGGACGAATATATAATGCGTCTCTGATAGTGACCCTTTCTCTAAAAAAACTAACATAATTTTTTTTTAATCGGCAATAAATACAATGGATCTCCTTCGCTCGTAGGTTTTAGAAATTTCGGGGAGTTGGATGGGAAATGAAAAATTCGGGCTAAGTCTTCCAAAAACGCAAGATTCTTTTTGTCATGTAATTGTGGAAGAGAGCATTCAATGCTATTTTTATTCGCACACCAATAGGAGCGACATATCTTTTTTTAAGTTCAAGTGATTCAATTGCTTTTTCAGCGACTTGAGCAAGATCTGCAGGATGCATTTGCTGGCTATCCATATTGTAGTAGGCAAGAGCTTTACGTCCAAGTCGCCTGTTTGTCGATGTCGACATATGGGAAGGAATAAAAGTCATCACATGTACACCTTTTCCAATAAGCTCTCGACTTAAGGCTTCGCTCCAAGACCATAAAGCTGCTTTAGAAGAAGCATAGGCTGTGAAGAAGGGCAACGCACAGCGCGCTCCGGATGTCACGATATTAATAATAGCTCCGTGCTTATTTTTGAGCATGTTAGGCAAATGTTTTTGAGTAATCTGCAAAGGTGTAAAATAGTTAGTTTCTAATGCATTGCGATAGTCTGCTATCTCTGAATCTGCAATACATCCGCCTTCTGCCCAAGCCGCATTGTTGATAATAAGATCAAAATCGAATGCATTTTGTTGCTGGATCAGCCACTTTTCAACTTGCTCTGATCGAGATAGATCTAATGCTACTGCTGTGACCTTGATGGGGTAATTTTTTCTGATCTCCTGTGCGGCTTGATTTAATTTTTCCTGATCTCTTCCTATCAAAGTCAGGTTGCATCCACGCTTGGCAAGAGATACGGCCAAAGCAAATCCTAGACCTTGACTGGATCCTGTAATTAAAGCATTTTTCCACTTAAATGCATCATTCGGTTTTCTTTCACTATGAGGAACTTTGAGAAGACTCTGCGTTTTCAAGGACTGCTGTTTTAAAATTTTGAGCAGCTTTTGAATATCTTCTTTTGATACCGTTGCGTGACAAGAAATCCGCACTTGATTTTTTCTCTGAGTGAGAATGACTTTTTCTTTAAAGCATTTTTGATGGAGCTCTTCTGCTTCCTTTTGAGAACTAAGATTAACCGTTACAATGCCTGACTGCGCCTTCTCATCACTATTGGCGATACAATAACCCATTGCGCTAAGCTCGCTGCGCAGGAAGGCCGAATGATTTTCAATTTGTTCAAAGATTTTTGTCCAGCCAATGGCGGCAAATACCTCTAAATTTTTTGCTAACCCTGCTATTGCCGCTATATCCGGTAAACCAGGTTCAAATCTTCGCGCACCATCCACAAATTCAAGTTTCTTAAGATCGACATTTCCAGCATCTCTTGAGCTTGCCCAACCAACGAGAGGAACAATTAGCTGTGAAAGGATCTTTTTATTAATATAAAGAAAACCCGAACCTACAGGCCCAAGAAGCCATTTTTGACCACCGCAGGCCAAAAAATCACAATCCCATTCCTTCATATTCACTGGAATGACACCTACAGCTTGGATAGCGTCAACGACGACTAAAATTCCTTTGGAATGACAGAAGCGCACTAGCTTAGGGATGTCATGTTTGAAACCATCAAGATATGACACTGCTGAAATAGCAACTAATTTCACTCCGGTTAAATCTTGATTGCTCAAAGTTTGAAGAATATCCTGACTGGGAATGGCCTCTGCTTGGACCCCTAAGCACTCCCAAATATACCGATTAGAGGGAAAGTCGTCTGCCGGATAAAGAACGCGATCGCCTGGGTTCCAAGCAATTGATCGCGCAGCCAGGGATAAAGCAGAAGATGTACTAGTAGTAAAGGCAATTTCTTCAGGCGAAGCATGAATAGCTTCTGCAACAGTTTTTCTTGCCGATTCTAAGATGCTCATCCACTTTTCAAAATGCATTGAAAGCGGTTCCAAACCTTCCTGAATGATTTCTATCATGCGGTCAGCACATGGTTTTAACATAGGAGCTGTTGCTGCGTAGTTGAAGAAATGGTAACGGTTTGCTGCGGGCAGAAGTTTTTTAAGTTCATTTAGAGACATAAAATGTTCTCCATAAACGCAACATCACTGTTAAAATGCCGCCTCCGATGCACCACCACATAAAAAATTGAATAAAGTCTATGGATGCCCCAAAATATTGTAACAACAAGACAAGCATAAAGGCGGCAAGCCTGTCTGTCTGTCCGACAGGTCCGACGCTTTGAATGGGCCTGCTAACTAAAGAACCTAAAGTCCCTAAAAAGCTTGTCAGCCATGCCAAACAAATGACTGTTAACCCCAATACATATAAGTCAGGTCTTGCAAGTGTGATGGCGATGAGATACATCACATCACAGAGCTCAGGAGCCAATCTATTGAGCAATTCTCCAGTAGGAGATTCTTTATTAAAACGCATGGCCATCAAGCCGTCCAAAGTCCCTAAAAACATACGTAAAAAACAAAAAAGGAATGCAACTAAGAGAAGCCCTGGATAGCTATGAAGACCTACATAAGAGCAAACAGCTATGGCAAGACCTACCGGCAACATCAGAAAGCTAATTGTGTTAGGACTCACATCTTTTACGAATGGAAGAACCCATTCAATGAGCTTTCGAGCGGGATATTTTAACTGATACAAGCCAATCTTCATCATTTACTTCTTCTGAGCTTTTGCGACAGAATAATATCCTTTAGAATCCTTTAATGTTTTATTTACCTTGAAACCGGCTCCTTCCAACCATTGCTGGATAGTTTCTTCAGAGCGCATTGTCATCTTGAGAGGCTGTTGGTTGAAATCTGTGAAAACCTGCTGCACAAAGTCCAAATTAGGATGAGCTGTTTGATTGGTCATGATAAAATATCCATTTTCATCAAGAACTTTATGGATCGTCGAGAGTGACTTTTTAACGATTTCGTCATCAACAATCCAATCGTAGAATCCTGAAGCGACAATGAGATTAGGTTTGGGTGTCAATGCAGTTAGCGATTCAGCATTGAGAGCGTCGCCTTTTTCAAAACGGACATGCTTGAGATTTTTTGATTGGGCAGATTGAGCACCTTCTACAAGCCATCGGTCTTCTAAATCGCGGCATAATGTGGTAATGTCGTTTTCACCGACTTTTTCCAAGACTGAGAGAATGTATGCTGCAGGTCCTGATGCAATATCTAATAGAGAAATATTTTGTTTCTGCTCTCTTAATTCCGCGACCGCTTCTGCGGTCAATGTTTCCAAATTTATTCTTCGTTGACGCACACCTTCCCAGCCAGGATGGTTTAAAAATTGTTTGTCGATGATTTTCCCGACTACAAAGCTCCCCTGAGGTTGATTCTTATAAACATAGTCTACAGTTTTTCCTGAAGTGAGTCCTTCATCTAAACACAAGCGAATGCCTGCACTTGTTCGGCCAATCGTTCGAAAGAACCATCTTGCGGGAGTATAAATAATACTATTCATAAATTTTCCTTGTTTTAAGATTTTTATATGGCGAGTTTAATTTTTGAATCATGTTCGGTATAAGTTCACTTGTGAATATCTGCTTAACTTCTTTTTCTAATTCATTGGCAATGAAAAGAAATCCTTTTTTTGTTCGTGGAATATTTGAAAATGACAAAGGCTTTCCAAAAGTAATTTTCACGGCATAAGGAAGTGGAAGCCATCGAGTTTTGGGCCATGCTTGGTGAGCCCCTTCGATATATGCCGGCACAACCAGGGTTTCAGTTCCGGCTGCCAATCTCCCTATTCCAGGTTTGAACTTTTGTATAACTCCTGTCGAAGAGCGGGTGCCTTCAGGAAAAAAAACAAGAACGCTTTGTTTCCCCACAATTTTTTCAGCACAATTCGAAAGACTTTGAAAGGGGTTGTTAAAGCGGTCAAAAGGAATTGCATTAATTACAAATTTAAAAAAGATCGATCGCCAAAAGGATCTGAAAAAACAATCTTTGGCTGCAGCGACATAGGTTTTTTGGATTTGTTTTAATGGCACTGCTGCAACTAAACATAGAGCATCGAGGTGGCTGGTGTGGTTGGACACGATGATGAATTTTTGATTCTTTGGAAGCTGAGCTAGGCCCTTGAAAGATAATTGCACATAGGATTTCAAGAAGAGCCTCATAAAAAAGTTCCAAATTAAACGAGGAAAAAATAGAAGCTTTTGTTTCATATAGCTTCTCCAATAAGTGGGACGAGATAGAGAATAAGATAAAAATAAAATGGAGAAATTAACAAAAGACTGTCTACACGATCTAAAAGGCCTCCATGCCCAGGAATTAAATTTCCCATATCCTTGATTCCAATATCTCTTTTAAAGAAACTCATAATCAAATCACCCAAGGTTCCGCCAACGGTCATCAATAGGACGCTCATTGCACTCAAAGGCAAGTTAAATCCTGGAACCCAGGAATGAACAAACCACGCGTATAAAGAAACGATAATAAAGGCCCCTAGCGCTCCTTCGATGGTTTTTCTTGGACTGATCTTAGGAATAAGCAATCTTTTCCCGAAAAGCTTGCCGCAAAGATACGCTGAAGCATCGTTTAGTTCAGTGCCTATGAGGAGAAAGATGAGATAGATATAACCCCGTGGATGATGGGCTAGAAGAGCTAAATGCGCAGGAAACCACGCTAAATAAAGGATTGAGATCAAAGTAAGTCCAACTTTGGGAAGCATTTGCTTATATTCATCCCGGATAGGAGGGATTACTAAAAAAATGGCAAAAAGCAATGTAGGCATGGATGCAAACAAGGTCTTCCAATTCATTGCTACAGCAAAGTAGAGAAGAACATTGCCTGCATACAGCGCGAACATAAATGCTGTATCTGTATGCAGCCCAGTGGCGCGAGAAAACTCTCTAATTGAAAAAAAGGAAAGCAAAAAGAAACTGCAGATCAAAATTTGTCCGCCCAGCCCCACACTCAACAAACACATAGGAGCCATAATAAACCAAGGTTTATAAGCTACCCATATTTTATTTGAGGCCTCTTTCGTATTTTTGTAATTTTTTAGAACAAGCAAGAAAGCTCCTAAAATTACTAGAAGAGTGGCTACTAATAATGAAAAATAGTGAAAGTGCGTATCGAAGAAGCCCAAAAAAAGATGTTCCATAATCTCGAGATCGCTTTAATTTCTATTTTTTAAAAATTGTATGATGACATGCTTCGTTTCTTGCGGATATTCTTCATGGGGAATATGGCCGCAATGATCAACAAGACAGATCTCTGCATGGGGCATATCGCGTTTAAAAAGCAGGCTGTGATCGGAAGGTATCAGTGAGTCTTGTTTTCCCCAAATGACCAGAGTTGCTTTTTTTATTTGGCTGTAGTGTTGGCTCATCTCGATCAAAAGTTGATTGTCAAATTCTCCAAGAACTTTAAAGGCTGCACTAGGGCCATTAGACATTAAATAGGGTTCGGCAGCTTCGGCCACTTTCTGA
>Ga0207105_1222_pt1 | contig 13243 bp, 12 predicted proteins | sample Alteio_BWMinHeat_77_FD_153569 | JGI IMG/M metagenome (GOLD analysis project Ga0207105, IMG submission 153569) | Enriched cells from forest soil in Barre Woods Harvard Forest LTER site, Petersham, Massachusetts, United States -... | ecosystem: Environmental > Terrestrial > Soil > Temperate forest >... | reverse complement strand
CGCCTTGACAAAGCCGACGAAGTCATACACGGCCAAAAATCCTGGATAGAGGGTGGATTCAAACGTAAGAAGCTATATTTTTCTTTCAGGTGGAGTTTCTTAAGGAGGCGGATTCCCGCTTCTTGCCCAGCATCTTGGCGGATTCGAAGCAGAGAAGCGGGACCCGTGTGAGGTAACGATCCTCTTTGTCCCAGTGTCGGTCCGGCAGGAGCAGGTTGTTGGCTGTTGGGCCGAAGACTGTGACGAGGTCATTTTACGCCGATGTCCGCTTTGCCGGCAGGATTCAATCGTGGGTCACGGTCGGCGGCGGAAACAGGCACATGACGAGTATCACGACTGGATCGGGATCCGGCGGGGCTGCTGCACGAACTGCGAAACAACCTTCACTTTTCTTCCGGTGTTTTCTCTTCCGTACACACACTACAGTTTGTTTGCCCGGAGCCAAGCTCTGCAGCATCGATTTGACGAGGGTTGTTCGTGGGAGAAGGCCCGGCCGCAGCTGAAGGACGCTGATCGTGTGCCGGATGCATCCACGGTTCGCCGCTGGTCGAGGGGGCTGGATGTTTCTCATGTGGCCGTTTCCTTTCTTCGCCAGGCGATGACTTGGGTGGCTCATTGGCTGGAACGTGGAAAGCAAGGTGATGCGAACGCAGGGCCGCTGGCGTGGATGGTTTCGGCGCTGGAGGTTCTGTGGCCGCTGCGTCTGTGAGAAAAATCGTTTCGCCCACCATCCTTGCCTGGGAACCGAACCGGAGTAGCCGCAGACTAGGGTTCCGGAGGCGAAAAACGGGTTGTGGACGAAGGCGTCGAAACGCTGCGGCGGCGATTGCCGCTGTTGGAGTATCTGCGGCAGCAAAAATGGACAGGGCGACCAGCCGGTCGTGCGGAATGGGTGGGACTGTGCCCATTGCACGAGGAGACCCGGCCCTCGTTCTATGTCAACACGCGTAAGGATGTTTTCTACTGCCATGGCTGCGGCCAGGGCGGAGATCTGATCCGCTTCGTTCAGTTATCGCGTCGGATGTCTTTTCGTCAGAGCCTGACCTGTCTGGATCAGGAGGCTCATCAGCAAGCGGATGCAATTGCGTTGTTCGAGCAGGCAGCGGCCTTCTATCAGCAGCAGCTGGATCGCTGTCCCGAGGCGATGCGGTATCTGAGCCAACGTGGAGTTCATGACCAGACTCTGATCCGGGAGTTGCGCATCGGTTATGCCGCGGGAGGGACCTTACGCCGTCATCTGACGGCACAAGGTTATTGCTTCGATCTGCTGCGCAGAGTCGGCCTGATCAACGCGCAGGGCGCGGATGCGCTCTATCAGCGCGTGGTCTTTCCTTTATCCCACCACGAGCAAATCGTTAATCTCTACGGCCGCAGCATCGGCGCCGCTTTTGCGCATCGCTTCCTAGCAGGGTCCAAGGGGCGGCCTGTATGCATGGGAGAAGGTTCGACATTTCGAGGAAATCATCCTCGTCGAAGGCCTGTTCGACTATGCGGTGTTGCGTCAGGCGGGCTTCTCCAACGTGACCTGTTCGCTGGGTACGCATCTCAACGCCGATCAGTTCCGGCATCTGTGTGAAGCAAGGCGAGCCGTCTATCTCTGCTTCGACACTGACGCCAACCGCAGCGGACAGCAGGCCGCTCAACAACTGGCGCAGCGCCTTGGCGCGCACGATGTCTGTGCCCGCCGCGTGCTCCTGCCGGCCGGCCATGATCCCAACTCGTTTTTTGTTGCAGGTGGAGATGCGCGCCGATTCCAGTCCCTTCTGGAGACCGCACAGCCATGAAGTTCCAGGTCATACGTACGCAGAATAGCCGCGGTGCGCACAGTCCGTTCCGGGTCGTCGAACAGAGTACCAGCAATGAAGTCGGATGGATCAATCGGTACCTCGACCGCGAGTATGTCCGCCGCGTGGCCGACACCAGTCTGCGCATATACGCCTTCAACCTGCTGCACTTCGTGCGCTGGTGGCATCATGAGCATCACACCTCGGAACTGGCGCGCAAGGATCTCACCGCATCGACGCTGCTCGATTACCTGCGCTTCCAGTCCAGCCTTAAGCCGCGCCCCGCCGCCTCCACCATCAACGACCGCGTGGGCGATGCCGACCGCGCCATCCGCAATGAGTTCCCCGACGCTCCCTGCCAGGTCGCGCAGGGCTATCATCAGACCTTCCTGCAGCGCAAGCCCATGGGACTGAGTCGTCCCATGGGCGCCATGAGCAGGCTTCGCGTCCGACAACCGAAGCTCAACATCGTGCCCCTGTCGGTGAACGAAGTAGCGCGCTTCTGGCGAAGCTTCCGCAACGCGCGCGACCTGGCCATCGTGGGCCTGATGCTGCTGCACGGACTGCGCTCGGCCGAGGTGATGGCCTTGAACCGCGACGACGTCTTGCTGTCCGAGGCCCAGCTCCGCGTGCGCGGCAAGGGCAACAAGCTGCGCCTTCTTCCACTGGCTCCGGAGACCACTCAGTTGCTGGACCACTATCTCCGCATGGAGCGGCCCGATCCCTGTTCGGCCGCACTGTTGGTGGTACTCAAAGGGCCCGCTCGCGGCCAGCGTATGACTCCCGCCGGACTACGTTCCCTGTTCCGCCATCATCGCCGCACTACCGGCGTCCAGATCGCCAACCCCCACAGGTTCAGACATACCTTCGCCTGCGACATGGTGCGCGCCGGCATGAGCCTGCCCGCACTGATGCAGCTGATGGGACATGCTTATATCGACACCACGTTGCGCTATGTCCACGTCACTCCACAGGACGTCTACCTCGAGTACACGCGCGCTGTAGCGCAGTGTATCCGCCCTCTGACGGGGAACGGTTCGTGATCCACCCTCGGCCCTTCCGCCATCCTCTGGCTGCTGCATTCCAGCGCGCCGTGGACTCCTTCTGCGCCGCACTCAGTCCCGGTACCACACGTCACTATCGCGGCACGGTGTGCAACTTCCTCACCTATCTCGGTGCCCATCATCCTCAGGTCAAGCGCCTCGATCAGCTAAGCCGCGACCCTCACATCCTCGGCTGGATGGCCCACCTGCGTACCCAGACTCCACCTCTGGCCACGGGTTCCTATATCAACCTGCTCATCGCTCTACGTTCCATCCTCAACGAACTGGCCTGGACCCATCAGCGTGCTGAACTGGCTCACCTGATCCTGCGACTGGATCTTCCCCGCGCTCCCCACCGACTCCCCAGGCCGCTCACCGCTGAGCAGGATCAACTCCTCCAACAGGAGTTCCGCCGCCGCAATGACCTGGGCGGAAATGTCTTCCTGCTCCTCCGACACACCGGCATGCGCATCGGCGAATGCATCGACTTATCTCTGGAATGCCTGCGTTCCACAGGCCCGCGCCAATGGGCCATCCATGTCCCTCTGGGAAAACTCCAGACCGAACGCATGGTCCCCGTTGACACCTTCGTCTGTGAACTCGTTCAGCGCCTGCGCTTTTTCCGCTCCCTCGACCCCCTGCCCGCAGACAAATGGCTCCTGGCACGCTCCGGAACTAAAGACGCCCTGGTGCGTCAGTTCCGAGACTACCTCCATCAGGTCTGCCACTCGCTCGGTCTTCCTACCAACATCGTCCCTCACCAAATGAGGCACACCTACGCCACTGAGATGCTGCGCTCCGGCATCAGCTTCCCGGTCCTGATGAAGTTACTCGGGCACGCTGACCCGGAAATGACCATGCGCTATCTCGATGTGGCCCTCACCGATCTTGAACGCGAGTTCCATCTGGCTCGCCAACACCCCAGGCATCTGCCCCCTCAACCCAAAACACCTCCCCTGGCGCACGCTGGCCTCGATGCCATCCGCGACTCCCTCGCTGCTGCCCAACATGCCATGGAAATGTTCCGCCGCTCACTCCCCAATGGAGATCTGAAGGTGCGTCTCAATCGACTCGTCAACCGCCTCACCAAAATCCTCGCCCAAATAAGAAAGCTCAAAAACACCTGAATGAAAATGGGCAGCGATTGACCGGTTAAGTGGACAAGCGGGAAATTACCACTTGTACAACATATCAGCATCCTAAGCATGCGGCTAAAATCCTAATGTGAACGATTCGCATGAAATCGCTTCGGAAGATCCTCTTGAATTGTTCGATACCTGGTTCACGCAAGCTCAGGAGAGCGAGCCGAACGATCCCAACGCGGCTGCTCTGGCGACCTCGACGCGGGACGGCGTACCCAGCGTGCGCATGGTACTGGCGAAGCGGATAGGGGAACGCCGCTTTTGCTTTTTCACGAATGAGGAAAGCCGAAAGGGCAAAGAACTGACACAAAACCCCAGAGCCGCATTGTGCTTTCACTGGAAGACTCTGCGGCGACAAGTACGAGCGGAAGGAGAAGTATCGGAGCTCGACGCAAGGGAAGTCGATCGGTACTTCCATAGCCGCTCGCGAGCCAGCCAGATAAGCGCAGCGGTTTCGGATCAGAGTCGTATTCTTCGCAATCGTGCGGATTTGGAAGAGCGAGTCCGCATCTTCGGCCAGAATCATCCCGGAGAAATTCGCCGGCCATCATTCTGGCGCGGCTTTTACCTGCGTGCGGAGCGAATCGAGTTTTGGCTGGACGGCGCCAACCGGCTGCATGATCGCTTTCTATTCACGAAGCAGGGAGACTGCTGGCAGAAAGATCGCCTCTATCCGTAACTACCCCGATCTTCTTGTTTCACTGCGATCGCTTCGCTTCAGAGTTCACCCGTACGCTCGATGCTACTGCACAATACCCGGTCAAATGTTGGTCTTGGATGGTTTGTGGCCCACTCGTACCTTTGACAGGTTTTCGCCTTGGCGACCATTCGGGGCCGCCAAAAACTGCGCCGGGGAAGTATCGCCCGGTGATTCGCCAACAACCGCGAAACCTTCTTAGCAAGGTGGTCGGTGGCGATGCAGCAAAGACCCCCACGCCGAGGCTTTCAACCCGCGTTCATCCTTGTCCTATCGACAGTAGGTATACTTCCCCGGCAGGAGGTCCTGACCGATGGCTAAACCCCATAAGCCTTCGTCCCACCAACCAACCAAGAAACATCCCGTCACCCCAACTCCGCCCACGCGGGCCAGTGGAGACCCCGTTTTCGGGCAACCTCAACCTTCCCCCGATCCCACCAAGTTCAAGGATCCAGTAACCGACGCAAGTCAACCGGATGTTGCCGGCGTGCAGCCCGTGCCACAACCCGCGGCCGCGGCAACGGAGCCGATTCTGACACTGGCTCAGATTTATGGAAGCCAGGGCGCAACGATCACCCAGACCATCCAAAACGCCGGCCAAATCGTCTTTCACAGCCTGGGAGACACTGGCAGCGTCATTGGGCCAGTAACGCAATCGCTGGTCGCCGACAAGATGGTCACCGACTTCACTGAAGCCCGTTCGGCGGACGTGCCTTCATTCTGCTACCACCTCGGCGACGCCGTCTATTACTTCGGCGAAGGCGAATACTACTACGACCAGTTTTTTGAACCGTTCCGCAATTATCCGGCGCCTATCCTCGGGATCCCCGGCAACCATGACGGAATCGTCTACCCCACGGACCCGGCAACAACCCTGCAAGCCTATCTGCGGAACTTCTGTGCCTCCGCGCCTGCCCCTTCCCCGGATGCGGGTGGCCTGAGCCGGACCACGATGATTCAGCCTGGCGTGTACTACACCTTCGACGCCCCGTTTGTGCGCATTCTGGGCGTCTATAGCAACGTGCTCGAAGATCCGGGCGTCATCTCCGACCAGGGCGGTACCTATCCCACCCTCGACCAGCGGCAGATCACGTTTCTCATCACCGCCCTCAAGCGCGTCAAGAGCGAGAGTTACGCCGGCGCCCTCATCATCGCCGTGCACCATCCCCCATTTACCGGAGGCAGCAATCACGGTGGCAGCCCGCTGATGCTCGCGGATATCGATAGTGCCTGCACGGCCGCGGGCATCTGGCCACATACCGTGTTCTCCGGCCATGCGCATAACTATCAGCGCTACACCCGCCTCGTGAATGCCCTTCAGATTCCCTTTATGGTCGCGGGCTGCGGCGGCCATTCGCCTCTCAGCTCGATGCGATCGACAGTCCGTACACCCTACAAGATCGACAGCACACTCACGCTCGAAAGCTACGACGATACAGACTACGGATATTTGCGCGTTATTGTGAACGCGTCCACAATGACCATCGAGTTCCATCCGCAACACGACGGCGGCACGACCAAAACACCCGACGATGTCGTGACCATCAACTTGGCGGACCGCACCATCAGTTGACGCTCTCCTGGAAACGAGAATCGTTCGGTGAACGATCTTCATGACCCGTGCCAATGCCCGCATTCCCCGCGATCCACCCAGGGGGACGTCATCCGCTTAACTAGAGACCGTGAAACCCTGGGTGGCAAACAGCAATACTGAATGTTCTCAGTTGATGGCCTGTGTATTGATCCAGTTTGCCGTTGGATTGCATGCGCGAGACGTTTCCGATCAAGGCTAGCGGTGATCCTCCCGGAACGTCGAACCGGCCGCAGAAAACGTTACGAGAAGCCTTCAGGATACTTATTGGATTTCTTAAAACCAGCATCTTATGCGTGCCCCCAGGCCGAGTTCCCCAAAATCCCTCATTCCAACTCTCACCCATCATCTCCCTCCCTTGATTGTCCCGAGAAGACCACGGTACTTCCCGATTGTCAGAAGGAGCCCGAACCCCCACCCACTCCTGTATCGTTTTCTCGAAGCCCGTGATCGTCCGCAGGAGATCCAAAAAACCTATGCGCCTCCCCGTGCTCCGCTCCTTCGCTCTTCTTTTTTCTGTACTTCTCACCCCATTCCTTCTCGCACAGGAAAAAGCCGATCCTGAAATCGGCTCTCTCAACCAGCCCGACCGGCTCGACTGGTTCCGCGACCAGGGCTTCGGACTCTTCATCCATTGGAGCCTCGACAGCCAGCTCGGCGTCGTCATCAGCCACTCCCTCGTCGGCGCTTCGCGCGACTACACCGACCGCTTCTTTACCGAACTGCCCGAGTCCTTCAATCCCCGCCAGTTCCACCCTGAAGACTGGGCCACACTCGCACACCTGGCCGGCGTGCGCTATGTAATGTTCACCACCAAGCATCATTCTGGCTTTGCCATGTGGGATACGCACACCACACCATTCGGCATCATGAAGACGCCCTTCCACCGCGACGTCACGAAAGAGGTTTTCGAAGCCTTCCGCGCCCAGGGAATCGCCGCGGGCGTCTATTACTCGCCCGATGACTTCTGGTGGCTCTATGAACACGACATCCCCATCGAGCGCCACACCGAACAGGTGCAGCCACGCAACAACGCCGCACTCATGCAGTACGACCAGGCCCAAATCCAGGAACTCCTCACCCGCTACGGCAAAGTCGATGTCCTCTTTCTGGATGGCGAGCCCAACGGCCTCCGCGAGCTCGCCTGGAAAATCGACTCGAAGATCATTGTTACCCGTGGAGCCATCAAGACCCCCGAGCTAACCATTCCCGGAATGCCTATCCCGGGCGCCTGGGAAACCTGCATGACCATGGGCATCGGCTGGCAGTACCAGCCTCAGAACGAACACTACAGATCAGGCGGCGAGCTCATCCGCATGCTTATTCAGACCCGGGCCAAGGGCGGCAACTTCCTCTTGAATGTAGGCCCCAAACCCAACGGCGATCTGCCAATCGAAGAGGAAGAACGTTTGCGCGAAATCGCTCTCTGGATGTTCGTCAACTCAGAATCGATCTACAGTGTCCGACCTTGGATCATCACCAACGAAGGCGACACCTGGTTCACGAAAAGGAAAGACTCCAGCGCCCTCTATGCCATCGTAGAGTCAGACCAGCCTTGGCCTCGCGCAACCTGGAAGGACTTCGTCCTGCACTCCGTCCGCGCCACAGCGAAAACAGAAATCAGCGTTCTCGGCCAGAACGATAAGGCTGTCGAGTACCACCCCGAGATTAACCCCAAATCGACCTTCCATCAGGAGAAAGACGGACTCCACATTCGCGTCATGGCCACCCAGCGACTTCAGGACAACTTCCGCTGGCCTAACCCCGCCGTTATCAAGCTCACCAACGTAGAACCAGCCTTCGCACCGCCCCAGGTCGAAACCCTCAAAGCTACCCGCACCGGCTCCGTCGCCACCCTCGAGGGCAAGCTTGACGACATGGGCGACAGCTCCTCTGTAGAGGCAACCTTCGAGTACCGCCCCGTCCTCGGTGAAGACGTAAATTCCCGCACCTCATCCTGGACTGCTACCCAAACAACAACCCTCTCAAAAACCGGCCCCTTCACCGCAAGAGTAGAAAACCTCGACCCCAAAGGCACCTATGAATTCCGAGCAGTAATCCACCACCCACTTCTAAATCTCTATGGCCAGGAACGACCTCTGAAATAACAATTGCTGCAACCACGAGAAAATTCATACTCGTGATCTGTGTATTGCTGATGAGAAGCCGACTTCTCAATTCTGATCGCCGCCGCTCTAAACCCTATCCTGGCTCCGAGGCTAAACCGCGAAGTAGGAGAACGATTACAGGTTCTGAGCTAAACGAGATTGTTGGGCAAGAAGAGAGTAAACACCGAACCGCTTCGTCCCTCACGATGGGGGCAATAATGCGGATGCCCTTCGCATCCTTCTTTACGCTGTGGCCAAGCTCTTTCCACTTCCAGAACCCTGCAACCTGCGTTGAGTCCGGCTTCTGCCATGCTGGCCTCTAGCCACAGACCATGGACAGCTTCAGATGGCATCCGGGATCATAGACCATGAGCGATAACGAGGCTTTGCAAGGGATGGGGAGACAGAAGATGAAGTCGGAACGCGAGAAGATGCTGGCGGGGGAGCTGTATGACGCACTTGAACCCGATCTGGTGAGAGCACGGGACCGGGCACGCGATCTTTGCCAGATACTGAACGCATCTCGTGAGGGTGACAGGGAGTTGCGCCGTGACCTTCTCTTGAAAATCTTCGGGAAAGGTGGCGATACGGCCTGGTTGCAGCCTCCCTTCTTCTGCGATTACGGCTCAAACATAGAACTTGGCGAGCGCGTCTTCTTTAACTTCAACTGCACAGTCCTCGACGTGTGCAAGGTCATCATCGGCGACTATTCTCAATTCGGTTCCGGCGTGCAAATATTGACCCCACTCCATCCTTTGAACGCGGCTTTACGGCGTAAGCAGGAGTATGGGGCTCCAGTCACAATCGGGGCGGATGTGTGGGTCGGCTCCGGAGCCATCATCCTCCCTGGGGTAACTATTGGAGCGCGTACCGTCATAGGTGCCGGAAGCGTGGTCTCACGAAGTCTGCCCGAAGATGCGCTTGCAGTGGGCAATCCATGCAGAGTGGTTCGCCAAATAGATCGCGATTGACCCGAACTTCAGCTCTACGAAGACCCTGAAAATTGTCAGAATCCTGCAACGTATGAGATGACCTCCCGGTATGCGAACTCGACGCTACGCTACCAGGCCAACTCTCATGTAAAGGAGTATCAGCACCGCTGCCGAGAACCCCATCCACGTTGCACCTCATCCGACGCTTCCAGAGAAAGAATGCAAGACCTTAAAAGCACGACCAAGTGGTGATCGAGGGGATAGCGCATCAAGGGAAAGAGGCTGTTGCGAACTTCACATCTCAAACTTTCGATCACTTAGTGAATCACTGACGCTTGCCGACTTTTCGTTCCCTAATCTGCGGTCGATGCGCACTTCCGCCATATTGCGCGTCTCGGAAAAGCCAGTGCGCTTGTCTGGAGGCGCTCCGTCTGCTAGCTTGGCCAGCAGCAGCGGCGAAAGCAGACCGCAAGATAGATGCACTTTCGTCAATAGCCAAGAAAGTCATACCAGATTAGAGGAGGAAAGAGCACAGATGTCAAAAATTTGTGTCGCGGGATTTGCCGTTTCGCTCGACGGTTTCAGCGCTGGGGTTGAGCAGAGCCTAAGCGATCCGCTTGGTAAGCGTGGAACTGAGATCTTTCAGTGGTTCTTTCATACGTGGACCTTCTGCTCAATGCACGGGCAAGAGGGCGGATCCGCCGGCGACATCGACGATGAATTTGCCCATCGGGCGATGGACAACTTCGGCGCCTTCATCCTCGGTCGGAACATGTTCAGTCCCGTGCGCGGCCCGTGGCTGGATGACTCATGGAAGGGCTGGTGGGGAGACAATCCGCCTTATCATGCGCCAACCTTCGTTCTGACACATCACGAGCGTGAGCCTCTGGTCATGGAAGGCGGGACAACTTTCTACTTTGTGACCGGCGGAATCGGTGAAGCGCTCGAGCGCGCGAAGCAAGCTGCAGGCCATAAAGACGTCAAGATTGGAGGAGGCGTCTCGACAGTGCGGCAGTATCTCAAGGCCGGACTCATCGACTCCCTGCATCTCGCGTCGGTGCCTGTTTTGCTCGGTCAAGGGGAACCGTTGTTTGAGGGGCTGGATCTGCGTGCGCTTGGCTTTTCCGTAACCAATCGCAAAGCTTCGGAATACGCGACTCATCTCACGCTGGAAAAGGTGTAAGTATCCCCCAGCAAAGCTGGGGGCTTTACGTTGTGAGCCGCTCAAAGCGGCTTCTATGAGACGGCTGGCGTTGTCAAGGTTTTTGTCGTTGCTTTTGCATTTGTTTTTTCCTTAGTGGCGCTTTTGCTGTTGCTGTTGCTGTTGCTGTTGTTTTTGCACTTGCCTTTCGTTCGTGTTTTGAAGGTTCATCTCGGGCTTCTATACGCACTCGCTTGGAGCCGCTCTGGGCTCGGTGCCTGATGGGGTCCGATAGGGATGAATCGGGGCTGCTATCTTGAGCTCGGCCTATGACGACCCAGCCGCTTTACGCAGTCACCCGGACACGAGATTGATTGGCGCTTGCCACTTCGATTGAAAACCTCTGCTTGGAAACCTGTTCAGAACCTTGCTGCTTCACTGCCGTCTTGCCAGTTGTACCGCGGTTGAGGCACGGCGCTATGCCGCCACCGCCGCCTGTTGCGGGAAGGGTTGGAAGCGTTGCCCGCTGCGCCATAGGGCGTGCAGCACGACCGCCAGTTTACGGGCCACCGCGACGATGGCTCGTTTTTTGCCCCGCTTGCCGCCCGTGGCCGCCAGCTTCAGTCCCCAACGCCGCAGCTCGGAATCGGGACCGAAGCGTCCCAGGACGTATTGCGCCGATTGCACCAGCAGGCTGCGCAGGAAACTGTCGCCGGACTTGGAGATACGCCGTTGCGGGTCGGCAGCGCCCGATTGGCTCTGCGCGGGACGCAAACCGAGAAACGCTCCGGCGGAACGGTTGCTGGCCGCATCGGGCTGGCCCAGCGTCAGCACATACGCGGCGGCGACGATCGGTCCCACGCCGGGCGCGGTGCGCAGCAGAACGATCTCGGGATACTTGGCGGAAAGCTTTGCAATCTGCTTGTCCATGCCATCGACCTGTGCATTGAGCAGCCCAATTTGCTCGACCAACGGGGTGGCGACCGCGCTGAGGGCGGGCGGTATAGCCGCCAGCGCGCGAGCCGGAAGAAATTCGGTCGAGCAGGCGGGCAGACGGCCTCCGGCGCTCTTGACTAGACCGCGCAGCGCGTTGACGATCATCGTCCGCGCCCGTACCAGCGTGCTACGCGCATGGATTAGGTTCAAATCCACCTGGCGCTCCTCGCTGCGATGCTCGAGCGGGGAGAGCAACTTGGGATCGAAGGCGGCAAAGCGGGCCAGTTTCTCGGCGTCGTTGCGGTCGTTTTTCGATTCGCTGCCGGTGATGGCGGAAATCTGACGGGCATTGGCCACGATGACCTGATGGCCCAGAGCGTTCAACAAACGGCTGACCCAGGGAGAGTGGGTGCCACACTCCAGGGCGATGCGCAGACAATCCTCGCCCTCGAAATGCCGCCGCAGCGCAGCCTCGGTGCTTTGTACCCGCCCTTCCTCGACTACCTCTCCATCGCTGTTCAAGAGGCAATAGTGGCTGTAGCGGTCGCCCAGATCAAGGCCCACGGTCATCTCCGGTTTGGCGATTCCTGCTTCCATCTTCGGCAACTCTCTGCTAACCTTCTTCATTGGCTGGTCTCCTTTGAGCATCCTTGAATGCGTTGCGAACAGCTTAGCTGTACGCGAGGCCAGCCGTCTCATCCCATCTTGAGCGGGGTCGCTAACGCGGCCCCGACAGGATTGGGGCCACCTTTCGGTGGCTAGTTCCACATCTGCAGTTGGTCCAGCCGCTTATCCTCAGCCTCTTGGTTGCGGATGTATTCCCGTATCTGTGCCTCATCTCGCCCCACCGTCGATACGAAGTAACCGCGCGCCCAGAAATGCTGTCCGGTAAAGTTCTGCTTGCGCTCACCATACGTCCGAGCCAGGTGAATCGCGCTCTTGCCCTTGATGTAGCCCACCACTTCCGACACTGCGTACTTGGGCGGGATCGAAAGAAGCATATGGACGTGGTCCGACATCAGATGGCCTTCCAGAACACGACTCTCTCTCTGCTCGGCCAAACGCCGGAAAACCTCGCCAAGATGCGGTCGCAGTTGCACATACAATGCCTTGCGCCGGCACTTGGCAATAAACGCTACGGTCGAGTAGGGCAAAGGCGCTTAACGGGCTTCGAATGATGCCGTTGTTTCCATTGCCCCCTCTAAAATGCCGTACGGTGGGTTTTCCCCAGTACGGCTTCAAGGCTGACATATCGGGTGGCGCCTTCCTACAGATCGCATTGCTTAATCCTGCTCCCGGAATACACAACGCGCTCCATAGTTTGCATCCACCTTTCGTATCGTTCCAGAACTGAGACCTGGTCTCCCGCTCTGAGTCGGGCAGGTATTCTTTTGCGATACCGTCATTCAAGCCTCACGGCTTTACCCCAGAGGTCCTCGCTCCGGTCCGAGTTGTAGTGTCCCGGTCCATCAACACTTAATTGACCCCATCCGAGCCACTGGCAAGCACGTTCCGACTTCCCGACTTTGCGGTTATACGAAACGCCTTAGCTGTGCGGGAGCGCCTAGGCCACCCACCAGTGGGTCCGAGCTTTCACTGCCAAATCCTTCTCGACATGTCGCCTTCTTCGACTCCGGGGAAATCAGTGACTGCATGCATCCAGTTCCTTCACCACTGACGCGGGCCTTCGCACAATACCAAAACGCTCGGCTTTCCCAACATTTCCACAAATCCGTTTCACGTGGGGAGTGATTTCGGAGCTTCACTACAGTTCGCTTGCGCTGCAACCTGCCGATTTGTTCGCCCTCCTGACGGATCAGACTCGGCTTTTGCCTTGCCTGCAAGGACTTTTACATCCAGGCTTTCATC